>LWDU01034882.1_pt1 | contig 59443 bp, 58 predicted proteins | sample 727161 | NCBI WGS metagenome assembly LWDU01 (sample SAMN04566230, study PRJNA314399) | hydrothermal vent metagenome | isolation source: deep sea hydrothermal plume seawater | place: Mexico: Gulf of California, Guaymas Basin | collected 2004-07-11
ACAGTATATAAATTATTTCCATGTTCTATTAAAGAACTTTGTTTAAAACCACCTAGTTGTCCCTTTGTACTTCCTCCTGTAAATCCCCAGTGACTTCCATATTCAAATGAAGATATATTTGATCCAGAAGCATTTATAGAATGAGTTGTAAGTGCAGAATTTGCCCAATTATGTGCTAATTCATGAAGTGCGGGTCCATATTTTAAATATTCTAAAGCAGTTAATTCCATCACAGCTTTTAGTTTACCTGAAGAACCATAATCAACAGAATTATCATACATGTTTTTTCCTATTCCCTCAACGTCATTAGAAACTCCAATCAAACTACCATAATATGAAGGAGATGATGGTTTCTCAAGTTCATTCAACACTAAAAAAATAAAATCATATTTATCTGGAAATTTTTTGTAAATATCTTGAAAAAGGGCATTTCTTTTTCCTGTGTTATAAAAGTCATTATTATTTAACCAACTATTATATTCACTTGACGTCATGAGTAATGAGGAGACTCTATTATTCGAATGTGATTCAAACTCATGTAATGTATCCTCATCTGGATAAGGTAATATTTTATCCTCATCCTTTGAACATGAAAATACTATTAATGTTATAAATAAATAGAAAATTATTTTTTTCATAAATACTGCATTTTATTTAGTTGCAATTCTAATTCATTTTATTTAATTATAATTCCCTAATCCAAATATTTCTATAGCTTACAAGATTACTATGATCCTGAAGTTTAATAGGTAGTCTAGATGGATGAGCCTTATATTCTGGATATCCAATAAATTTTACATATCCTTGAATCTGAACATTATTTTGAACTAATACTCCATTATGAAATACTGTTAAATATGCATGTTTAATTAATTGACCATCATCACTAAATACGGGTGCATTAAATATAATATCATAACTCTGCCACTCACCAGGTTTTTTTGATGCGTTTACAAGAGGAATGTGTTGCTTATATACACTCGCTGCCTGTCCATTTGAATAAGTTCTATTATTGTAGGAATCAAGAACTTGAACTTCATAACCCGTATCCCCGAGTTTTGTATTTTCCATAAAATATACTCCACTATTTCCCCTACCTTGACCCTCACTTTCAATTATGAAAGGACTCATCCATTCAACATGTAGCTGACAACTACCAAAAGATTGTTTAGTTAAAATATCTCCTGAACCAGGTTTAACAGTAAAATACCCATCCTGTACAGACCATTTAGCATCCTCTCCAGTTTTATGAACCCAACTATCCAAATTGGAGCCATCAAATAGTACAATCGCATCTGAAGGAGCTTCTCTATTAGTATTACCTGGAACAATAACTATTGGTTCAGGCTCCCAAATTTCAGTTATTTTCCATATTTCCCCTTTTAGTTTACTCAAATCTGGTTGAGCAACAAGATTAAATGGGATAATTGAAATTGAAAACATTCCAATAAGAATTAATAAATTTTTAAATATTTTCATTTTTTTTATTTAGTTAATAATAAGTTTTTCTTCTGAAGAATTCTCTCCTTGGATAATTGCTATGCGATACTCACCTTTTTTAAGGTATGTAATTCCATTATCAGTTGTACTTTTTTTCTTAGTATCAACTGAAAGATCATAATTGATAAAATTCAAGCCCATATTAGCATCAATATCTATCGATTTCTTCATTTCATCATCTTTATAAATTATAATTTTTGTTTCTCCTTCATATTTAACATAAAACACCAATTCTAAATTAGAAGTTAAATAATTTGATCCCCATCCCCTGCTTCCCCATCGTTGATTAAATTTTACTTTATCTACCTCGAAAAAATACAAATTTTTTGTTAAAATTTTTTCATTAAGCATTTGCAGATATTTAACACCAGCAATATAAATTGATCTTCCATGAGTCCCCACCACAAGATCTCTTTCTCTTGGATGAACCACTAAATCATGAACTGGTGAATTGGAAAGGCCTGAACTGAAAGCAAAGAATTTATTTCCATAATCTAATGAAGCATAAACTCCATGATCAGTTCCTACATAAACCAATTTTTCATTTTCAACCTATCTTACTCCAGTTTGTTCCATAATCATCAGAAACATATATCATCGCATCAAAATTATCCCATCTATAACCATTTAAAGATACATAAACTCTATTTTGATGAAAATTAGAAGGATATATGCCGCTCACCCACATTTTTTCTGGAAGAGAACCTGAAATATTTTTCCATGAAAAACCGCCATCCTTACTAACATGAATTAAGCCATCATCACTACCAACATAAATTAATCCATATCTAATTGAAGATTCAATAATCGTAGTCAAAGTTCCATAACTAACATTTCCTTTTATTCCACCATTTGTCAAATCATCAGATAAAGTTTCAAAATTATTTCCTTGATCCAAAGACCTATGAAATTTATTAGATCCCATATAAAGAATATCTTGATTATGTCTAGATAAATAAATTGGCGTTTCCCAATTCCATCTATATGGTCTCTCTCCTAACTTATGACTAGGAGTAATTCTTTTTCTTTCACCTGTTCTTGTGTTAACTCTAGAATAGTTTCCAAATTGTGAGCCTGTATACACCGTTTCATTATCTCTTAAATCAATCTCTGTCTGCATACCATCTCCTCCATAAATAGATTTCCAAGGATAACTTCCAGAACTATGCCACCTTAAACTTGCCACATAGTTAGATGGACCCATCCACACACCATTATCTTGGAATCCACCATACACATTATAAGGTATTTTCATATCCACATTAATATCATAAAATTGGCCTACTGATGTACTATTATATTTTAACCAATTTTCTCCATCATCATATGAAATATTTAATCCTCCATCATTACCAGAAATAAGATGACCAGATCTTTTAGGATTTATCCATAAAGCATGATAATCCCCATGCATATTGGAGTAATCAATTGATCCCCATGTTTTACCTCCATCATTTGATTTAATCATTGGAACTCCCATAGTATAAACCTTATCAGGATTTTGTGGATCTACCCTTACCTGACCAAAATAATATCCATAAGAATAAAATAAATTATTAATATCATCTTCATTTACTTTTTTCCATGTGTTACCAGAATCTTCTGATTTATACATTTCAGCTCCAATAACTGGAGTATCAAATAACATTGAATTTGAATCCTCAAGGTATTCTACTAGAGCATAAGATGAAATCATTCCGTTTCTAACAAGTTCTTTTACTTTAATCGCATTATATTCTCTTGGAAACCTATTTTGCTTTAAAAATGCATCCAACTCTTGATCTGAAATCTTTAAAAAATCTTCTTCAGAAATTTCTCTAAATGAATCTTTAGTTAATCCTTCATTACCCATCTCTTCATCTTTTGATTTTCTATCTTGATTATCTAAAATTGCATAGATAATATTTGGATTAGAAATAGAAATATCAAGTCCTATTCTACCTGTACCTCTAGTATCAGGAAATCCACTTATACCACCTGAAACTTCTAACCATGTAGATCCTCCATCAACTGATTTATATATTCCAGAACCTATCCCTGAACCATCAAAATCCCAAGCTTTTCTATCTTTTTCCCACATCGCCGAATACAAAATATCAGGATTACTTGAATCAATAATTATATCAATAGCTCCAGTCCTATTATTAACAAATAAAGTTTTATTCCATGTCTTACCAGCATCTATAGACTTATATACACCTCTATCTGAATTTTCCGAATATAAATGACCCAAAGAAGCAACCCATATAATATCTGGATTTTCAGGATGAAGAACTATTCTTCCAATATGATGTGAATCATCAAGACCTAAATGTTCCCAACTTTTACCATTGTCCTTTGATTTATACATACCAAAACCAGAATAAGATGATCTACTTGAATTATTTTCCCCTGTTCCAACATAAATTATACTATTAACCCAATCAACAATAATATCACCAATTGTCATTACAATCTTATTATCAAATATTGAATTAAAGCTATTACCATTATTCTTTGTTTCCCATAAACCACCTGAAGCATATGCAACATAAAAATGAGAAGGATCATCTGGATTTACAGCAATATCTACCACTCTACCACTCATTACTGTTGGTCCTATATTTCTAAATTGAATATTTTTCACGATTGAATTCTCCACCAAAGAGACTCTCTTTGAATAACCTTCCAACCTTACCGAAGATAAAGTAGACAGAGGAAATAAGGATTTTTTCTTTTTCTTTTGAGAAAATCCATTACTAAAAATAAATAAAAAAATAAAAATTAACTTGAGGAATTTTATCATAGCTTTTGGTTTGGTTGTTCAATAATAAATTATAATTTAGAAACAAAAATAATATTTTGCAATTATTCTATATACCCAATATAAAATCAGACATACTTCTTAAAGATGAATTCATCCACTGTATAAAAGTTTTAAGACATAAAATTAAAGATGTTATAAATGTTACGGACGGAAAAGGCAATATTTACAGTGCAAAAATTGTAGACATATCTAAAAATAAATGTACAATACAAGTCATTTCTTCTATTAAAAAAATTTTACGAAAAAAAAATATTCATCTTGTAATAGCACCAACAAAAAGTTTTAATAGAATGGAATGGATGATTGAAAAATTAACAGAAATAGGAATTTCTGAAATTTCATTTGTATATTCAAAAAATTCAGAAAGAAAAAAAATTAATTTAAATAGATTAGAGAAAAAATCTATTTCAGCTATGAAACAGTCTAATTCAGCCTTAAAACCTGTAATTAATGAAATTATTTCATTTAAAGATTTTCTAAATAAAAACCTAAAATACAAAGAGAAGTTCATAGCACACGTAGAAGCTAAAAAATTATTGAAAGACTCTATAAAATACGGAGATGAATCTATAATAATTATTGGACCAGAAGGTGATTTTTCTGAAGAAGAAATTTATTTAGCCAAAATCCATAAGTTTAAAGATATTTCCTTAGGAAAAAATATTTTAAGAACTGAAACAGCTGGATTAATATCTTGCTATACAATAATTAATTATTAAATAATAAAAATTTGATAATTAGAAATTAATCTGTTTATTTGAATAATAAGTATCGATTTTCAAAATTGATTAATTATCACAATAATTAATTTTAACTTAAAATCAATAAATATGAAAAAAATTAAAATATTAATACTTCTTTTATTTATAGCTAATCTTTCTTTTGCACAAAATTATTTAAGTCTTACGTACTTAAAAGTACCGAGAGAAAAAATGAGTGAATTTTTAGGATTACATAAAGAAATGGTAGAAGCACAGGAAGGTGAAAATAGACTTTTAAATGGGCATTGGGTATTTGCACACAGATTTGCTGCAAATTATTCTTTACTCGTTGTTCAGTCATTTAATGATCCCTCTGATATAGATAAAGATCAAGCGTTATCAAGACAAAATTCAAATAAATACGCTAGCACACTTTCAGAAGAAGAAAATAAAGCATTTAAAGAAAGAAGAAGCAGTTGGTTAAGTATGTACTTAGAGGGCCATTATGATGAGGTAAGATACAGACATGAAAGTGCAGGATTTAGGAATGAAAATTTTGATAATACCAGCAGTAAAGTTGTAGTTATTAGTTGGTACAATCCAAGTTATGCTAATATGAAAGAATTTAGAGAAATTTATGAAAAACAAAAAATATCTGTTGAAAAGGAATTAGGAAATTCGGAAAAGATAATAACTACTTCTCATTTTAGTGGAAGAAGTCCTACTTTTTCATCTGTTATGTGGTATCCTTCATGGGAAGTTTTTGCAAAAAATGAAGCTGCTTTAGATGAAATTCAAGCTAGCGGTGATAATTCTAATGGGGGAAGAATGTGGGAAATTGCTGGAGATCACTGGGATGAAATATTAGTAACTGTTGGCCATATGAATGAAGGAAAATTTATTATTGCCAAATAAAACATCAATTATTTAAATAATAAATAAATTTTATATGAGAAAATTATTTACAATGGTATTATTATTTTCACTTACTTCATGTGTAGAAGCACCAAAAGAAGCTGAAAATGTTAACATTGACTACATTTATGATGCAGCTTATTCAAGTGACTGGAAAATGGGTGATCCAAATTTATCAAACATTGTATTAAGCCTTCAAAAAGCAGCCCAAGAAAATAACTATGATAAGGCAAGAGAGCTGTTTCATCCTGAAATTGAAGTGTGGAATGGAGATGGTTCTATAATTAAAGGATTAGATGCATTAGATGAAGGATTTAGAGGTTTTATAGAAAATTATAAAATCGATCTAACTCCTCAAGTTTGGATGTCTATTTATAGTGAAAAACTTGATGAAAATTGGGTTTTATTATGGAATTATGAAGAATATAAAGCTCCAGATGATTCAATTAGAAAACTATTTTCTCAAGAAAGCTTTCAAATTAAAGATGATAAGATCATAAGAGTAAATCAATTTCAAAGAGACTTAGTAGAATAATTATTTTGAAATCTATAAAGAAAAAAGAACCCACTTGGGCTCTTTTTTTTATAATAACCAAAAATTCAACTATAATTAAGTAGACTTTGTGACTGGCCTGGGTCTCGAACCCAGGACCCCATCCTTAAAAGGGATGTGCTCTACCAACTGAGCTAGCCAGTCAATTAATAAGTCTAAGTGCGCAAAAATAGAAATTGTTATTGAAATTACAATAATGTGAATTAATTATTTAAAAATTGTTAAATTTTAGGATGCAAAAAATATTCTTTTTTTTTCTTTATTATATTTCTTTTTCAATTAACATATACTCTCAACAAATCAAATCGCCCCTTTTTCAATCATATAACGAACATTTAAAATTAAAAACTAACAGCCATCTAAACCTTGAATGGATAAGTTTAGGACCTGTTTTAAATTCTGCAAGAGTAGAATCTATTCAAATAGATGAAAAAAATCCAGGAACAATGTATGTTGCATTTGGATCAGGAAATTTATGGAAAACTACTAATAATGGAATTTCATGGAAACCTATTTTTAATAATGTGCCCTCTATTGGAATTGGAGACATTGCTCTTTCACCATCTGATCCAAATATAATCTATCTAGGAACTGGAGAAAGTTTAAAAAAAGCAAGAAATTTCACAATGCCTGGAACTGGAATATATAAATCAATTGATGCTGGCGAGACATGGAATCATTTAGGTTTAGATGATTCTTGGCATATTGGTGAAATATCAATCCATCCAAAAAATCCTGATATAGTTTATGTAAGTGTGCTTGGACATTTTTGGACTCCTAATATAAATAGAGGGATTTACAGAACAATAGATGGTGGAAAAAATTGGGAAAAAGTTTTATATATCGATGAAAAAACCGGTTCAATTGATGTTGTTATTTCCCCATCCAACCCAAATATAATTTACGCTTCTATGTGGGAAAATTACCCTTCAATAAGTGGAAAAAATAGTGGAGTTTATAAAAGTAAAGACAATGGGGAAACGTGGGAAAAAGTTACCAATGGACTACCCTCTGGTAAAAAAACAGGAAGAATCGGTTTAGCTGTATCATATTCTAATGCTAATAAAATATATGCTCTAGTAGATAATTTAGCAAATGAAAGAAATAGTGCTGCAGAGGTATACTCATCAGTTGATGGAGGAAAAAATTGGAATAAAACACATAAAGATAATTTATTGATATTTCCAGGAATAGGATGGTACTTTGCTGATATTTATGTGAGTCCAAGCAATGATAATGAGATATATGCACTAGGTGTAAGGACTGTAAAAAGTTCAGACGGAGGTAAAAGTTTTAAAAACTTGAGAGGTGATGTTAAAAGATTAAATTCAAGTGCTGCAAAAGGTCTCCATCTTGATAATTGTGAATTATGGATAAATCCACTAAATGACAAACATATTGCTTTAGGAAACGATGGGGGTTTATTTATAAGTTATGATAAAGGAAAATCGTGGCTTCATTATAATAATATTCCAGTTGGAGAATTTTATGATATTGAAGTTGATAACCAAAATCCTTATATAATATACGGAGGAACTCAGGATGATGCAACTGTATACGGTCCAGCTCTTGAATGGAACAATTTATATACAGATAAGTGGAAGTATTTGTGGATAGATGCTTGGGATGGAGGTGATGGATGTGTGACTCAAGTTGATCCATCAGATCCCAATACCGTTTATTTTAGTATGCAAAATGGAGCTATTAGAAGAAAAGATATGGTTAATGATTTGTCTTTATCTATTAAACCAAAGTTACCTGATAATATAAATGATAATTTAGAATATAATTTTATTACACCATATTTTATATCTGAACATAACAATAATACATTATATCATGCAGGAAATTATGTCTTCAAATCTGAGAATAGAGGTGATAACTGGAAATTAATCAGCAGTAATCTTACTAAATCAAAATTTAGTAATAAAATTTCTTTTTCATCAGGAGCAATAGCAGAGTCTCCTATAGAAAAAGGGCTTATATATTATGGAACTGATAGGGGCTCATTTTGGGTTACAAAAAATGACGGAGAAATTTGGGAAGAAGAGTCAATAAATATTGGAGACAATTACATTAGAAGTATTTATCCATCAAAATTTGAAAAATCAAGAGTATATATGTCTATGACAGGTATAAACTATGATGATTTAAATAATTATCTATATTCTTCTGAGAATTATGGAAAACACTGGAAAAAAATATCTTCAAATCTTCCCAATGAACCAGTAAATGTTATAGTAGAAGATAATAAATATGAAAATGTACTTTATGCAGGTATGTACAGAGGTGTCTACATTTCTCTGAATAAAGGACTAAACTGGATGGTTTTAGGTAATAATTTGCCAATATCTAGTATTTCAGATATAGAAATTCATAATAGTTCAAATGACATGATAGTTTCTACCCACGGAAGAGGTATTTACAAAATAAACTTAGACCCAATTCATAAATATTTTCTTTTTAAAGACTCTTTAAAATCTGATTACTTATTTAAAATTGATAATGGAAACTTACCGAAATTCAATGATACACATAAAGAACCTATAATTGATACGTACGAAAAATTACCTATTACATTTTATTTAAATGAAAATAAAAATTATGCACTTATAATTATGAATGAGAATAAAGTTATCTGGAAATATGAATCAAAAGGAAATTATGGTATTAACCAAATAAGATGGGATTTGATTACCAAAAAAAATAATGACCAGAAACCATATCATATTCATTATAATGAATTTATTTTACCAGGAGAATATAATGTTATACTTGAAACTAAAAATTCAGTTAATAATACATTATTAAAAATTTATGAGAAATAGATTCTATTATATATCAATTGTTCTATTAGCAATTTTTTCATTTTCAAATAGAATTATTTCTAAAAATTTAAGCTTAAATAAAGCCGATTCATTATTTAATCTAAAAATATATACTAAAGCTAAATTAATATATGATAGTCTTTATTATAAAGAAAACTTATATTCTGAAAGCATGTTTCTAAAAATGGCATTAATTGAAGAAGGACTTGAAAACTATGAAAAATCTATATATTACTTATCTCAATATCAATCAATTAATAATAATGAGTCATCTGAAATAAAAATTCAAAAAATTGCTAATAATTATGATCTAGAAGGGTATAAAAAAAATGATTTTGACTATTTACAAAATATATTAAAGGAAAATAGAATCATAATCATTTACTCTCTATTATTATTAACATTATTAATTTTTATAATAAATATATATAGGATATTAAAAAGTAAGAAAGCCCCTACTCTAGTACATACATTTTATATTATATCAATTCTATTTCTTTGTATAATCAATATTAATCTGCCTAAATCTGGGATTGTATACTTTGAAAATACTTTCATTATGGACAAACCATCTTCAGGATCAAATCTCTACCAAATTGTAAAAAAAGGAGATAAATTAAAAATTGTAGGAGAAGAGAGTGTTTGGTATAAAATAAAAGTTAATAAAACAGAAAAATATATTAGAAAAAAAAACATAAAAATTATTAACTAATAATTTTTTAAAAGTGATTCTTGTTCATTTAAAATTTCTTTATATGCAAGTGTATCAGAAAATTTAGGAAACCAATTCTTAATTAAATAAGCCAATTTACCTCTAAAAGTAAAAATTAAATTTCTTTTTTTATTTTTATATCCATCAAAAATTTTTAAAGCACACTGCTCAGAGGTCATCATTTTTTTATTATCTCTTGATGTTTTTCCTTCTTTAGAACCATCATTTTTTAAAGTATTAATTCTAAAATTACTTTTAACATACCCTGGAGAAACAACCATTACATGAACTCCTTTATTTTTTAATTCTAATCTTAATGAATCAAAAAAACCTTGCATAGCATGTTTTGAAGCAACATATGCTGAACGTGTTGGAGTAGCTATAAACCCATTTAAAGAAGAAATAGCTATAATAGAACCATGACTTTTAATTAAGTGAGGAAGAGCATACTTTGCAGAATAAACAGATCCAAAAAAATTAATATTAAAAAGTTTTTCAAAAATACTTAATTCAACATATTCAAAAACTGAACGAATTGAAATTCCAGCATTACAAACTAAAACATCAATTTGTCCAAACTCATCAATAGCTTTCTTAATCATTCTATCAATATCTTTCTTATTGGATACGTCATGACATATAAAACTGCACTTTACATCACTAATTTTAATATTTGAACATACTTTTTTTAATCTTTCTTGATTTGTTCCACCAATTAATATATTAAACCCTTCTTGAGCAAATTTATAAGCTAAAGCCTCTCCAATTCCAGAAGAACCACCAGTAATTACCGCTACTTTATTTCTCATTATAAATATTAATTTATAAAAATAATCTATTTTTATATTAGTAAATAATAAATTCTATGATACCCGATATAATTAATGAATTAGGAGAAAATAGAGAAAGCTATTTTAATGCCGGTTCACCTCCAATTTTTTCAACTTCCAATTTTTTATTTGATAAAGTAAAAGATATGAGAGAAGCTATGGTTACTAGTAATGAAAAACCATTTTATACTAGAGGACATAACCCTACAACTAGAATATTAGAGAAAAAAATTGCAGCACTAGAAAATACTGAATCAGCTATTGCAGTAAGCAGTGGTATGGGAGCCGTAGCTATTGGAATGCTATCACAGTTAAAAAGTGGTGATCATTTAATTTGTATTAAAAAACCATATACTGGAACAGATAAGTTAACTAATAAAATTCTTCCAAAATTTAATATAGAAACAACATTTATAGAGGGAAAAACTATTGATGAATTCAAAAATGCTATAAAAAGCAATACAAAATTAATTTATTTAGAAAGTCCAAATTCATGGACTTATGAGATGCAAGATTTAAAAAAAATAAGTGACTTAGCAAAAGAGAAAAATATTATAACTGCTATAGATAATAGCTATGCATCACCAATAAATTGTAACCCTAGTGATTGGGGAATTGATATTATAATTCACTCAGCAACAAAATACATTGGAGGTCATTCAAATGCAATGGGAGGAATTATATGTAGTTCAAAAAAAATAATAGATCAAATGTATGAGTGTGAATACACACTACTTGGAAACGTAATGTCACCATTTAATTCATGGATTTTTATTAATGGACTGAGAACATTAAAAGTAAGAATGAAGCAAATTAGTAAATCAACTCCTAAAATTGTAAAATTTTTAAAAAATCATCCAAAAATCGAAAAAGTAATATATCCTCATAGCAAAAATTTTGATCAGAAAAATCTTGTTAAAAAATACCTAAAAAATCCATGTGGACAATTTTCTATTCAACTAAAAAGTCAAAGTAAAAAAGAAATTGAATCTTTTTGTGATAAACTTCATCACTTTAAAATGGCTTGCTCTTGGGGGGGGTATGAGTCTTTAATTTTTCCAGAAATTGCCAGATATAACTCATCAAGTAAATACTATAATGACACAGAGTTTTTACCAATAAATTATATTAGATTTTATATAGGATTAGAAGATAAAAAAATGCTTATAGATGACTTAAAAAAAGCTCTTAACTAAAAACTATTTAGAATTTTGTTACAGCTCCTTTATATTCAGAAATAGTATATTTTATGTAATAAAAATAAATACCAGGAGACAAACCACTACCATCCCACTCAAAATTTCTATCATAAGATTTATAAACTTCTATCCCAGTCCTATCAAGAAAAGATATATACTCAAAATTATCATCACATGCATCAATAGGTAAATTTTGAGATGGATTCGTTAAATTTGATAAAACATAAATATCATTAATACCATCATTATTTGGACTAAAGGCATTAGGTGGTGTAAAACCAAATTCATCTTTTTTTGGTTTTCTTAATAAGAATTTAATTGTTTTTGTGGAAATAGAAAAAAATGGACAACTATTATCACTAACCTTAAACTTTAAATTATATCCTTTTGTAGAAAAATCACTATTCAAAAATTCACATGTAGGATTCCATTTTAATTTACTTGTAACTTCACCTCTACCTGACGCAGATTCAAAAGAAAATTCTCCAGGCAAGATATCAGAAATTAATTCTAATAAAATCATATCATTATCCTCATCAATAGCATTAATATCAATCTCAAATGGTATATTAACTATAATTTCTTCTTCACTATTATTTGTAATTTGGGGTTTACTATTTTCATCTAAATTAATATTAATAATAAGCTGTATAGTATCTGCATTTACCTCTTGACAAAAATCAATATCTTCTGTTATAAAATTAATTTTATATTGATTTATTCCATCATAAGGAAAATTAATACATTCAAAATCAATATCAAATGATCCATCAACATTACCTATTGCAGGACCATTTGAGGCAAAAGACGCATTTATATCCACAAGATTAAAATCAACACCAGTAGCTAATAAAGTTAATGTATCATTATCTAAATCATCAGCATCAAATTCTAAAGAATATGTCCCTGATAAATTAGTTTCTATTTCAATAATAGAAAAATTAGGCCTATTATTTACAGAATCCGTAATTGGCTTATTTGCTACTAGATCAGGGCCTGAATTAAGGGGTAACTCAACAGTTAAATCATAATAAATAGTATCTTGATTTAATATAAGACATGTATCTAAATCATCAAGTATTATTCCCAAGAGGAAATTTGTTTTATCACTGTAATCAAACTGCCTACAATTGGTATCAAAAATTAATTGACTAGAAATTGTGCCTGCATCACTTTCAGATTCTATAAAAGAAATTCCATAATCCTCTATATCGTATCCAGGTTTTTGAGGAATAGTAAAATAGTTTAAAGTTAAACTGTCAAAATCTGGATCCACACCATTTATAGTAGTTGCATATTGTGAATTCCACGGTATGGTAACTTTATTAGTATCAAGTTGATTAACAAAATAAGGATCTTCATTAGTAGGAGGCTCAACTATAATTGTTATTCTTACAGTATCTCTTTGTGGTAATGGGCATGCATCATCGGCAGCAATAAGATTTATTATATATGGTTCATTTTGGATATATGGACAATCAGAAACACAAACTTCAACCTTTAATGTATCGCCATCTGCATTAATTGAACCTTCGCTAAATGAAAATATATCAGATAAATCACTCCCTTCTTTTCCAAAATTAACACCTTCTGCAGTCAAAGTAACATTAGTACCTGCATCATCAGTAACAAATAAATCAAAACATTTAGGAACGGAAGCAACAAAATATATTGTATCGTCTTCATTATAAAATCTTTTTTCACCCGGAACTTTAACCAATGCTTCAGGGGGATCAGGTGGATTACACCCATCTACTACAAGCATCTGAAAATCTCTCCTTGCCTGACCAATTTTTATTCCATTACGATATTCATCTGCTGTAATAGAAAACACATATAAACCAACCTGAGATGGAGTAACAGTAATAAAACCGTCACTTGAAATAGATAGAGACGGATTTCCTGGAACCATATTATTTACAGTATATCCAGGCTTAAAGTCTACTATAGGATGAGGTGGAGGAGTCGGATCAGGAAGAGCACTAATACCAGCATCATTGGGTTGATGATCATCCAAAGGTGCAGCCAAAGAATAAACTATTGAATCACCATCATCATCAGTTCCAGCAAAATCAATATAAAATAACTGGTTAATACAAGCATAATCACTTAATGGTGGAAAAAGTTTTGGTGAAGAATTAATAAATGGCTGATTGTTTGTATCTACTATAGGTGGAAAATGAAGTTCGTATGTCATTCCATTCCATCCAGGATTAATAAGATTATCTGTTGCCCAATTTCTACAACATCTCTCCCAAATAATAACGTAACCATCAGGATCATTAAAAATTGTAGGGTCTAATGTTATTTCATGAGAATAAGTAACTCTAAGAGTACACAAAAAACCAAGAGCACAATCAGGATTAGTATAAGGAACAAATTCTTGAGCAGTTATAAACATAGTTCCATCTTGTATTGGAGCACCATCTGATTTTCTAAAAATTCTATACGAAATCCAATTGTCGGGACTAGGATTACCAGTCTGAGCACAATCAAAATATTGAATTAAACTAACATGATACTTAAACTCACCAGGAGTACCAATATGTATCATTTCAATTTCACCACCAACAATATGATTTGCTAAAAGACTACTTGGAAAAAAGAAAATATATAAAAAAAGTATTTTAAAATATCGCATTTTTTAAATTTGCTATAAATATAAATTAAGTTTTTTAGGTTATGGAAAAAAATTCGAATGAATTAAACGGAAAAAGTATTGGAATAATTACATCAGACTTTGTAAAAGTTTCAGAAAATTTAAAATTAGCATGTTCTAAAATTATAAGTAATAATTTTTCTAATTATCCTATAATAATTATGACTAAAGAATCTGTTTCAATAGGAACTCTTTTTATAGATATAGGAGAATTAATGAATAATTCTTGGAAATACTATGCAACCTATCTAGAAGTACTAATTGAAAAAAAAATAATACACCAAATCAAAGAATTTAAAAAAAAATATAAAAATTCAGATGAATTTTGTTGTCTACTAGTTCTCTTAAATAACAATTCGAAGATAATTTTTATTCCTTATCCAGAAGATTAAACTAAATTTGAATTACTAACGGAAAAAACTAATATGGAAACTTTAAAAAATTTCAATCTCACTGAATATAATTTTATTCTCAGTAAATCTCTAGAAATAATATTTGGAATAGTCTTCTTATTCATTGGTCTATGGATTATTAAAAAATTTATAAAGGGACTCAATAGATTGATGAACAAAAGAAATATTGATCCTTCTCTAATTCCATTTCTTAAATCACTGCTTAGTATTGTTCTACAAGTTTCACTAGTTATTTCAGTACTATCAATGATAGGAGTTGAAATGACATCATTTATTGCTATTTTGGGTGCTGCAGGATTAGCTGTTGGTTTAGCTTTAAAGGATACACTCCAAAACTTTGCTGCCGGTGTAATGATATTATTTTTTAAACCATATAGAGTGGGTGATTGGATCGAATTTGAAGGATTATCAGGAAGTGTTAAAGAAATTCAAATATTTAATACTATTCTAACCACTATAGAAAATAAGAGAGTTATCATTCCAAATGGAGTACTTCAAAGCAATTCAATAACCAATTTTTCTGCAGAAGATAAAAGAAGAATTGAATGGATATTTTCTATATCATACGGTGATAATTATGATGTGGCAAAAAATTTATTGTTACAATGGATAAAAGAAGATTCTAGAATTTTAGAAGATGAAGAACCAAGAATAGTACTATCAGAACTAGCAGATAGTTCGGTAAATATAAGAGTTAGAGTATGGGTAAAAAAAGCTAATTTTAAACCTGTAAAATTTGATTTTAATGAAAAGGTATACAAAGAATTTCCTCAAAATGGACTAAGTATACCATTCCCTCAAATGGATGTAAATATTAATAAATAATCAATTCTATGAAAATATTATTTCCTTTTCTACTTTGTTTATTATTTATTAATGTTAACTGTACTTCCCAAACAAAAAATACAGAAGAAGAAAAATGGAAAAAAAAATTGAGTAATGAACAATATTATATTTTAAGAAAAAAAGGAACTGAAAAGGCATTTACTGGAAAATATTGGGATAATAAAAAAGAAGGTGAATACAATTGTGCAGCTTGTGGACAAAAACTTTTTATTTCTAACACTAAATTTGACTCTGGAACAGGATGGCCATGTTTTTATGATGTTGTTGATGATAAGTATGTTAATTTCATGGAAGATAATAGGTATGGTATGAAACGAACTGAAATAATTTGTTCTAACTGTAACAGTCATCTGGGACACATTTTTAATGATGGACCCAACCCTACTGGTTTGAGGTATTGTATTAATTCAGCTTCACTTGATTTTATAGACAATAATAAAAGATGAAAAATCTATTATTTGTTGGTTTAGGGGGGATGATTGGATCGATTTTAAGATATATAATATCAAAAAATGTTTCAGGATATTTTGGGTCATTTCCTTTTGGAATTTTTTTAGTTAACATATTAGGTTGCTTTTTAGCAGGAATAATAGTTCAATATGCTATAAACTCAGATAAAGATATTTCAAATTTTATCAACCTATTTTTAATTATAGGATTCTGTGGTGGATTTACAACATTTTCAGCTTTTTCAATTGATATTGTGTCTTTAATAAATCAGAATAAAATTCTTCTAGTTATGCTATACATTAGTTTAACTACAATTTTTGGAACATTATTTTGTTATTTAGGAATGAATATTTTCAAGTAAGATATGGATATAAAAACTCAAAAATTAGAAAGTACATTCAATAGTATACTAGGAAAACATCCAAAAATAAAAAATACTACTTCAAAAGAAAGAATAATAAAACTTAGAAAACTTAAAAAAAATATATTTCTATATAGAGATGAAATAAAAAGAGCACTATTTAAAGATTTTAAAAAAAGTTCTAGTGATGTAGATCTTACTGAAATTTTTCCTGTTATTTCTGAAATAAAACATAACATAAGACACTTAAGTAAATGGATGAAAGATGAAATAGTACCTACTCCATTAACACTACTAGGTTCTAAATCCTATATAAAATACGAGCCTAAAGGCATTATTCTAATTATGACTCCATGGAATTTTCCAATTAATTTAACTTTTGTATCAATAATTAATGCAATTGCAGCTGGAAATTCTATAATAATTAAACCATCAGAAATATCAGAAAAAACTTCCATAATTATTAAAAAAATTGTGGCTAATACATTTGATAAAAATGAAATAAAAGTAATTTTAGGAGGGGCTAAAACAGCTCAGAAATTATTAAAACTAAAATTTAATCATATACTTTTTATAGGTTCACCTTCTATTGGGAAAATTGTAATGCAAGAAGCAGCAAAAAATTTAGCTTCCGTAACTCTTGAACTTGGCGGCAAATCACCAACTATTATTGATGAAAAATGTAATATAAATAAAGCTGCAAAAAGAATTGCATGGTCAAAATTTTTAAATAATGGACAAGTTTGTATAGCTCCTGATTATCTATTTGTTCATAACAAAATAAAAGAAAAATTTATAAAACAATTAATTTTATCAATCAAAGAACTTTATTCGACTGATCCTATTAAATCTGATGATTATTGTAGAATAGTTAATAAAAAACACTTCAATAGATTAATAAATTTACTAGAAGACGCAAAACAACTAGGTTCAAACATTATATATGGTGGTAATATAAATGAAAAAGAAAATTTTATAGAACCAACTCTTCTCAATAATATAAGTAAAAAATCAAAAATGTATAAAGAAGAAATTTTTGGTCCTTTACTTCCAATTTTTGATTTTAATGAAATTGAAGAGGTTATAGAGTTTATAAATAAAAATGAAAAACCATTAGCATTATATATATTTAGCAAAAATAATAATAACATAAAAACTATAATTAAAAATACATCTTCTGGAGGTGTTTGCATAAACCATAGTACACTACATTATTCAAATAATAATTTACCATTTGGTGGAATTAATAATAGTGGTACTGGAAGATGTCATGGTATTTATGGATTTCATGAATTATCTAATAAAAAAAGTATTTTTAAACAAGTCCTACCATCTAGTCCTACAGATTTCTTATTTCCACCATACAATAATTTTAAAAATAAACTCATTGAATTTACAATAAAATGGCTCTAAAGAGTATCTCTAATTTTTCTATCTGAATCCCTTTTCTTTATAGTCTCTCTTTTATCATATTCTTTTTTTCCTTTACCTAAACCTAACTCAACTTTGGCAAAACCTCTTTTATTAACAAAAAGTTTAGTTGGTATTATAGATAATTTTTTCTCAAAAACTTTTTTTTTAATTTGACGAATTTCTTTCTTATTCAATAATAATTTTCTATCCCTTACAGGGTCATGATTATTTATATTTCCATGTAAATATTCAGAAATTTGCATTCCTTTTACTATAATATTATCATTTTCTATGGAACAAAAAGAATTAGAAAGATTAACTGCCGATTCTCTAATCGATTTAATTTCTGTTCCTAGTAACATTATACCAGCTATATACTTATCTGTAATTTGATAATTAAAAAATGCTTTTCTATTCTTAATTAAGATATCTGATTTTTTCACATTTAAAATTTTAACCTTGGTTCGGGAATAATATCATAACTTGAAAATTGGTTATCCAAAAACATATAATTAGCATAATTTGCAATCATTGCAGCATTGTCAGTGCAATGTTCAATTTTTGGAAAGTAAAAATTCCATTTTAATTCTTTTGAACAATTTTTAATAGTTGTTCTCAAAAGAGAATTAGCAGCAACACCACCAGAAATAGAAATTTCTGAAATTTTATACTTTTCTGAAGCAATAATAATTTTTTCCATTAACATATCAACTAAACTTTTTTGTATAGATGAAGCTATATCTTCTAAATTTTCATGAACAAAATTTTTATTTTTTTTAATTTGAGTATTAATAAAATATAAAAATGATGTTTTAATTCCACTAAATGAAAAATCTAAATTTTGGATTTTTGTCTTTCCAAAAGTATATTTTAATGGATTACCATTTTTAGCTAATTTATCTAATAATGGTCCTCCCGGATAGTCTAACCCAAGAATTTTAGCTGATTTATCAAAAGCTTCTCCAACAGCATCATCTCTAGTTTCACCAATTATTTTCATATTTAAATAATCCTCTACTAAAATAATTTGAGTGTGTCCACCACTTACCAATAAAGATAAGTAAGGAAATTTAATTTTAGGATTATCAATTAAATGTGATAATGCATGGGCTTTTAAATGATTTACTGCTATTATTGGAACATTTAATGCATATGCCATAGACTTACAAAATGAGGAACCAACCAATAATGAACCCAATAAACCTGGACCATTTGTAAATGCAATTGCATCTAAATAATTTTTATCAATTTTTGCTTTTTTAAGAGCTTTATCTACAATTAAAACAATACTTTTTAGATGAGCTCTTGAAGCAATTTCAGGAACCACACCACCAAACTTAGCATGGACCAATTGTGAAGATATTACATTGCTTTTAATTATTCCATCAATAATTACTGAGGCAGATGTATCATCACATGAAGACTCGATCGCTAAAATTGTAATTGACATAAAAAATATATTTAAGCAAAAATATATATACTTTTGCCAATGTAAGTGGTCTTATCGCTTCATATTTTGAAGAGGAAAGTCCGGACAATGAAGAGCATTGTACTTCCTAACCGGAAGGTCTCTTAGGAGAACAGATAGTGCAACAGAAAATAAACCGCCATTTTGGCAAGGGTGAAAAGGTGAGGTAAGAGCTCACCGGTCAAATAGTGATATTTGATGCTTTGTAAACCTTATGAATTGAAAGATCAAGCAATTCGAAAGCATTTATGCATATAGTTGCTCGCTATAACTCGAATGGGTGGATTGATGGAGCTTAATAGCAATATTAAGTCTAGATAAATGATAAGAATCTGAATTTCAGATACAGAATCCGGCTTATAAGCTTACAACTTTTTTTGTAAATTCATCTTCATTGAAAGGAGATTCTATATTATTATCAATTGAAGAATATGTAGGACAGAGTTTTCTGTCGCAAGATGAAAATACAATTACTAAAAATATTATTAATTTTTTCACTTCTGTATATCTTATGCAAAGATACGAAACTTTATTAATTTAATGTTAAAGAAATATTATTATAGATATGTCTAAAACTTATAATAGTCTAATTAAAGAGAAAAGTCCTTATCTACTTCAACATTCAACAAATCCAGTAAATTGGAAAAAATGGTCAGAAAAAACTCTATTAAAAGCAAAAAAAGAAGATAAATTAATCATTTTGAGTATTGGATATTCTACATGTCATTGGTGTCATGTAATGAAAAAAGAATCCTTTAAAAATATTAAAATAGCTGAAATAATGAATAAATATTTTATATGTATTAAAGTAGATAGAGAAGAAAGACCTGACATTGACAGTATCTATATGGATGCTATTCAAAGTATGGGTATCCAAGGAGGTTGGCCATTAAATTTATTTCTAACACCAAATAAAAAACCTTTTTACGGTGGTACTTATTTTAATAAAGAATCTTGGTTTAAAATTTTAATTAATATAATTGAAGCATACAAAAAACATAAAAATAAAATTATTAAATCATCAAATAATTTTTCAAAAAACTTAAATAGAACACACGATGAAAAATACTCTACTAAGAATAAATTTTCAATAAGTGCTTTAATCAATGAAATAAAAATAAAATTTGATTATAAAGAAGGTGGAATAAGTAAATCACCTAAGTTTCCTATGCCCAACCTATGGAAATCGTTATTATTTTATTCCTTAGAAAATAAAGACAAAAAAGTATATTCTCATGTTATAAAGACTATAGACAAAATATTAGAAGGTGGAATTTATGATCAAATTGAAGGAGGTTTCTCAAGATATTCTGTAGATGAAAAATGGATTATTCCTCACTTTGAAAAAATGCTATATGATAATGGTCAACTTCTTGATTTATATGCTGATATATTTAAAATTACAAAAAATGAAAAATATCTTCATATAATCAATAACACAATTAATTGGCTTAAAAATAATATGACTGATAAATCTGGAGGTTTTTATTCAGCTATTGATGCAGATTCTGAAGGAGAAGAAGGTAAGTATTATATTTGGAAATATCATGAAATTAAAAAAATATTAGGCAATTTAACTGCAAAAGCATGTAAAGTATTTAAAATAACAAAAAAGGGAAACTGGAATAACCATAATATTTTATTAAGAGATTACAAACAAGAAATAGAGAGTAAAAATCTTAATAGAATAACAAAAAAACTTCTTTTAGAAAGAAATAAAAGAATCAAACCATTAATTGATAATAAAATAATTTCATCTTGGAATGCAATAACTTTAATAGGATTATTAAACTGTTATCAAGCTACAAATGATAATAAAATACTTGAATTAGCTACTAAAAACGCAAAATTTATTAAAGATAAATTAATTACTAAATCAACAATAACTAGGGTATATAAAAATAAAATTGGTGGTTTTCTTGACGATTATGCATATGTCATTAATTCCTTTATAAAATATTTTGAAACAACTCAAAATTTCACATACTTAAATAAGGCTAGAGAATTAATTGAAGAAACAATAAAAAATTTTTATTGTCCAAAAAATAAACTCTTCTATTATACAAATAATACTAGTGAAAAATTAATTTCAAGAAAAATAGAGATTTTTGATAGTGTAATTCCATCTTCAAACTCAATAATGTACTATAATTTATTATTTTTAGGTAAAATATATGATGATACACTTTATTTAAATATTTATAATAATATGAATTTAAAATTTGAAAAATATTTAAATAATTATGAATTTATGTCTAATTGGATTCATGTTAATAATTTAAATAAATCTCAAATCAATGAAATAATTGTTAATGATCCTTCAAATAAAAAATCTATTATTGATAAAATAAATTCAAAATACATTCCTAATAAAATATTAATACATAATAAGGGTAATTACGATTTAGATATATTAAATTCTCAAAAAATAAATAATAAACTTTCTATAAGTTTATGTAGAAATAAAGTATGTCAATTACCATTAAAAATGGTATCTGAACTTTTTAAAACAATAAAATATCCTATATTAGGTTAAGTAATTATGAAGTATACTTATTTAATATTTATTTTTCTCGTCATATTTTCATGTGATCAAAATGAAAACATTTCTGTTATTCCAACCATTACATTTGAAAGTCTAGAATATAAAAAAAGTCCAAATAATATATCTCAAGATTCTTTAATTCTTACTATAGATTTCATAGATGGAGATGGTGATTTAGGTTTATCAAATGATGAAATTAATTTTCCATATCATCCATACAATGCAATTATAGACAATGATTTCGTTTGGGTAACCTATGGTTCACAGGACATAAATACTCCATTTTATGTTTACCAACCTGATGGAAGTTATTATTTTTTTAGTAATGATGATGAGAGACCTCCTTTTAATTGTTCCGATTATATTATTGATACTGTAAATACCACTGCAGCTTTAGATACTTTTTATATTCAAAAAAACGAAAATAATAAAAACATTTTTATCGAATTTTATAAAAAAAATGGAGATGAATTTGAATTTATAGATTGGACTAGAGTTTTTGATCAAGAGTTTGGATGTGGAATAAATTTTGATTCTAGATTTCCAAGATTAAATACTGGTAGTTCATCTCAGGTTTTAAATGGAAAGTTAAGATATGGAATGGTCTCCTATGGATTTACTTCTGTGTTAAATAATGATATCTTTAAAATAAAAGTTAAAATAAAAGATAGAAATCTAAATACTAGTAACATTGTCGAGTCTCCAGAAGTCACTCTCGAGCAGATTAGAGTAGAATAATTTTTAAAATAAAGAAGGATAAGACCTAGAATCTAATTCATTAAAAACTTTATAAATTTTCTCAAAAATTGTTTCACAATTTGGTTTTGAAAAATAATCTCCATCGGTACTATAAGCTGGTCTATGATCCATTGATGTTATTGATAAAGGTTTAGAATCTAGATAATAATATCCATTTTGTCTTTCTAAAACATTTTGCATCATAAAAGCACTTGCTCCTCCAGAAACGTCTTCATCTGCAAATAAAATTCTATTTGTTTTTTTTACTGATTCAACAATAGTTTTATTTTTATCAAAAGGGAGTAATGTTCTAACATCAATAATTTCACATGAAATACCAACTTTTTCTAATTGATCTGATGTTTCCATAACAATCTTACACATAGAACCATAAGTAACAATAGTTATATCATTACCTTCTTTTAAAATATAGGGAACACCGAACTCAACTCTAATTTTATCAAGATTAGTTGGTAAATTTTCTTTTAATCTATAGCTATTAAGTGGTTCTATCATTAAACCTGGTTCATCTGAATCAAGTAAAGTATTATACATACCACAAGCCTCAACAAAATTTCTAGGAGTTAATATATGAATTCCTCTTAAACTATTAATTAAAGTTCCCATAGGAGAACCCGAATGCCAAATGCCTTCTAATCTATGTCCACGTGTTCTAATTATTACAGGAGCCTTTTGGCCACCTTTTGTTCTATATTGTAGAGTCGACAAATCATCAGATAACGTTTGAATTGCCCAATAAACATAGTCTAAGTATTGAATTTCAACTATTGGTCTAAGTCCTCTCATTGCAGCTCCTATACCCTGACCAATTATTGAAGCTTCTCTTACTCCAGTATCAGTTATTCTTAACTTTCCATATTTTTTTTGAATTCCAGCAAAACCTTGATTAACTCCCCCAATTAAACCCACATCTTCTCCAACAGCAAAAACCAATGGATTATTTTTAAAAATACCATCAAAATATTTATTAATAACTTCTCTTCCATCTAATTGGAGAAACTTCTTCAATATTAAGAGCAGAATATTTTGATTGACTATAGAGATGAGAACTGTATTCATCAAAGTATTTTTTTGACTTTTCAGATATGAGATTAATTAAATAATTTTTTGCAATGTTGTTTTCAGATCTTATTATTCTTTGAACATATTTTAATGATTTTTGAATATCTGATTTTAATGGTTGAATTATATTATTTAAATCATTTTTTATAGATATAATTTCCTTTTTATTTTTTGGACTATTTTGTGCAACTCTAGTAATTACAACATTAGCATCTTGTAAATCTTCATTTATATCTTTTCTATATGATTTCCACGCAGAATTTCTAGATTTCTTAGAATTACTACCAGCACTAATCTCTATATCATATAACTCATTAAGGTCTGCTATTTTATTTTTAATAATCCATTCTTTCATTTTTTTAATACAACAAAAATCACCTTCCCATTTAAGTCTTTCTTTTGATTTATATCGTTCATGAGATCCAGAAGTTGTATGACCTTGAGGTTGAGTAACGTCTTTAACATGAATAATACATGGTACATGTTCATTTCTAGCATATAAAATAGCTTTTCTATATGTTTTTATTAAACCAACATAATCCCAGCCCTTAACCTGAAACAATTCAAATCCTTTTTCATTTTTATTAGATCTTTGAAAACCAGATAGTACTTTAGATAAATCATTTCTTGTGGTGTGGTATTCTGAAGGTACAGAAATTCCATAACCATCATCCCAAATAGACATAACTAATGGAATTTGTAATACACCAGCCGCATTCATAGTCTCCCAAAAATGACCTTCCGAAGTACCTGCATCACCAATTGTTCCAAATGCAACTTCATTACCATTAATTGAAAAATTTTGCTTATTACTTAAACTACTATTGTTCCTATATAATTTTGAAGCATAAGCTAAACCAACTAATCTAGGCATTTGACCAGCCACACATGAAATATCACTAGTTGAATTCTTAATATCAGTTAATGTTTTCCATTCACCAGAATCATTAAGCATTCTAGTAGCAAAATGACAGTTCATTTGCCTACCAGCAGAGTGTGGATCTTTCTTAACATCAGTGTCTGAGTAAAGTTGAGAAAAAAATTGATTAGGTGTTAATTGATCAATAGCCATCATAAAAGTTTGATCCCTATAATAACCAGATCTAATATCACCATTTTCAAAAACTTTAGACATGGCTATTTGAGCTAATTCTTTACCATCACCAAAGACTCCAAATTTTGCTCTTCCCATAAATACCTCTTTTCTACCTAGGAGACTTAATTGCCGACTTTCATTAATGAGATAATAATCTTCTAATATTTCTTTCTTAGAAATGTTAATCTTTTTATCTATCTGTAATAATTGATCTGACATAAATCAAATTATTTTAATTGCAAATATACAATCTTTAAAACAGATAATATTTTTAATATCAAAATAATATATTATATATTATTGATATAATGTAATATTATAAAATAAAATTCTGTAAATTAAATATAAACAAAATATTATTTTATAAATAAAAAAAAATAAAGAATAAAAAAAATTATTATTTCTTCATTAAAAAAAAACTAAAATATAATTTTACGTGTTAATTAATTAAATATTATTAGCAGTGATAATAGGAATACCAAAAGAAATAAAAAATAACGAATTCAGAGTATCAATAACACCATATGGAGTTAAAGAATTAATTAATAAAAATCATACAGTATTCATAGAAAAAAATGCTGGATATAACTCAAGTTTCACTGATGAAGACTATATAAAGTCAGGAGGTAAAATCTTAAATACAAATAAAGAAATTTTTGAAATTTCAGATATGATTTTAAAAGTAAAAGAACCAATTAAAGAAGAATATAATCTCATCAAAAAAGATCAAATAGTATTCACCTATTTTCATTTTGCATCTTATCGTCCATTACTTAATGCAATGATTAATAATAAATGTATATGTATTGCGTATGAAACTGTCCAAAAGGAAAATGGATCACTACCACTTTTAGTTCCTATGTCTGAAGTAGCTGGTAGAATGGCAACTCAAGAAGGAGCAAAATATCTTGAAAAACCAATGGGAGGAAGAGGAATTTTACTTGGTGGAGTAACAGGAGTAACTCCTGCAGAAGTATTAATTATAGGAGGTGGAATATCTGGAACTGAAGCAGCAAAAATGGCTATAGGATTAGGAGCAAATGTTACAATTTTAGATACAAATGAAAATAGAGTTAAGGAACTTAAAAAGTTATTTTCAAATAAAATTAAGTGCATTTTATCTTCTAAAAAAATTATAGAAAAATATGCAATAAAAAGTGATTTAATTATTGGAGCTGTCTTGATCACAGGAGCAAAAGCTCCTAAATTAATTTCAAGAAGTCTTTTGAAATCTCTAAAAAAAGGATGTGTTTTAGTTGATATTGCTATTGATCAAGGTGGATGTTTTGAAACATCAAAACCAACAACACACGAAAATCCAGTCTTTAAAGTTGATGATGTTCTTCACTATTGTGTAGCAAATATGCCTGGTGCTGTTCCATTCACATCAACCTCTGCACTAACAAATAGTACATTAAAATACATTATAGAAATTGCAAATAAAGGATGGAAAAAAGCAGCAAAAGAAAACAAAGAAATACTAAATGGAATAAACATTATAAATGGAAAAATAGTACACAAAAGTATTTCTAATGCATTTAATTTAAAATTAAATAATATTAATAATTTAATTTGATGGATATAATGGAATGTTATCTAACCATTTAAAACTATTTTCATTCCAATTATATTCACATAAATAATGAGTAAGACCATTAGTAATCATTATATTATTACTTTTATATACCTTATTATAAACAGATATTTGTTTAAAAGCATTCTTGTTTATATTTATTTTAAAAGATTTACATTCTACTAATAAGAATACATTCATTTTTTTATCATAAACTATAATATCTGATCTTTTATTTAAATTATTATACTTTAAACTAGATTCAATCTTCATAAGACTTCTAGGATATTTATGATCATTTACTAGATGATGAATAACATTTTGTCTTACCCATTCTTCTGGAGTTAATATGATGTTTTTTTTTCTAATAATATCAAAAACATAAATTTCAGAATTAATGTTTTTAATTTTAATATCGTTTAATGGTAAGTTTAATTTGAACATTATAAAATTATACTACTTTTTAATTTTAACAAAAAGCAATATAACAAGACCTATCAAAAAATAAAAAGCTAAAACCAAAGTACTTATTCTCATACTCCCAGTAAGCTGCTCAATATACCCATATGAAAAAGCACCTAAAACAATAGACATATTATATGATATAGAATAAAAATTAAAAAAAGAAGCGTTATCCTTTATTTCAATTGGAATTAATTTAGAAAAAGTTGAACGTGATAAAGACTGAATACCACCCATAACTAAACCAACAGTAGTTGCAAGTAAATAAAATTGATTTTCATCTTGAATAAAATAAGCTGAAATGCATATAATAATCCATAAAATGTTCATAATAATTAAAGAAAACTTATTACCCTTATATTTAGATATATAAGCAAAAAAGTAAGCACCAAAAATTGCAACAATTTGGATAATTAAAATAGTAAATATTAATTTATTCTGGTCAAGATTTAACTCTTTACTTCCAAAATAAGAAGCTATTAACATTACGGTTTGAACTCCCATACTATAAAAGAAAAATGAAAACAAAAACAATTTTAGATTTCTTACATTCTTTAAATAATTCCAAACTTTAATAAGCTCATTAATTCCATAAGAAAGAATACTAAAAGATATTTTTTGATTTTTTCTAACTTCAGGAACAGTAAAAAATGTAATTTGTGAAAAAATAATCCACCAAATACCAACCAATACAAATGTAAATCTAGTTGCTAGAGCGGAATTACTAAATCCAAAAAAATCATAAAATGTTATAAGAACTAAACAAATAATTAAGAGTATGACACTTCCAATATAACCAAAAGAATAGCCACGAGCACTTACTCTATCAAATTTATCTTTAGAAACTATTTCAGGAAGAAAAGCATTATAAAAAACTAAACTACCTGAAAAACCTAAACTTGCTAAAACCGAACATATTATACCAAACTCTATATTAGAACCATCAAAAAAATATAAAGAAATACAAGAAACTGAACCTAAATACATAAATATTTTAAGAAATAATTTTTTTCTTCCAACATAATCTGAAATTCCTGATAAAATAGGTTGAATAATTGTTAATAATAAAAATGAAAATGATAATGAATATGAATACAAAACAGAATTTACAATTTGAATACCAAAAAAGGACACTATGTACGAACCATCTAAACTAGTAGTTACAGAATTGAAATAAATAGGAAAAATAGCTGTGGTAATAACTAAGGAATATACAGAGTTAGCCCAGTCATACATGCACCAACCATTTACAACTTTGTTACTTAATAAAGTTAATTTATTATACATTCTTTTTAAATAAGAAAACGTATATATACTTCACTTTCTTATTTAAATATCAATAGTTTGAATTGAACTGTAAAGAACTTTTCTTGCATTTGCTTCTCTCAATTCTTGTTGGACATCCGACACTATTCCCATCTTAGACTCAACATCATCTTTTTCTTGATTAATAAATAGTACAATTTCATCAATTTCAACAAATACATCATTCACCTGAATTTTAGGTTCTTTACCAAAAATACCACTCTGTTTAGGCTCACCTATATAAATATAACTAATTAACGATTTTCTTTCTAATTTAGATAATTGAATAGCTTTAGGTAATATTTGTTTTACAAGAATATCCGTTTCCCTCATTACAGTAGTTACCATAAAAAAGAACAACAACATAAAAATAATATCTGGTAATGCAGCAGTAGGTATATCTTGAGATGTTTTTGATTTNNACATCATTATATGCTCCATTTACCTGATCTAATACTTGAACAAATAATTCATATGAGGTACCTCTATCAACCTTAAAAGAAACTATAGCTTCTTTTGGATCATCTGAGGAATCTGCTCTTCTACCATTAATAGAAACAAAAGACTTCATTGAATTAGGTAAGCTATTATATATTATAACTCCTTCATCTCCAGGATTTCCAAAATTTAAAATAAAAATTTTAACCATTCCTCTCAACTGTGTAACATCTGATAAAGGCTCATCCTCAACTAATAATTTATCTTGAGAATTCGCTAAAATTTTAAAAATATTTCTAGCATTTTCAGTAATCTCAGGAGGAGGTTGAGTAGGATCAGGTTTAGGGGGTAAAAGCATAGCAATTCCTTTATCATTTTTCATAGTAGTAGTTACTAAGAAAAAAATTAAAAGTAGAAAAGCTATATCTGCCATAGATCCATTGGGAATCTGAGCAGTAGGTCTATTTCTTCTAGCCATTTTTAAAATTTTTAATCACTTCAGAATAAAATATTCCTCCTATAGCTACACAAGTTAACACATATACTAATATTATACTTCCACCAATAAACTTAGATAAACCAGCATCAACACCAAATTCAGCATAGCTTGATAAAACCTCATTTCCAGATATTAACCATGAAAATAAAAATAATGCAAGAATAACGCCAATTCCAATTCCTGAATCAACCAAAGATTTAGGATTTTTTGAAGCAAGATATACAGGAAAACCAATGGCTAAAACTGCACCAATTCCAATCATTAAATATCCGAAGTATAAAATAAAATCTATAAGATCAAATAACAATATCATTATTTAGATAATTTGTTTTTAACTAAAATATCAACAAGAGTGATAGAAGCATCTTCCATACTATTAACTAAAGAATCTATTTTAGAAACAAGATAGTTATAAAATAATTGAAGAATAACAGCAACTATAAGACCACCAACTGTAGTTAAAAGAGCAATTTTAATACCACCAGCAACTAAAGAAGGAGAAACATCACCAGCTTCAGCTATAGCATCAAATGCACCAATCATACCAATAACTGTTCCCATGAAACCAAGCATTGGAGCAAGAGATATAAATAATGAAATCCAAACCATCCCTTTCTCTAATTTTCCCATTTCAACCGACCCATAAGATATAATTGATTTTTCAACCATTTCTATACCTTCTGAAGCTCTCATAAATCCTTGAACGAATATAGATGCAACTGGACCAGGAGTATTTTTACAAATTTCTTTAGCAGACTCCACACCTCCTTTAGAAGATATAGCATCTTCTATATCAGATAAAAGTTTCTTTGTATTAGTTGTTGCAAGATTTAAAGTGATAATTCTTTCAATTGCAACAGCTAAACCAAGAATAAGACAAAGTAACACAATGCTCATAAATTGCCATCCTCCTTGGATAAATTGTTCTTTAATTGCATAATGAAATGATTGTGATTCTTCCACAACCTGAATGTCTTCAATAGTTTCAATCTCTTCTTGAGTAACTTCTTCTGCAACTATTGCAGTAGAATCTACAATTTCAAGAGTAGTAGTATCTTCTTGTTCAATATCTTGAGAAAACGATGATAGAGGGTAAAATAAGAACGCGAAAACTAATAAATAAGTAAATAATTTTTTCATAGTTAAATATTATAATGATTTGAAAATTTTTCAAAAATAAAATTATTAATACATATAAAAAAGAACTTCAATGTATTTTTTGCAGAGAGGAAGGGATTCGAACCCTTGATACAAAGGATTACTTCGTATACATGCTTTCCAAGCATGCGCCTTCGACCACTCGGCCACCTCTCTATTTTAATTTAATTTAAATAAATTATTAACGTTATTAGAAGTGATCTTAATTATATTTTTTAGGGGTAATGAGTGTAAAAGTGATAATTTTTTAGCAATTAGATTAATATTTAATGGTTCATTTCTTTTTCCTCTTTTTGGTTCAGGAGATAAATATGGACTATCCGTTTCCAAAATAATATTGCTTAAATTTATTTGAGATATTATATTTTTTAAATTAGAATTCTTAAAAGTTAAAATTCCACCTACTCCAATTAAAAAACCTAAATCAATAATTTTTTTTGCTTGAATAAAATTTCCAACAAAACAATGAAAAACACCTCTTAAATTTTGTTTTTTAAATTCACTTATTATTTCAATAGTTTCATCAACTGAATTTCTAGTATGAATTACTATTGGTAGATTATTTTTAATAGCTATACTACACTGAATCCGTAAAGCATCTGCTTGATTATTAAAATTTTTGCTGCTTCTGAATAAATCAATTCCTATTTCTCCAATTGCAATTATTTTTTCATTAAAATTTTCAAAAATTTCATCAATCTCTTCTTTATAATCTTCTTTAAGATAACAAGGATGAAGACCAAGCATTGGATAACAAATATTTTTAAATTTATTAGATAGGTTAAGTACAGCTGGAACCGTTTCTAAATTAATATTAGGCAAAAGAATTTTTTTTACTCCTCCTTCACCAGAACGAGAGATAACATCTTTAATATCACCTTTAAAATCCTTTAAATAAATGTGAGCATGGGAATCAATCAAATAAGAATCCATAATTAATAATTCTTCATTATAAACCATTTCCAAAGTAGTTTATAAGTAATTTTTGATCCTGTTGTTAAAATCCCTACCCTATAAATTCTACCTGCAAACCATAAAGCAAATAATACAGATAATATTAATAAAAATATAGATAATAGTAACTGCCAATCAGGAACACCAAAAGTTAACCTTGCCATCATTAGTATAGGTGAAGTTAATGGAAACATACTAAGAAAAATTGAAATATTACTATCAGGATTCTCTAATACAATTGCCATAAACATTAAACTTGCAATTATTGGTAATGATATTGGAAGAGTGAATTGACTTGCATCTTGTAAATTATCCACTGCAGATCCAATAGCTGCAAAAAATGCACCATAAAGAAAAAATCCTCCCAAAAAATAAATTATGAATATTATAACAATTTTTTTAATATCTACTGAAGAAATCATATCAAAAATACCAAATACTATCTCTTTAGATTGGTCTGAATTTTCTTGAACACTCATAATTTCATTTACTGAATTTGAGCCATCGTAACCAAAATAGGTAGACGTAAGGGTTGATATTGTGACAGCCAAAATTATCCAAATTAAAATTTGAGTAAAAGCAACTGCACCCACTCCAAGAACTTTTCCCATCATTAATTGAAATGGCTTTACAGATGAAATAATTACCTCAACTACTTTACTAGATTTTTCATCTAATACACTTTGCAAAATAAAACTACCATATATAAAAACAAACATATAAATTAAAAACCCATTAAAATAACCCAATCCCCATGCCATAGCAGAACTTGATTTTTTAGCTTCTAGATTAGAATTATTGTCTTCAGAAAATGTTTCTGATATACTATAAGTATTTAAACTAACTTTAGTAATAAATTTATCTAATGATTCTTGATTAAGATCTAAATCTTTAATTTTTACACCCTTTATTTTATCTTCTATAATATTTTCAATATCATATATTAAGTCCCCACTGGGAATAGTTTTAGAATAAAATTTTATTCCTGAAGGATCATAAATATCAAATTTTGGTATAACTAAAGCACCATATATTTCATCAGAATTAATCTTTTTATTTAATAACTCTAACTTCATATTAGTCGGAACTATTATGTTATTATCAAATCCTATAGAATCTACAATTAATGAATTATAATCAATACAAGATATAATACGCTTTTTTTCATCATCACTTGAAAGAAAAAAAATAGTAATACCAATAAATAAAGGAAAAATTAGTGGAGTAAGAAGAGTTCCTATTAAAAAAGATTTCTTTTTAACCCTCTGAAGATATTCTCTTTCAAAAATTATCCATATTTTATACATTATTATTTCCCTCCTCAACCTTCATTATAAATATATCATTCATATTCGGTGTCTTTTGTTTAAATTCTAATATTTCAATACTATTACTTAATAATAATCTTAAAAGATCATTTGAAGATATTTTTTTTGTAAGCTTAATCTCTGATTCATAAATATTATCAAAAACAATTTTAGAATCTATTACTGAAAAATTACTAATTTTATCATCAATTCTGTTTAAGTGTTTAATTTTATAAATATCTGACTTGTAAGCAGATTTAATATCATTAATTTTCCCGCTTAATATTGTTTTTGATTTATTAATCATGGCAAGATTATCACAAAGTTCATCAACTGACTCCATTCTATGAGTTGAAAAAATTATTGTCTTTCCTTCATCCTTAAGTCTGAGTAAATTTTTCTTTATTAAATTAGTATTAACAGGGTCAAATCCAGAAAATGGTTCATCTAAAATTATTAAATCAGGATTATGTAATACCGTTAATATAAATTGCACCTTTTGACTCATACCCTTCGATAAATCTTCAATATTTTTATTCCACCAATTTGAAACTTCAAGGTTATTAAACCAATTTTTAGCTGAATTAATAGACTCAGATCTACTTAAACCTTTTAATTTTCCCATAAAAAGTAAAAAATCACCAATTTTCATCTTTTTATACAACCCTCTCTCCTCTGGCATATATCCTATCTTCCTAATATCATCATAATTGATATTTTTTCCATGAAGAAGAATCTTACCAGAATCTTGATTAATTATCTGATTAATTATCCGAATTAAAGTAGTTTTTCCAGCACCATTAGGACCTAAAAGACCAAAAATACTTGACCTAGGAATGTCTATACTTATATTATCAAGAGCCCTATGATTGACATAGCTCTTACAAATATTTTTTACATTTAATAGATCCATAGCTTAACAATCATTTTTTTTCGTGAAATTAGTTATTAAATTAATATATATGAAATCTGACAAAATAATTTTAGGTATTGATCCTGGAACAAACATAATGGGATATGGGGTTATAAAATCAGACCAATTAAAATTAAAACTGATTCAATATGGAGTAATTCATCTTAAAAAATATTCCAATCATGGAACAAAACTGAAAATGATATTTGATAAAATAAATGAGTTAATCAATGACTACAAACCAGATGAAATTTCTATAGAAGCTCCTTTTTATGGAAAAAATGTACAATCTATGTTAAAACTTGGAAGAGCACAAGGAGTTGCAATTGTAGCTGCATTAAATAAAGAAATACCAATCATAGAATATGCACCAAAAAAAATAAAACAGTCTGTAACCGGAAATGGTAATGCTTCAAAAGAACAACTTTCAGAAATGGTAATGAGAATACTAAATTTTAAAAAAGATAATTCAATAAAAAAATTTGATGCAACTGATGCTTTAGGAGCTGCAATATGTCATTTCTATCAAAAATCCTCAAATAGAAATACAAAAAAATCTTGGGAACAATATGTTGACTCAAATAAAGAGAGAATTATCAAATAATTTCTGATTGGATTTTTTTACATATATCACTTAGTTCCGAATTTTTAAGAGAAATTTTTTTTTTTCTAAAATCAATATCATTCATTTCATTTAATGGAACCAAATGTAAATGAGCGTGAGGTACTTCCAAACCAATTACTGATAATCCAACCCTATTACATCGAGTAACTTTTCTTATAGCTTTTGATATTTTTTTAGAAAATAATAATATTTCAGTAAGAAAATCATCATCTAAATCAAAAAAATGATCTATTTCTTTTTTAGGAACAACAAGAGTATGACCGATAGATAGAGGATTTATATCTAAAAAAGCAATAAACCTACTATTCTCCGATATAATATACGCTGGTATTTCTCTATTTATAATTTTTGTAAAAATAGTACTCATATTACAATGAAATATTTAAAATTTCAAATTCTATGTTACCAGAAGGAATTTCAACTTTAACACGCTCACCTATTTTCTTACCTAATAATCCCTTTCCAATTGGAGATTTAACAGATAATTTATTCTCACTCAAATTAGATTCTTCCTCGGAGACCAACATGTAATTAAAAATTATGTTATTTGTCAAATTTTTTATTTTCACTTTAGATAATACTGAAACCTTGGATATATCAATATTAGACTCATCAATAGTTCTAGCATTACTAACAGATTTTTCAAGTTTTGATATCTTAAGTTCATGAAGCCCCTGAGCTTCTTTTGCAGCATCGTATTCAGCATTTTCCGAAAGATCTCCTTTATCCCTAGCTTCAGCAATTTGCTGTGCAATATCTAATCTTCCTTTTGATTTTAAAAGATGCAATTCATCTTTTAATTTTTTAAGTCCTTCTTCTGTAAAATATGAAATTTCAGTCATAATTTTTAAAATAAAAAAAACGGAATACACCGCTTATAAGTACAAATATACAAAAATAAGTGTTTAAATGCTCCCTATTAATATAGCAACTAGAAAATATATTGCAAGAGCTATAAGATCATTAGTAGTAGTTATAAATGGACCAGAAGCAAGAGCAGGATTAAACTTTAATCTATTTAAAATAATTGGTGTAATAGTCCCTAAAATTGATGATACCAAAACTATAGAAAAAAGTGAAATAGAAACAATTAGAGTAGTTTTTGAATAAATTTCTAGATTTAAAAAATTTAAATAATCAAATATTGACAAACTAAAATATACAATAAAAGCCAATACAATTCCATTTAAAATGGATACATACAAAACTTTAAAAAGTCTATTAAGAACAGTATTTTCAAAAGCACTTGGATTTGATAAACTTTGGATAACAATTGATGATGACTGAATTCCTAATGATATAAATAACTCATTTCCTTCAAAATAATTATTTTCAAATGAACCAAGGAAAAAAGCTCCAAATAATCCTCCAAAAATACCAATCACTAACCAAGGAAGTCTTGCATTTGATAATTTCCATATAGAATCATCCTCTTCAACATCTGAAGTTATTCCTGACATAATTTGTCTTTCTTCTTCTGCAGTTTCAGTTATAACATCAACAACATCATCAATAGTAATTCTACCCAATAATTTTCCTCTATTATTAATTACAGGAAGAACATCTAAATCATATTTCTGCATAATAATTGCTACCTCTTCTTGATTCATTTTTGAATCAACTGAAATGACATAATCATCATAAATATCTTTAATTCTTGAATTATCAGATGCAACAATGATATCTTTAAGAGAAACCTTACCTAATAAGGTACCTTTATTATCAGTAACATAAACACTATAAATTCTAGATACTTTTTCAGCTTGTTTTTTTATTAAATCAATACATTGATTAATTTTCCAATTAATATTACACTTCACAAGCTCTTTAGCCATCAACCCACCAGCAACATCATCATCATATTGTAATAAATCTTTTAAATTTTTAGATTTTTCTTTATCACTTATTGATAAAATAGTTTCCTTTCTTACTTCTGGACTAAGTTCAGATAGTATATCCGCACCATCATCAGAATCAATTATTTCTAAATATTTAGAAATTTCATTAGACTCAAAATGTGTTAGAAAAATCTGCCTTGTATCTTCATCTAACTCAGAAATTATTTTTGATGCTGTTTCTAAATCAATATTATCTACAATATATTTAGATTGAATAGAATCAAATTCATAAAGTAACTCAGTAATATCTGCTGGACTTGCACCTTCAAAAGATAATTTTATAAATCTTACATCTTTATTTTCTATTGCAATTTTTAAGTTTTCTCTAAATTCATTAGTTAGGGAGAATTTCATGATTAATTTTTTTTATTTCAATAGCCAACCAAATAAATTCACTAATTTTTAATTGTTCAGCTCTCTTAGAAAAAATATTATTTTTAATAAATGCTAATGGCAAATTTAGATTTTTTAGTGAATTTCTCAATGTTTTTCTTCTATTTTGAAAAGATTGTTTAATAATTTTTTTATAAAAATTATAGTCAACACCAATATCCATTACTTCATTTCTTATTCCTTTTACAACAGCAGAGTAAACCTTAGGCTTAGGATTAAATGATATAGGGTCAACTATAAATTCTAAATTTAAATTAAAATACGTTTGCATAAGAACCGACAAAATACCATAAGATTTATTATTATAATTTGAACAAATCCTTTCACCTACTTCTTTTTGAATTAATATCACAAACTCAGAAATAATCAATCTATTATCCAAAATTTTAAAAAGAATTTGAGATGAAATATAATATGGCAAATTGCTTATTATTGAAAATTTAGATTTAAATAATAAAGAAAAATCAAGGTTCAAAACATCTTCATGTATAATTTTCAAATTATTTGGAAAATGTTCTTTTAAGTAAACAATGCAATCATTATCTATTTCATTAACAATAAAATTATCTATTTTTTCATTTAATAAATACTTCGTCAATACCCCTTTACCTGATCCAATTTCTATAATATTAGATTTTTCACTTAATAGATTAACAATTCTTACAGCAACCTCTTCATTATTTAAAAAATGCTGTCCATATTTTTTTTTATTTTTTATTCTTGTCATAATAATTAATTGAATATTAAATTTGAAGAAAGTATTATTAAATTAATGAAAAATAAAATTAAGAAAAAACTAATTATTGGTTTTAGTATTGGAGATTATAATGGAATTGGTCCTGAAGTTTTAATTAAATCATTTTCTAACAAAAAATTATTTAAAAGATGCATTCCTGTGATTTTTTGTAATCCAAAAATAATAAATTTTTATAAAAAAAAACTTAACATACAGATTGATATTTTTATTTGCTCAAATATATCTTCTATAAAAGAAAATGTTTTAAACATATATTCAACAATAAATAATAACATAACCATAGAACCAGGAACTGTAAATAGTGCTGTTGGCGAATATGCTGTAAAATCTTTAGAAGAATTATTTATTTCAATAAATAATAATAAAATTAATGGGATAGTTACATTACCATTCTGTAAAATCAGCATACAATCTAAAAAATTTAATTTTCCAGGTCATACAGAATATTTATTAGAAAAAACTAATCAAAAAGAAAACATAATGATAATGGTTTCTAATAAACTAAAAATAGGTTTTATAAGTGGACATTTATCTTTGAAATTGATGATTAATTCTATTAATAAAGAAAAATTTTATAACAAAATTTTGATTTTTATAAATTCATTAAAATATGATTTTAACATCAAAAAACCTAAAATTGCTATCCTTGGAATCAATCCTCATGCTGGTGAATTAGGCTTATTAGGAAAAGAAGAAATTGAAATTATTAATCCAATAATTGATAAGTTAAACAAAAAAGAAAATAAAATAGAAGGTCCTTTTTCAGCTGATTCATTTTTTGGTATGAAAAATTATTTAAAATACGATGGTGTAATATCCTGTTACCATGATCAAGGTCTTATAGGTTTTAAATCATTATTTTTTGATGAGGGGGTTAATTATACTGGAGGATTGCCAATTGTAAGAACATCACCTGATCATGGAACCGCACATGATATTGCTGGAAAAGGAAAAGCAAGTGAATTATCACTCACCAATGCAATAAAGCTAAATATTAAAATATTAAATAATAGAAATTTTAATTCATAATTTTTTTATTAAAATATTATAATATTTTTACATTTTAATTTAAACCTATGTCAATAAAGATATTAAAACAATTTGATATAAAAATTCAAAGTTTATCAAATAATAAACATGAATTTATTTTTGATTTTGACCAAAATCTTTTTGATTTTTTTTCAAAAAATTTAGATAGTAAAAAAAGTTCTGGAACATGTAAAATTGAATTTATAAAAAATGATCTAATGTTAAATCTACTTTTTCAGATAGAAGGTAAAACAAAACTTATTTGTGACAGAAGCCTAAAAGAATTTAATTATTTAATAAAAACTGAAAATAAACTTTTATTTAAATTCAGTAATCATGATGAAGAATTATCAGATGAAATACTAACAATAAACCATAATAAATCTATTTTAAATGTAGGAAAGTTCATTTATGAATTTTTTATATTAAAAATTCCTATAAAAAGATTACATCCTTCCTTAAAAAATGAAGATAATATTGATAATTTTGTATACTCAACTATTAAAGATGAAAAAAAAATTGATCCAAGACTAGAATTATTAAAAAAACTTAAAAAATAAAATTATGGCACATCCTAAAAGGAAAATATCTAAAACAAGAAGAGATAAAAGAAGAACACATTATAAAGATACACCAAAAAGCTTCGTAATATGCCCAACAACAGGTGAATCACATCTCCCCCACAGAGCATTCTGGTATGAAGGAAAACTTTATTATAAAGGAAAAGTTGTACTAGAAAAAAAAGTATCAGCTTAACAATAAGCATTTATGGTTATAAAAAAAATAAAATCAAGTATATCTGGAGTTTTTGGATATGTTCCTGATTATGTTCTTACGAACAAAGAGCTTGAAAAGCTTGTTAATACAACAGATGAATGGATAGTTACAAGAACAGGAATTAAAGAAAGAAGAATTTTAAAAGGAAATTTACAAGGAACTTCTGTTATAGGAATTAAATGCGTAAATGGTTTGTTAGAAAAAACAAATACTGATGCTAAAGAAATTGATTTAATCATATGTGCAACAGTTACACCTGATATGGCATTTCCATCTACTGCTAACTTAATTTCTAATGAAGTTGGAGCAACTAATTCATACAGTTTTGATATATCTGCAGCATGTTCTGGATTTTTATATGCTTTAACTACAGCTTCACAGTTTATTGAAGCTGGAACACATAAAAAAGTAATAGTTGTTGGTGCAGATAAAATGTCATCAATAGTTAATTATGAAGATAGAAAAAACTGTGTTTTATTTGGAGATGGTGGAGGAGCTGTTTTACTAGAACCATCTATAGATGATACAGGAATACAAGATTATATATTAAAAAGTGATGGATCAGGAGGATCAATGTTATGCTTAAAAGCTGGAGGAAGTAAAAAACCTGCTTCAATTGAAACTATTAATAATAAAGAACATTTTATCTATCAAGAAGGTTCATCAGTTTTTAAATTTGCTGTTACTAAAATGGCAGATGTTTCAGAAGAGATTATGCTTAATAATAATTTAAATTCAGATAAAATTGCTTATTTAATTCCTCATCAGGCAAATAAAAGAATAATTGATGCAACTGCAAATAGAATGGGAATAGGTCCAGAAAAAGTACTATTAAATATTGAAAAATATGGAAATACTACTGCAGGTACAATACCGCTTTGTTTTTGGGACTTTGAAAAATTATTTAAAAAAGGTGATAATTTAATACTAGCAGCATTTGGAGGAGGTTTTACTTGGGGTTCCATTTATTTAAAATGGTCTTATAATAGCTAATAATATGGCAACTGCAAATGATATTAAGAATGGTATTTGTATAGAATTTAATGATAATTTATTTTTTGTTACTGAATTCCAACATGTAAAACCTGGTAAAGGACCTGCATTTGTAAGAACAAAACTTAAGAATGCTAGAACTGGAAAAGTTATTGACAATACTTTTCCATCTGGACACAAAATAATAACTGCTCGAGTACAAAAAAGAACACACCAATTTTTATATAAAGATGGAGAAGATTTTCATTTTATGGATTCATCTAATTTTGAACAAATATCGATTCAAAAAAAATTAATTGATCATCCTAAATTTCTAACAGATGGTTTAGAAGTTGACATTTTAATCCATGAAGAAAAAGGAGATATTTTAAGTTGTGAATTACCCCTTAGCATTGAAACTAAAATAATTTATGCAGAACCGGGAGTTAAAGGAGATACTGCAACAAATGCTACAAAAAATGCTAAAATAGAAACAGGAGAAGAAATACAAGTTCCTTTGTTTATAAATGAAAATGACAAAATCAAAGTAGATACTAAGCAAGGAAAATATATTGAAAGAGTAAAATAAATATTGCTAAATTTACATTTATGAATATTAAGGAAATTCAAGACATTATAAATTTTATCAAAAAAACTGATCTTGATGATGTAAGCATTGAAACAGAAAATTATAAAATTCGCGTTAAGAAAAATAATTCTGAAGTAACACAATTAAAAGAAAAAAAAAATATTCCTGTTGAAATAGAAAATGATGAAACAAAACTTACTGAAGAAAGTGAAATTGAAACTAATCACATAACTATCAAATCACCTATGATTGGAACACTTTACCTATCTCCAAATCCTGAAAGTGAACCATATATTAATGAAGGAGATACAATTAATACAGGACAAACCATTTGTATAATTGAAGCAATGAAATTATTTAATGAAATAGAATCAGAATTTTCTGGAAAAGTAATTAAAATACTTATTGATGATACTTCTCCGGTTGAATTTGACCAACCTTTATTTATAATTAATCCTAGTTAAATTATTTTATTTGATATGATAACTAAAGTATTAATAGCAAATAGAGGAGAAATCGCATTGAGAATTATAAGAAGCTGTAAAGAAATGGGCTTAAAAACTGTTTCTGTCTATTCAACTATTGATAAAGAAAGTTTACACGTAAAATTTTCAGATGAAGCTGTTTGTATAGGCCCTGCATTATCTAAAGATTCATATTTAAATATATCAAAAATTATAGCAGCTGCAGAAATAACAAATTCTGATGCAATACATCCAGGATATGGTTTTTTATCTGAAAATGCTGAATTTTCTAAAATTTGTCACGAAAATAAAATAAAATTTATTGGACCTGATTCCAGTATGATTCAAAAAATGGGTGACAAAGTTTCTGCTAAGAAAACAATGGAAGCTGCTGGTATACCAACTATACCAGGTTCAGATGGTCTTATCAAAGATATTTCTGAAGGTAAAAAAATTGCAAAAAAAATTAATTATCCTATTATTCTTAAAGCAACAGCTGGTGGCGGTGGAAAAGGAATGAGAATTGTTAATAAAAAAAGTGAATTTGAAAGTGCTTGGAATGCAGCAAAAGCTGAATCAGAAGCATCTTTCTCTAATTCAGGTTTGTATTTAGAAAAATTTATTGAAGAACCGCACCATATAGAAATTCAAATTATAGGTGATCAATATGGAAATGTTAGTCATTTATCTGAAAGAGATTGTTCTATACAAAGAAGGCATCAAAAATTAGTTGAAGAAACACCTTCTCCAATTGTTAATAAAAAATTAAGAGATAAAATGGGAGAAGCTGCTGTAAAGGCTGGTAAATTCATTAAATATGAGGGTGCTGGTACAATTGAATTTTTAGTTGATAAATATAAAAATTTTTATTTTATGGAAATGAATACCAGAATTCAAGTAGAACATGGAATAACAGAGGAAGTAACAGATTATGATTTAGTAAAAGAACAAATTAAAGTTGCCAATGGAGTAAAAGTTTCAGGAAAACATTATTATCCAAAACTTCACTCCATAGAATGCAGAATAAATGCTGAAGATCCATCAGCTAATTTTAGACCATCACCAGGTAAAATAACGGCACTACATAAACCAGGAGGTCATGGAGTAAGAGTAGACACACATATTTATTCTGGATATGAAGTACCTCCAAATTATGATTCAATGATTGCCAAGTTAATTGTAAGTCATCAAACAAGAGAAGAAGCTATTGTTAGAATGAAAAGAGCACTCGAAGAATTTATAATTGAAGGCATAAAAACAACAATACCTTTTCACATAAAACTAATGAACAATAAAAAATTCAAATCAGGAATTTTTACAACTAATTTTATGGAAACTTTTAAATTCTAAATACTTTCTCTTCAAAAGAAATACCATTATATTTTAATTTATTAAGAACTGGAGTATAAATTTTTTTATCAAATGGTAAATTAATTCCCTTAATTTGTAATCCGCTCTCTATTATATATTCAACAAGAATTGCAATTGGAAGACCAACTGTCTTAGCCATAGCAGTTTTAATTTTGTTTTCTCCTCTTACTTTAAGATAAGAAAATAACACTTTTTTAATACCATTTTCTTCAAATATAAATTTATGATACATAACTATTAAATCAACCTCATTATCATTTAATGTCCACTTTTTATTTATAATATGCAACAATATTTCAGCTGAAGTGCCACTAGATAAAAATATTTTTTCATCTGAAAACATACCAATCCATTTCAAATTATTAATTTCGTCACAATCATTTTCTAAATTATATTCATCTTGGATAAATCTTAAAAAAGAAGACTTGTCTTTGGAAAATTTTGTCATACTAAAAAAATCGAAATGACTCATCTTATTTGCATTATTTATAACAAAATCATTATCTGTTAAACCTAATTGAACAAAAATATTCCAAGAACTACAAAAGCTCTTATTTCTTAGTGTTCCTCTTCGCAAATTTTTAATCTTATCAAGTTTATATAAATCTTTATATTTTAGAGAATCTCTATTAGGATAACCTTCAAAATGACCAACTCCAGGAATATTTATATCCTTTATGTTTTTAAATATTTTTTTATAAGGAACAAAAACTTTCTTATAATTTTCAATATAATAAGCATCATCTGATCCTGCTAAAATTACATTCATAGGATTCCAAGTAAATTTATATCCCCAAGGATTTTCCTCTTTATCATAATCAATTAAACCACCAGTATATGATTCGAATTCTAATATTTCAGAAGTAATTTTTAATTCATCTATAACTTTCATTGCAGACATATGATCTATTCCTGGATCAAGTCCCATTTCCATAAATAAAAAAGAATCATTTTTTAAAAAAGAATCATTTAATTTTTTAATGTTTTCATCTAAGTAAGAAGCCGTTATCATATTAACTCCTACTTCCGAACAAATTTGAGCAATTTTAAAATGAAGTATTGGTGGCAATAAACTAATTACAATGTAAGACTTATCAACTAAACCTTTTAAAACATTTGAATCATTAATATTTACTTTTATAAAATTTAAATCTTTAAAATTTTTCTCTAAATAATCAGGTTTTTTATCTGCCAATACAGTAAGATCAATATTTAAATTAAATCTTCTTTCATATAAGTATTCAATTAAAAATGGAGATGATTTTCCAGCTCCTATTATTAATATCCTGTTTAACATAACTTGTTGTTTAGTATATTTTAAAATATTAATCAGATCTTTTAACAACTGTAGAAGATGCTTGAGACTTAGGAAGTATGCTTATATCACTAATACAAATATTATCAGGTCTTTTTATTATGAAATCAATAATCTCAGCTACATCATTTGCTTTTAAAGGTTGCATACCTTTGTAAACATTTCTTGCTTTATCTATATTATTTTTAAATCTAACCATAGAAAACTCTGTTTCTACTAATCCTGGATTAATAGATGTAACCTTTATATTAAAATTATTCAAATCCAATCTCATCCCTTTAGAAATTGCATCTACTGCAAATTTTGATGCACAATAAACATTTCCCTTAGTATAAACTTCTTTTCCTGCTATTGAACCAATATTAATTATTATTCCACTTTTTCTTTTAACCATAAGAGGAACAACTGATTTAGTAACATACAACAAACCCTTAACATTAATATCTATCATCGCGTCCCAATCTTCTAAATTACCTTCATGAATTAAATCAAAACCATGAGCATTACCAGCATTATTAACTAATATATCAATACATTTCCAATCATTAGTTAATCCTTGGATTTTATCTTTAATAACCTTCTTATCTCTAACATCAAAGCAAAGAGATAATATATTAGTTTTTTTAGATAAAGATTTTTCTAATTTTTCGAGTTTATCTTTTCTTCTACCACAAATTATTAATGAACAATAATTTGACAATAATATAGTTGTTGCCTCACCAATTCCTGATGTCGCACCTGTAATTAAAGCTATTTTTTTATTATTATTTAGGCCCACCTTCAAAAGTAAAGAAAACTGAAATATTATGAACAAACAATTTATCAATTGGTAAATTATATTCATTAAAATTATCTGGATTATTTTTTAATAAATTTATTAGTCCTCTAGAATATCTTATTTCTGGAGACAGTTTAAATAATTGAAAAAAAATATCACTACCAAAACCTATTTCTAAGGATAAATCAAAAGATTTTAAATTTAATATATCTTTTCCTGCTTCATCCTTATTTTTTGATCCAATTTCTAAACTTGGTTTTAATCCTCCAAGCATATACATTCTATGATTACCCCTTCTTTTTGATTTATATTTTATTAATAGAGGAAATTCAATTAATGTAGCCGATCTAGTATCAGAAAAAATAGTGCCATCTATATACAAATAATCCATATTAAATTCATAAAAAGCAACTTGTAATAATGTTCTAAAATCAAATGGATAGATTAAATTAAAATCAGAAATAAAACCAAGCTTAAATCCAGGTTTAGAAGAAGGAATAATGCTATGAAGATTTCTGTAATTTGAATCTATAAAATTATTAGAATAATACATCCTATAATACGAAGAATGCAATCCAAGTAAAAAACCATAATGAATACGATTATCATCATAGTTTCCTAAATTTATTGTATTACTTTGGGATTTTGAGGAATAAGAAAAACCACAAATAATTAAAATAATTAAAAAATTCTTTCTCATTATTATATCTAAATATAATACCTAAACTTTAAAATTGAATTAAAATTGCAAAGAGGATAAAAATAATTATGAAAAATATTGAGGCTAAATTCATTAAAAGCAGTTCTAATTTAAAAGAATGTCCAAAAGAGAAATTACCAGAATTTGTTTTTTATGGAAGATCAAACGTTGGAAAATCATCATTAATAAACATGCTAGTAAATAATAAAAACCTATCTAAAATTTCTTCTAAACCTGGAAAAACAAAATTAATAAACCATTTTATAGTTAATAAAAATATATATTTTGTTGATCTACCAGGATATGGTTGGGCAAAAACAAGTAAAAAAGATAGAAAAAAATGGGACAATATGATCAAGGATTTTTTGCTCAAATCAATAAAATTAGCTTTAGTTTTTATTTTAATTGATAGCAGATTAAAACCTCAAAAAATTGATATTGATTTTATTAATTTTTTAGGAAAAAATAATATTCCTATTAATTTAATTTATACTAAATGCGACAAAATTAATACTTCAAATGTTAATAAAAATATAGATAATTTTAATAAAGAACTCCTTAAAACTTGGAAAGAAATACCCACATTTTTTATTACTTCATCAATAAAAAAAACTGGAAGAGAAACTATTATAAATTACATTATAAATACATATAAATCCCTAATAATTAATTAAAATGAAAGGTTTAGTTACTAAATCAACTGGTAAATGGTATGATGTAAAAATTAATAATAAAATCTATAAAACTATTTTAAGAGGAAAGCTTAAAATTGATAATCAATTAACAAATCCAATTGCATCAGGAGATTATGTAGAATTAATAAAAAATAAAGATGTTATTATTAATAATATATACAAAAGAAAAAATTGTATAATTAGAAAATCAAATAGAAATGATAAAGGACATATTATGGCTTCTAATATTGACCAATTATTAATATTATGTAGTATTAAAGAACCATATACAAAAATTAGCTTTATAGATAGATGTCTTGTATCAGCAAATTACTACAACATTAAACCTATAATAGTTTTTAATAAATTGGATATTTTAAACAAAAATGAATTAGAAAATCTAAATATTATTTTAAAAAATTATTTAACTATAGGGTTTGATTCTTTTGTTATATCAGCTAAATATAATATTAATGTCCATAATTTACTTCAAATAATGGAAAAGAATAAAACATTAGTGATTGGAAATTCTGGAGTAGGAAAATCTACATTAATAAATTTATTATGTAATAAATCAAAACAAAAAATTAACCCCATTTCTAAAAAGACTAAAAAAGGAAAACAAACAACAACTTTTTCTGAAATGTTTGAAATTAATGAAAATAGTTTTCTTATTGATACACCAGGATTTAAAGAATTTCAACTTTATGGAATAGAAAAAAATGAAATAAAATATACTTTTCCTGAATTCAATAAATTAAGAGATAAATGTAAATTCAATAATTGTAATCATGAAAATGAACCAAATTGCAATGTCAAAAAAAATATAGATAAAACTATATGGAGAAAACGATATACTAGCTATTTATCAATAATAAAAAACTTATGAATTAATTCATGAATTACATAAAATAAGTCTATTGAATAAAAAATAAACTAATTACTGAAATACATTACAAATTTTTCTATTAATTTCTCTTACTCTTCCTAAATCAAGTTTAACAATTTTTCTATCATAAGTCATAAGTCCATTTACTTCTATCTCCACATCTGTGATTTATGTATAAATAGCTGCAGAAAAACCAGATTCTATCTTTTTATAAAGTTGATTTGCAAGGCTAACATATTGATCAGTTGCTTCTATAGAATTTTTAAATTTTATATATCTCCAATTTTTATCAGGTTGCCAAAGATGACCATCTATTGCTAAACCAATTCCACCATATTCTCCTAAAACATTTACTCTTTCATTATCAAAAAAAAGCATTTTTGGACCTGGATAATTATGTACATCTGTGATATCACCTGTCTTATAATAATTTCCACCACTAGCAGAATTAACTAAACGACTAGGATCATATATTTTAGTCCATTCTGAAATTTCAACGGTTTTAAATTGTCCCCATGCCTCATTAAAAGGTACCCAACAAACAACTGATGGATTAGAATATAAAAAGTCAATAATTTTTTTCCATTCACTTCTAAAATTATCTTCAGATTCAGAGCTTGGAATAAATTCATCACCATCAAAAAATTTATCTCTCTGCCATTTAGGAAAGCGAAAATTTTCTCCATTTGGCATATCTTGCCAAACTAACATTCCTACTTTATCTGCATGATAATACCACCTAGCAGGCTCAACCTTTACATGCTTTCTAATCATATTAAATCCTAATTCCTTAGTTTTTATGATATCATACTTTAAAGCATCGTCAGAGGGGGCAGTATATAAACCATCAGGCCACCATCCCTGATCAAGAGTTCCAAATTGGAAATAATCTTCATTATTTAATTGTAAACGAAAAATTCCATTTTCATCTTTTCTAGTTGATATTTTACGCATAGCAAAATAACTTTTAATAGAATCAACAATTTTTCCATTACTAACTAAATTTATTTCCATATCATATAAAAATGGTGATTCAGGACTCCAAAGTTTTGCGTTATTAATTAATACATCTAAGTTAAATTCAACAGGTGATTTTACTGACGATACAATGGTATTTCCATCTTTAATAATTACCTCAAAATAATCCTTTTCTAATGCTTCTGAACTCATAAGTTTAATTGAGATATTACTTTCATCAACATTTGAAACTATATTAACTGTTTTTATGTAATTTGAATTTACTGGCTCCATCCACACAGTTTGCCAAATACCGGTTACTGCTGTATACCAAATACCATGCGGATTTATAGTTTGTTTTCCTCTAGGTTGAAAACCTTCATCCGTAGGATCCCAAACTTTTACAACTAATTTTTGGTTTTTTTTGTTATTTAAATAAGAAGTAATATCAAATGAAAAAGGATCATATCCTCCTTGATGAGATCCAACAAAAACATCATTTATCCAAATCTCTGATTTCCAATCAACACCTCCAAAATGTAAAATAATATTTCTACCTTTCCATAATTTAGGAATAATAAATGTGGAATGATACCAAAGTTCATTTTCCTTACCTACATTTTTTTGAACACCAGATAAACTAGATTCTATAGGGAAAGGAACCAAAATTTTATTCTTATTAAAATTAGGTTTATTAACTCCAAATTTAGTTATTTCATAATTTCACAATCCATTTAAATTTTTCCACTCATTTCTTAATAATCTTGGTCTCGGATATTCTTGATGAACATATTCAGGATTTATACTTTCAGCCCATTTTGTTATAATTTTATTACCTACAGGTTCCCATTGTGCTTTAACACTAATAAAAAAGAAACAACAACAACAACATAATATGTAATTTTTCATATTAATATATTTAATTTAAAGCCTTTTAATTTTAATTTTTAAATACGCAAAAAGAACTGTCATAAATGGACTTATAATATTAAAAAAACAATAAGGTAAATAAGTTAAAGTAGAAACACCTAACACACTAGAATGATAGGCTCCACAAGTATTCCATGGTATAAGAACTGATGTAACTGTTCCACTGTCTTCAAGTGTTCTACTTAAATTTTCAGGAGCAAGACCTTTTTCTTTATAAAAATTTGAATACATCTTTCCAGGAATGACAATTGATAAATATTGATCTGATGCAGTAATATTAAAAAATATACATGAACCAGCAGTAAATGTGACTAATGATCCGGTTGATTTAACTTGATTTAAAATAGTATTAGCAATTTTTGAAAGAAATCCACCTTTTTCCATAGCTCCACCAAAAATCATAGCAGAAAAAATCAACCATATTGTAGACAACATTCCAAACATACCACTTGATGTCAACAAATCTGTAACCATTTCATTTGATGTCTCTATAGAAACATTTCCATATAATGAAATCATAACACCAGAAAAAATAGAAATCCAATTTTTTCTACCATCTAAAGAGATCTCATAAATAATATTTGATTGAAATATTATTGCAAATAATATACCCAACGCAATTCCAAAAAATAATGCTGGAATAGCAGAGACCTTTTTATATATCAAAAAGATAACAACAGAAGGTGGAAAAAATAAAATTGGAGATATAAAAAATTTTTCTTTTATAGATTCAGATACAATTAATGAACTTTCAAAAGAAGAAGGTTCAACAAATAAAAAACCTGAAATTAAGAATATTAAAAGACATAATATTATTGATGGTATAGTAGTATATGATAAATATCTTATATGTTTAAATAAAGTAGTTCCTGAAACTGCAGGAGCTAAATTTGTTGTATCAGATAAAGGAGACATTTTATCTCCAAAATAAGCACCACTTAAAACAGCACCAGCTATAAAACCATCATCTACCCCTAATGATTTTCCTACCCCCATCAAAGCTATTCCAATAGTGGCTGAAGTTGTCCAAGAACTACCAGTTGCAAGAGAAACAATAATGCATATAATACATGAAGCCAAAAGAAAAATATCAGGGCTTAAAATTTGAATTCCATAATAAATCATAGAGGGAACTATCCCACTAATCATCCACGAACCAGCAAGAGCTCCTACTAGTAATAAAATTATAAGTGAAGGTATAGCAGAATTTATATTACTTACCATACCTTCTTGTAAGGTTTTCCACTTAACTCCGTTAAAATAAGCAATTATTGATGCTAAGGCTCCGGAAAGAATCAATACAATTTGATTACTACCATCAAGAGATAAATTACCAAAAATAAAAACATTAATTGATAACATTACCACTAAAAAAATGATAGGAATTATTGACTGAAGAAATGAAGGTTTTTTATATTTCATTACTTATTTTTTAAAATAATCTTTTGTAGATAATAAAAAAATTCTAATCATTTAATTTAAATTATACATTTTGTGATTGTAATAAAAATTCTTTTATAAAAGGCTGAATATCACCATTCAAAACTTTTGTAACATCATTTCTTTCAATATTTGTTCTTATATCTTTAACTAATTTATAAGGATGTAAAACATAATTTCTAATTTGAGAACCAAAATCTATTTTAAGTTTAGTGTCTTCTCTTTTTGCTTTTTCCTTATTTTTCTTTTCTATTTCTATTTGATAAAGTTTTGATTTTAGCATATTTAAAGCTTTTTCTTTATTTAATAACTGACTTCTTTCTTGTTGACATTCAATAACTAAACCTGACTTTTCGTGCTTAAGTCTAACTGCTGATTCAATTTTATTTACACTTTGTCCACCAGCACCACTAGACCTAAACGTCTCCCATATAATATCAGCAGGATTTATATTTATTTCAATTGTTTCATCAACTTCTGGATAAGCAAAAATGGAAGCAAAAGACGTATGCCTTCTAGCGCCTGAATCAAATGGTGATATTCTAACAAGTCTATGAACTCCTATCTCCGCTTTTAAATAACCAAAAGCAAATTGTCCTTCTATACCAAGAATTGCAGATTTTATTCCTGCAGTTTCACCAGGTTGAACATTAACCTTTTTCACAATAAAATTCTGAGATTCTGCCCACATAATATACATTCTCATCAATATATTAGCCCAATCTTGACTTTCAGTACCTCCAGCTCCTGGATTAATTTCTATTATAGCATTTAATTGATCTTCTTTACTTGAAAGCATTTTTTTGAATTCAAGATTTTCAAGTGATTTTTCAACTTTATTATATTCTAATTCTAATTCATCTTCAGAAACATCTCCAGAAATATGAAAGTCATATAAAATTTTAAAATCTTCTATTGCTGAATTAACATCGATATAAGAATCAGTCCATGTCTTATTTATGCTTATTTCTTTAAGTATTTTTTCTGCTTCTTTCCTATCATTCCAAAAACTTGAACTTAATAAAATTTTTTCTTTTTCTTTAATAATTTTTAATCGATTATCATAGTCAAAGATACCCCTTTAATACCCCTAGACGATCTTGAAGTTTTTTAATTTTATCTATATTCATTATTAAATCTTAGTAATCCAATTAAATAAATCTGGTGATTTTCCGTATTTAATATTATTTAATTCTTCAAGAAATATTGAAGAATATGATTTCAAATTTATTTCAGGTAAATCGTAATCTTTAGATTCATGGCCTATTGTTTTAATAGGAGCAACAGTAGCGGCAGTACCAGCACCAAAAGCCTCCTTAAGTTTCCCATTTTTTATTGAAGATATTACTTCATCAATAGATATTTTTCTAACCTCTAAATTCAAATTTAATTTATTAGCTAAAACTATGATACTATCTCTTGTTACACCATCCAAAACAGTATCACCTAAAGGAGCAGTTATAATAGTTTTATCAATTACAAAAAATAAGTTCATAGTACCAGATTCTTCCAAATACTTATGTTCTTTACCGTCAGTCCATATTAATTGATCATAACCATCTTTTTGAGCTTGTACAGCAGGATATAAAGCAGCAGCATAATTTGCTGCAGTTTTTGAGAAACCTACTCCCCCACTAATTGCTCTTGTATACTTAGTTTCAATTTTTACCTTAACAGGTTCTGTATAATATCCCGCAGCAGGAGCAGTAATAATTATAAATTTATAATTATCTGCAGGCTTAATACCAATATAGGGATCTAAAGCAAAAGTTATCGGTCTAATATATAAAGATGAATTATCAGTATTAGGAATCCATTTTTTATCGATTTTTAGTAGTTCTATTATAGACTTTAAAAATAAATCTTTAGGAAATTCTGGAATACACATTCTCCGAGAACTTATATTAAATCTTTCTGCATTTTTTTCAGGTCTAAAAATAAGAATTTCATCTTCATCATTTTTATAAGCTTTAAGGCCTTCAAATATTGTTTGACCATAATGAAGAGTTGTACAAGCTGGAGAAATACTTAAATTTTCATACGGGAGAATTTGAAAATTACACCATTCCCCTTTTTCATAATCAGCAGAAAACATGTGATCTGAATAATATTCACAAAACTCTAAATCATTAAAATCAACTTTATTAATTCTAGATTTTAAAGAATTATTAATCTTTATTTTCATAAAGTCTGATTAAAATTTTAATATTTATTTAGTTAATAATTTATAAAAATAACATATCATTCTATAAAATGAATCATCTGCTGATTAAATTTCTTCCAAGAATAATTAGAGCGTGAAGATTGAATATTTTTTCTAAATTTTATTAAGGTTTTAGGTTGAAGAATTTCATTTAACCCTTTTGCGATAGATGTAGAATTTATTTCAGTTATAATTCCAGAATTATCATTTTTAATTGGTTTAATTAATCCATTTAAGTTTGAAACTAAAATTGGCAATCCATAATGATAGGCAACAGGAGTGACGCCACTTTGAGAGGCAGAACGATACGTTTGAGCTACACAATCTGCAGCACAAAAAAAGTTACGTGCTTGATCAGAATCTATAAATTCAGGATATAATGAAATTTTATTTTTTAAACCCAAATTATTAATTAGTCTTAAATATTTATTTTTATTTTCATAAAATTCACCAACTATTAACAAACAAGTATTTTTATTTTTCTTCTGATATATAGAAAATGCGTCAATTAATAAATCTAAACCCTTATATTTTCTTATTAAACCAAAAAACAATATATAACTAGCATTAAAAGATAAATTCAAATTTTTTCGAGCTTCAATTTTTGATATAGGAACAGGTAAAAATTCATTTATAGGGTGAAACCCCTTAAGAATAGGTTTACTAAAATTAAGTTCTATCTCATTAGCTACTGATTTAGATAAGGTGATAAATGAACTACAACTATTACCAAAATAATCATTTAAAAACTTATCTAAAATTTTATTTTCATGTGGTCTCCAATTATCCACCATACCAATACACTTAATATTTGAACCTACATTTCTAGCAATATACCCATAACAAATTGCAAGAAAAGGTGTCCAATAACGGAAAATGATTACTTTAGGATTTAATGCTTTAAGTTCTTTAACAATACTATGCCATCGAAATGGCGAGTAAGCATGAATCATTCTTTTTATATCAATATTTTTTGGTGCATTTTGATTAGAAAATTGAGTTTTTCCTGGAAATATTAATTTGGGGTACAACTTATTAAATGTCCATATTTGGACTTTTTTCCCATTTTTTTTAAATGCCAAGGCAAGTTCATGATTGGTTTCTGCTATACCACCTCTATAAGGATGAGCAGGGCCAATTATTAAATAGTCAATAGGTTTATTGTGCATAAACTACTAATATAAAGAATGGGATAATTAAAATATAATTAACCTAATAATCTATTTTTTCAAATTTAATTTGTCAGAATCAACTAAACCATCTTTCAATCTAACTATTCTATTAGAAAATTTTGCAATATCTTCTTCATGTGTTACCATAATTATAGTATTACCTCTTCTGTGTAACTCTGTAAATAAATCCATAATATCATGAGATGTTTTGCTATCTAAATTACCAGTTGGTTCATCTGCTAAAATAATACTTGGATTATTAACTAAAGCTCTTGCAATTGCAACTCGTTGTCTTTCTCCACCAGATAACTCATTTGGTTTATGAGTAGCCCTATCTAATAAACCAACATCTTCAAGTGCTTTTACAGCTAGCTTTTCTCTTTGAGAAGATGAATAACCAGCATATACTAATGGTAATGCTACATTATTTATAGCAGATGCCCTAGGTAATAAATTAAATGTTTGAAAAACAAACCCAATCTCTTTATTTCTAATTTCAGCTAATTCATTATCAGAAAGATTACTTACATTTTGATTATTTAAAATATAATCACCTCCAGTAGGTGAATCTAAACATCCAATAATATTCATTAAAGTTGATTTTCCTGATCCTGAAGGCCCCATAAAAGATAGGTATTCATTTTGTTTTATTTGAACTGTTATAGAATCTAATGCCTTTACAATTTGCTTACCAACATTATAATGCCTTGAAATATTACTAACTTTTATGATATCTTTCATTTGAAATTAAATTAAATTAAATTCAGCCTATTAATTAGATGTCAAAATAAGTAAAATTACTCGTAACAATTATAATATTTTAACATAAAAATTTCAAATGATATGGAAATATTTTTTCAATGGTAAACATATATTACATTGCTCACTTTAACTGTGTTAGAAATAATTTTAGGAATAGATAATATTATTTTTATTTCAATTATAACAAACAAGTAAAAAGAGAAAATAGACAAACAACTAGAGTGAGTGGACTATTATTAGCAATGTTTCTAAGGATACTTATGTTATTTGGATTAACATGGTTTATAGGGCCTACAAAACCTTTTTATTTGAGTTATAGTATTAAAGATATTATACTTTTTATTGGAGGTGTATTCTTAATCATAAAAAGCAATCATGAAATTTCTTATAAAATAAACGGCAACTTTAATGAAAAATTAATTTCATCTAAAATCGATACCATTCATGCTATAATATGGCAAATTGTAATAATTGATTTTGTTTTTTAAATTGATAAAACAAAAGCAAAGAAAACTTTACTAATAGACAAGTAAAATATTCTTTTAGTAAAGAAAAAATTACCAACAATTAGTTTAATTAATATTCAAGCCCTATGATTTCACGAACCTTGTCTAATGTTTGCATGAGGTTTTTGCTAAATTTAAACGTCATGATCTCGCTTTCTATTTTGCCATCTCTTAATAATTGATTGAAATGAAGAATCTCATAATTGTAACCATGTGTGCTACAATCAAAATTGATAGTTTTTTCTCCAACAGTAGAAATAATAGTAACCGAAGTTGGTTCATAAAACCGGCTATTTATTTTAATAGTTCCTTTTTCACAGTAAAAAATGGCTTCAGTTGGTGTCAATTCTAGAAATGTGCTTTTTAAAGAAGCCTTAACATCATTATCATAATTAAAAGTCATAGCGCAGGAACTGTCGACATCATTATCAAAAAAACTTGCTTTTGCTTCAATATTTTTTGGTAATCCAATTGTAGAAAGCGCCGCGAAAATAGGATAGATGCCTATATCTAATAAACTGCCACCACCAAGTGATTTTTTAAAAACACGTGAACTCATATCAAACTCTAGTTTGAACCCGAAATCGGCTTCAATTTTTAGTATGTTTCCAAAAGTTTTGTTTTTTAATTCATCGAGCACATACGTATAATGTGGAAGAAAATATGTCCAAAGTGCTTCCATAAGTAACACCGTATTTTCTTTTGATTTTGCAATCATGGCGTCAACTTCAAGAGCATTCATTGCAAATGGTTTTTCGCACAGTACAGCAATACCATGTTCCAAACATAAATGGGTATGTTCTTTATGGAAACTGTGTGGCGTGGCGATGTAAACGGCATCTATATTTGAGTCATTGACTAATGCTTCATAATTTCTGTAAGTTTTTGGCACGTTGTATTTTGAAGCAAAAGTATTTGCTTTCTCTAATGTTCTAGATGCTACAGCATATAGTTCTGCATCATTAACCGTAAGCAAATCGGTTGCAAATTTGTGGGCAATTTTCCCAAGCCCAATGATGCCCCAACGTATTTTTCTGTTTTGTAAAAATTTAGTCATTCATTTTGTAAAAGCCTTGATTAAAGATAGCAATTATGATAACCAAAAGGATATATATACTTCGCACTATTCTTCACTCTAGGAGTAGAACTTATAAACATAAAATTTAGAAGAGTTAGTATTATGTAGACTAAAATTAAAAAATAACTAACCTCTATTCCTTAATTATTTTTTTCATAGTCTTTCTATCATCTTGAACTAACTGGACTATAAAAACTCCATCATTTTTAGTCGATATATCAATTTCATGTGATGAAGAACCTAAATTATTATTTAATTCCTTTGTTAAAATTTCTCTACCAAAAATGTCTATTATTTTACACTCAACATCTCCCTTCCATGTATCACTAAACTCTATACTAAAAATACCATTAGTAGGATTAGGGAAAATTGAAATGTTTTTTTCCAATTTAGTAAATTCTATACCCTGAACAACTGGAGGTTCTGCTTGAATATATAAATCATCAACACCCCATCCCCATGCAACAGTCAAATCATCAGAATACAATCTAAACCTTACTTTAACAGTATCACCTTCTTGAAAATATCCTGTAGCATCAAAATCAATTTCTCTAGATTTAAACATATCTTGATTTCCAGTAGCTCCAGTCTGATAAGCTTGTAACCATGTTATACAATTACCACCTTCAACAGGAATGCATTTATCTGAATCATATCCATCAATTAATTTAAGCCAATTAATACCATCTTTAGATGCCTCAACTATCACATAATCATAGAATCTTAATGCAGGATACGAAGATCCATCACCAGGTTCAACAATCACAACTTCTTTAAACTTTATCGAAGGTCTAAAATCAGTTATTATTATTGGAATGTTTAACATTGCAGTTAAGCTATAACCATTATCATATCCTTCAGAAATTCCGTCTACATATGGATGATCAGAATTAAGCAATCTTCCTTCAAAACCAGATTGTGATCCTATTCTAAAACGATCCAAAGAAAACTCATCTCCAACCAAATCACTAAAAGTTGTAACAAATGATGTTTTTGCTTCAAGTATAGGATTAACAGTAATTTCTAATTGATTTGAAGGGTACTCTACCCTATCTTTAAATCCAAATGCTTGAACAATATAGTCTCCTTTTTCAGGAACTTCAAATTCATAATCTTTATCTACTATTTCAGTAGCATCATAGAAAGTTCCATATACAACACCATCAGCCTTAATTAGTAAAGAATCATAAATAGATTTAATAAAAACATTAGATTTTAGTAAATACTTATCATCTACATCTACTTGATGTACACTATTTAAAACAGGGGGAAGAATTACTGGATTTGGAACAAAATCATTAAGATCATCAAGTGTAGCAGTCCATATGCCCCTTCCATGAGTTGCTAATACTATTTGTCCTTGATCCTTAACTTTCATATCCCATGTACTTGCGTTAGGAAAGTTAGAATTAACAATATGCCACGATTCAGCTCCATCTGTAGATTCAACAAGACCAATATCAGTACCTGCCCACATTATATCAATATTATTAGGCATAACCAAAAAACTATATACTGCAACATCTGGAAACCCCTTAGAAGATTTTCCTGAAACATTCAAATGAAATCCTGTTAGATCCTTCCATGTTTGACCTAAATCTTTAGTTTCAATTACTTTTGCAGCACCGGACATACCAAATAAAACATATGCTGTTGAATCTTCTGTAGGATGAGAATACAAACCTGTTATAAGTCCCATATTTGCAAAACCTGGAACAGGATCAAAAGTTTCACCCCAATCTTTAGAAAGAAAAATTTCACCTCCATTTCCCATTTCACCACCAGCCCATACAAATCTAGGATTTGCTAAAGAAACTTCAATATCAGTACCAGACCAAAAACGACCACCCCATGTTCCACCAATAGATTTTAATTCCCAAGACTCTCCAAAATTTGAAGTTTTCATAGCACCACTACTAGTAACTGCATAAACAACTTCAGGATCTTGATACGATGTTGAAAGCCTTGATATGAAAGGGCCAGAACCTACAAAAGAACCAGCTGTATATTCCCATGAAGCTCCACCATCTAATGTTCTAAAAAACCAATTTCCTTGAGCTCCTCCCATCATTTTATCTGCATCTGTAAAATGAGTTATTACTTCAAAACCATCTCCTCCTATTTCAGGAGTATAACTAGATGAACTAGATGCTACTTCTGACCTATCTGATAACCAAGATCCATTATCTTGAGCACCTTCAAAATATTGATCAAAACCATGTACCTTATCTGCACCATATGTCTGAGTAGTATTATAACCACTTAAAGACGGCAACACCTCCATCTCCACCATGTAATATTCTAAAATTAGCTGTATCATCAACAATTGCTCCTAAAAAATGATGATCCACATGAACATTATCATTTTTTGAATCTATATCATTGTACCCATCAGTGATATGAGTATAAGTTTTTTTTCTTACTTTATAAGTAAAATCTTTTGATTCAATCTTTACTGAAGATTCTGGTAAATTAGTATCATCCCATGTTCCATTTTCAACCAAATAAGGCCAAATAAGATATAAAGATTTATAGAGTTGACCACCATTTTTAGAAATTTCTGTCTGACTCATTGTAGAATCATATGGTGTTATTTGCGTAAAAATATATTCTCTGCTTTCTCCATAATCTTCAACAATATTAAAAACACCATCATTTTTATTATCTCTAAATGATACAGTAAGCTGTACAGGTGGATCAGCTAATACGTCCCAAACTTCAAATGGAACAGTAACAGTATCTTCATAAGTGTAATTAGCATGAGAAACGCCTGAAGTTGATCCATCAGGAACAGAAAATCTATATGCTTTTTGAAATCTACCAGGACCAAATCTAACCTCAACATCAACAATATCAGGATCATCTGCCGCATTCACCCACTCATCTCCAGTACCAAGAGATTTTCCACCCCATATATTAAGTAAATTTAAAAAAGAGCCTGTATTTTTTTCAGTTACAACAGTAGAAGATCCATTAAAAGAAACCCCATCACCTGGCAACAAAGTAGCCTTATAAGTTTCTATACCACTATAATAAACAATGCTATCATGCAATGGATTGACAAGAATAGAATTGTCAAACCATCCTTGAGAATTAAGCCAAGTATCACTAGACCCATCTTCATTATTAAACAAATCAAATGTTTGTCCACCATCAAAAGAAATTCTCAATGCTGAACCAATATTAGAATCAACTATTCCAGCAAATACAACATTAGGATTTTGATATGAAACCGCAATTTCTAATCTTCCATAACTACCACCAGATTCACCATATATTCCATCTTCATTATCATATGGAAGATTTCCCGATAATCCAAAATTTCCTGGATTTGTCCAAGTCGTTCCAGCATCTGAAGATTTTAAAATACCATAACTTCTAACAGCTGCATATAAAATATTAAAATCACTAGGTGCAGCTACAACTTGTTGAATTCTAT
>LWDU01039109.1_pt1 | contig 59389 bp, 54 predicted proteins | sample 727161 | NCBI WGS metagenome assembly LWDU01 (sample SAMN04566230, study PRJNA314399) | hydrothermal vent metagenome | isolation source: deep sea hydrothermal plume seawater | place: Mexico: Gulf of California, Guaymas Basin | collected 2004-07-11
GCAACCAAGGGAACGGCGGTTCTCGATGCCAATGACGAGAGCATTCTGGATCCGGCAATGGCCCTCGGGTCTCTCTGGGTCGAGAACCCAGTAGGCGGTTCGGCGCTCCTGACCTTCGAAGCCCGGGAGATTTCAGGAGGCGCGGTAATTTCCTCGGATGTCATCCAGTTCTTCGTTTTCACGAGCCTTGTAATCGGACTGCACGGCGAATTCCAGTTCCCCACCGATCCGGTTTTTGGTCTCAACGAAGGCGTATCGATCTTGGCGGTCAGGCTTCACGAGCAGGGCTATGACTCGCACATGTATGTGGAAAACTTGGTGGAAGCCGATGGGTCGGGTGATGTCTACGACGAGATCGTCAGCGCAGTTCAGAACCGGGGGGTCACATCAATTGGGCTCTACGGATTCAGCCATGGAGGCGGCTCGATCTTCGACCTGTCTGAGAGACTGGATGCCAACAAGGCGAGCATTGGCGCATTTGACATTGCTTTCACCGGCTATATCGATGGTATCGAGAACGATACGGACCTGGACCTGAACCCTGAGGTGCGGCTCCCTATAGGCTCGGGGTATCACGTCAATTACTACCAGTCCTTTGGAATTATTCCTCCCTGGGGAAGCACGGTTCCCGGCGCCGATGTGAACGTGAATGTCTCGGCGACATTCTGGGGCTTTCTATTGGTCCATATCTCGATCACTACTTCGGGCATGGTTCAGGACGGGATCTACGATCCCCTTGTGCTGTTGGTGCCGCGCTGATTTCAATCCGGAGTGAAATCGCCGCCGTCGAGAACTCGGCGGGGGCGTCCTTGACGTCCTTTACGTCGGTGACCCTTACCCGACTGCCCGGCCGAGTCTCGGACGAAGAGTCCGGCCGACTCTCCCGCAATGTCATCCCCGAACCCAGGGTGCGAATTGGATCCGATTTGAGCGATTCCCTCGAACTCGAGTCCAGGGGCCGGCCCGGTCAGGGCTTCGATCAAATCAGCCCGTCGCAGGGTTCGGGCTTGATCTGATCCGGATCCTGTTGGCCGAGATAGATCCCCAATATCTCTACGGCTTCGTCGCCCACCCCATAGCCCACATGGCACCATTCGATGGCCTCGACGTAGGATTGACCGGCGGAGAATGTCCGTTTCCCCCGGCTTCCGTAGTCAACTCCCAACTCTCCGGAGAGCACGTAGGCCAGGAGGGGAATCGCGTGTTGGTGCGGAGCGGTTTTCATGCCCGGCGCGATGGTGATCCGAAACACCTTGATGAGGGGGGTGCCAGAGGGAAAGGTGTAGGCTTGCCCGAGCACCGTCTTTGATGGCTGCTCCATGGGAATGGGCAGAGCGTGAATGTCTTGATAGGGATTCGGACCGGGTTGGTGATCGATCGCTTCCGCCACACTTGCGCCGAGACATGAGACAGTCAGCGCTGCCAAAAGCCCGACAATACTGAGTTCATTTCGCATCTTGTTCTGTACTCCTGTTCGCCGTGCGGGTGATATTGGTGCTGCCCGTGTCGCTCGTTGACCGGACCAAATGATTGGGAAGCACAACGGCGAGTGTCCCTGCACAGGGCAGAACCGCCTCCGTCTTCAGGTTGCGAGATAGCCGCCGTCCACAGCCAGGGCTGCACCGGTGATATAGCCCGCATCGTCTGAGAGCAGGAAGGCAATGGTCGCCCCGTACTCGTCCTTGATCTTGCCCGCCCGGCGGATAGGGAGCCAACTCTTGGGCCGAGGCAACTGGGCCGGGGGGGTCTGGGCACTCCGTCGATCTTCGGCGGCGTGTTTACCCAGATTGGTTTCGTCGACCGCCGCGGGCTGAATCGCATTGGCGCGAATGCCCTGGGAGCCGTAGTCGACAGCAATCTGCTTGGCGAGGCCGATCACTCCGTGCTTGGAGACCGCGTAGGATGCCGCGGCGCCCCCAGCTCCGATCACCGATCCCGCGATGGACGAGGTGATCACGATGGAACCGCCACCGGCTTCGAGCATGGGCGGCAGGCTGTGTTTGGCGCAGAGAAATGGACCCGTGAGATTGACACCGAGCACGAATTGCCAATCGGCCAGGGTCGTCTCGTGGATCCAGCCGCTGCCCGCCGTGCCCGCGTTGGCCACCAGGCCATGGAGGCTCCCGAAGCGAGAGAGTGTGTCGGCGACCATTTTTTCGACCTGGTCTTCCCGGCTGACATCGCAGGTCAGCGCCACGGCGCGCCCGCCGGCGCTCGTGACCTCGGCGGCGACGGCGACAGCCAAGGAGCCCCGAATGTCGGCCACCCCGACCAGGCCCCCTTCTTCGGCGATGCGTAAGCACGCGCCCCGGCCGATCCCGCTGCCTCCCCCTGTCACGATAATGGCCTTACCCTCGAGCCTTCTCATTCCTGTCCTCCTGTGATGGCCAGAGTATGTCGAAGACGCGCCCCGGCCACGAGGGTTGAGGGTTCTGGGGCGAGATTGCCGTCGCGGGGCTCGCCATTTGGTTGGTCGTCGGTCACACTCATCGAATCTGGAAAGTGCCGGCTGGGATCGCGGTGCACGGGGGGGGAGCATGTCTCAGGGGGAAACTGGATCGGAGGGCCTGCCGGCCGGTGCCGAAGAGGAGTCGGCGCCCGGCCTGCACACCGCCATCGAGATCTCTGTTCGCCTAGGCGCCATTGTTCTCCTGGTGGTCGCGTGCTTGATGATCGTCGCTCCCTTTATGGGCATCATCATGTGGGCGGTGGTGATCGCCATCGCGGCCGACGGGCCCCACAAGGCCCTCGTTAGGTGGCTCGGCGGGCGAAGGGGATGGGCGGCTGCCCTTCTCGTGGTCCTGGCGTTACTGGTTTTCATTGTCCCAGCGACTCAACTCTCCCAAACGCTGATCTCAGGTGCCCAGGGATTCTCTGCCGAGTTGAGCGATGGCAATCTGCAGCTGCCGCCCCCCGATCCCCGTGTCGAGGATTGGCCGCTGATTGGGCCGAGGGTATTTGCTGAGTGGAAGGCGGCGTCCGATAACATCGGCGAGGCACTGGGTCAATTCCGACCCCAACTCCAAACCTTTTCGGGTTGGCTGCTCCGGGCGGGAGGCAGCGCCGGGGCTGGAATTCTGCAACTGGCGGTCTCGCTCCTGATCGCGGGGGTGATGCTCGCGCGTGGGGCGGAGCGTCAGGAAGCGATCGAGCGATTCGCGATTCGGATGGCGGGCCCAAGACGGGGCCGGGGGCTGGCGGAGTTGGCGGAGGCGACGATTCGAAGTGTCGTGCAGGGAATCCTCGGCGTGGCGTTTCTTCAGGCGATCCTCGCGGGACTCGGACTCAGCATCATGGGGATTCCAGCGGCAGGGCTCTGGGCGCTTCTCGTGCTGGTTGCAGCGGTGGTTCAAGTGCCCGTCGCCCTCGTGCTGATCCTTCCTGTCATCTATGGATTTTCCTTGGTGGGTGGTCTCTCGTCGATTCTGTTTGCGGTCTGGTGTGGTGGAGTGGCTGTGCTGGACAATGTCTTGAAGCCGATTCTCTTCGGGCGCGGTGTGGAGGTGCCGACTCTGGTGATCTTCATGGGCGCCATCGGCGGCATGCTAACCCTGGGCATCATCGGTCTCTTCCTGGGGTCGGTGGTTCTTGCTCTGGGCTTTGCGCTCTTCAAGGCGTGGTTGTCCGGGGATGAACCCGATGCCGTGCAGCCAAGCGCATGAGTGATCGGCTCTGGGCGAGGTCTTCGTGCTTGGCTGAGGGCGTTGGTTTGCCTGGGTTTGTTCTGCTTGGTTGATGTCGCGCCAGTTCAATCTATCCTGATTGCCTGTCTCCACTGGCATCCGAATCGTGCGTCGAGGTAACCATGCCCATCCCATCTCCCGAAGACTTGTGCTTTCCCGAAACCGACTTCGCGGTCCTTCCGGGGCAGGGGAGCAGCCTGCCGGACTTCCACGGCATGCTCGCCAAATTGCGCACTCAACGGCCTGTAGCCCCAATCCTCTTTCATGGCCAGCCGGCGTGGCTCCTGACCCGGCATGCGGATGTCGCCGCAGCTTTTAGAGACGATGAGCTGTTTTCTGCCAGGGCAATCCAGGCCGTCAATACGGTTCCCGTGATGGGCCGCACGGTGATGGGAATGGAGGGTGAGGAGCATCGCGTCAACCGCGCCCTAGTCTCTCCTCACTTCAAACTCCGGCTGATGCCCGACGCGGTGGACGAGTGGCTGCGGCCCTTGTGCCACGCTCTGGTGGATGGCTTTGCGGGCAAGGGCAAGGTGGACCTAGTGCCGGAGTTCAACAAGCAGCTCCCCCTGGTCGCGATTTGCCGAATTCTCGGAATTCCCCCAGAGGACGACGCCCGGCTGAGTCGGTGGGCCGTGGCCTTGATCAGCTATCCCTGGGATCCCCAGAGTGCCCTTGCGGCGTCGAAACAGTTCACCCAGTACCTCGGTGGCCTTGTCGAGATCCGGCGGGCTGCGCCCGAGGATGACCTGCTCTCTGCGCTGTGCACCCAGGAGGCCGAGGGACGAAAACTGAGCGATGAGGAGATCTTCTCCTTTGTCCGCATCCTTTTTCCCGCTGGGGCCGACACTACTTTTCTGGCCCTCGGCTCGTTGGTTGTCGGCTTGCTGGAAGAACCCGGAAGATGGACGTCGCTTCGGGGCAATCCAGACGCACAGGCGGCCGCGGTGGAGGAGGCGCTGCGTTGGGAACCTCCCACCGCACTCCTGCCTCGCATGACGGTCCAAGGCGGGGAATTCCGAGGTGAAGTCCTCGGGCCGGACACCGTCGTCTTGTTAGGGATCGCCGGGGCCAATCGTGACCCTACAATTTTCCCCGATCCGGATCGCTTCGATATGACCCGGAAAACCTCGGGCCATTTAAGCTTTGGTCTGGGCAATCATTTCTGTTTGGGGTCGCATCTGGCCCGGGCCGAAATGCGAGTGGCTCTTGGAGTGCTTGTCGAGCGCCTAGACGAAGTTGTCCTGGCTGAGCCCGCTGTCATGCAGGGGGCCGTGATGCGCGGGCCCGACCAGCTCCGAATTCGTTTCTCCCTCGTCTGAGACCGACCAACGGGTTCTCGGCAGCGGATCGAGAAAGAAAACAAAGGACACGCTATGGAAATCGGTCTGTTTCTCGCCACCATCAACCCGATTGCCACCCCGGAATACATCGCGGCCTTCGCGCGCGGCGCCGAAGAGCGAGGTTTCGATTCGTTGTGGGTGGGGGAACACGTGCTTCTCTTCGACGACTACAACTCGGCGTACCCGTACTCTACGGATGGAAAACTTGTGGGGCTAACCGGCGAAAGCGGCATGCTGGACCCCTTTCTTGCATTGGGCTGGGCCGCGGCCGCGACGAATGAAATCAAGCTAGCTACGGGGATCTGCATCCTGCCCCAGCGCAACCCGGTTTATACCGCCAAGGAGGTGGCCACTCTGGACTGGCTTTCGGGTGGACGCACAATCCTCGGGCTGGGGGTTGGTTGGCTGGAGGAAGAGTTTCGCAATTTGGGTGTTCCCTTTGAGGCGCGAGGGCGTCGCTGCGCAGAATACGTCGAAGTCCTCAAGCGTCTGTGGTGCGATCCGGTCTCGAACCATGAGGGCGAGTTTCACCGTTTGGAAAGGGCTCGCTTCTACCCGAAACCTATTCAGGCTCCGCATCCGCCCATTGTTTTCGGGGGGGAGTCCGATTCCGCGCTCCGTCGGGTAGCGGGGCTGGGAGATGGCTGGTTCGGGTTCAATCACACGCCCGAAAGCGCGGCCCAATGCCTGACTCGCCTGGAAGCGCTGGTGAATGCCGAAGAACGAAAAATGAGCGACCTGGACATTTCGCTCTCCCCCTATCTTCAGCCCAGCACCGGCGCCGATCTTCCCCTCTACGCGGAACTCGGTGTGGACCGGGTTGTACTTCTCGCCATGGCACCCTCGGTGGAGGAGATTCCCGGGGTGCTGGACGGCGTGGCGAGGGAGTACGGGCTGCTCAGCTGAGAGGCGTCTTGCGGACCGCAGGATGTTTATTTTGGCAGGACTACTGCCAAGAGTGTAGGATGCCGGGTCCGCAGTATTTTATGTCTCGTTTAATTCGCGTGGAGCCTCGCTCCACGTCCAGATCAGGAGCAAATTTTAATGCGCGAAGCTGTCATCGTATCCACCGCTCGAACCGGACTGGCTAAGTCCCATCGGGGCGGGTTCAACAACACCGGCGGTGCCGCTATGGCGGGGCATGCCATCAAGCACTCCATTGAACGTGCGGGCATCGAACCCGGTGAGGTCTCCGAAGTGGTGCTGGGCTGCGGTACGCCCCAGGGCACGACGGGCAATAATATTGGCCGTGTCGCGGCCCTGAAGGCTGGCTGCCCCATCACGACCACCGGGGTAACCGTGAGTCGCCACTGCTCCTCGGGTCTGAACGCCATCGCGACCGCGGCTGGTCGGATTATCGTCGACGGTGAGGACGTGGTTGTGGGCGCCGGAGTGGAGTCCATCAGCTTGAGCATGGGCGGCGGAAACTTCTCCCATCAGGTCGACAAGGAACTCGTGGAACAGTACCCGGGCCTTTGGATGCCCATGATCGAGACGGCGGATATTGTGGCCGACCGCTACAAGGTCAGCCGGGAATACCAGGACGAGTACTCTCTCGAGAGTCAGATGCGCACCGCTGCGGCCCAGAAAGCAGGGCTCTTCGACGACGAAATCGTGCCCATGAACACGAGAATGATCGTCAAGGACAAGGCCACGGGCGAAACCTCGGAAGTGGACTACACGGTCACCGAGGACGAGTGCAATCGACCGAGCACGACCCTGGAAGGCCTTCAGAAACTCGCGCCGATCCGGGGCGAGGACCACTACATCACCGCGGGCAACGCGTCCCAGCTCTCCGACGGCGCGGCATCGGTGGTGATGATGGAAGCCGCAGAAGCGAAGCGCCGGGGCGTCAGTCCCCTGGGCGCGTTTCGCGGATTCACGGCGGGGGGTTGCAAGCCCGACGAGATGGGCATCGGCCCGGTGGTCGCGGTTCCGCGACTCCTCGAGCGAGCGGGACTCACCGTCGACGATATCGACCTCTGGGAACTCAACGAAGCGTTCGCAAGCCAGTGCCTGTACTGCCGAGATACTTTGGGCATCGACCCCGCGAAGTACAACGTCAATGGCGGCTCGATCTCCATCGGTCACCCCTTCGGGATGACGGGTGCGCGCTGCGTGGGTCATCTGCTGCGCGAGGGACAACGCCGCAAGGCGAAGTGGGGCGTGGTCACCATGTGCATCGGCGGCGGACAGGGTGCGGCGGGCCTTTTCGAGATCTTCTAGCCCCCATCGCTTGTCCGATAGGGCAGACTGTTTCCAGCCCACCCGCCCCGGTGCTTCGGAGCGGGTGGATTGGGGACTGGGCGTTGCCCCGTGCTGGATGATTGGGGCGCGCTTCGCCCACGGGAAGGGAGCGGGATGAACCGGAGATTGAACTCCCGTCGGCTCGAGGGCCGCGTGTTGCTTTGGCTCCTTGGCGGCTTGGCGTTCGCCGTAGTCGCGGCGGCCTTGACCCTAGCGACCAGCGAGGAGGCCCGGAAGGTTGCCACCACTGGGCTCGTAGACAGCATGGCGGATGCCGCCGAAGGCTTCATGACCCAGGCCACGCCCGTGGACGCCCATGCCCTCGCGCCGAATATCTACCAGGCCCGGGGCGTCTCAAATACCCACTTGATCGACACCGGGGATTCGGTGGTGATTTTTGATACCGGACTCTCCATCCAGGCCACGCGGCAAAAGCGGGCACTGGAAGAACTCGTGGGAGAGAAGCCTGTCAGCCATGTGATTCTTTCCCATTCCCATCAGGATCACGTGGGGGGGACGCAGTTCTGGGCCGAAGCCGAGACGCGAATCATCGCCCACCGCGAATTTACCGAGGAGCAGCGCTATCTCAAAGACCTCGAGCCCTATCTTTACCAGCGAAATCGGCGACTCTTTCCGTGGATGCCCGAGGAACCGATCACCCGGGGGCCCCTGAGCTTCGGGCACGTCGTGCCGACCCAGACGATTCGTAACGGAGAGCCCTATAAATTCTCCCAAGGCGGCTTTCGTTTCGAGGTTCTTCCCACGCCGGGTGCCGAGGGACTCGACAATCTCTCGCTCTGGTTGCCCGACCAGAGGATTCTTTTCGTGGGCGATACCCTGGGTCCGATCTTCCCCCAGTTCCCGAATATCTTCACCATGCGCGGTGAAAAAATGCGCAAGCCCATGGAGTACATCGAGAGCCTCAACCGGCTGATCGATTTGAATGCCGAAATGTTGGTGCCCGGCCATCTGGCCCCCACTCGGGGCGCCCAAGAGATTCGCGAGGGCCTGACTCGGATTCGTGATGCGGTTCAATATGTTCACGATGAGACCGTCAGGGGAATGAATGCGGGGAAGACAGTTTGGCAACTGATGGAGGAAATCCGGCTACCCCCGGAACTGGCGCTCTCCCAGGTGCACGGGCGAGTTTCCTGGGGCGTCCGAAGTCTCTGGGAGTATTACGCCACTTGGTTCCACTACGACTCGACGACAGAGCTCTATCCGGTCCCCGTCCGGGCGGTGTATGCCGAACTCGGCGAGTTGGCCGGAGTAGAGGCCCTGTCCCGCCAGGCCCGAGCCGCATTGGCTGCCGGGGAGCCCGTCAAAGCGCTTCACTTCTGTGAGATAGCCCTGGCGACCGATCCCGGGGCAAGCGCCGCCTTGGAGGCCCAGCGCGATGCCTTGCAAGTTCTGTTGGATCGGGCTCGAATGGGATTCGAGACTAGCTACGAAATCATCTGGCTCGAGGGCGAACTCGAAATGACCGAAGCCGCGCTCACTGGTCCCTCTCCGGCTTCGGGGTGACCCAGAGTGTCTGAGTGGGAAGCCGGTTGCCCGCGTATTCTCTCCATCGACCGCGTGGACAGAGAACCCGTGGGCGGAAAGGCTGCCGGCCTTGGGCAGTTGACCCGAATCGGACTTCCGGTTCCGGCCGCTTTCGTGATTATCGACGCACAGGTGGATGTTTTTCCCGATGATCTGATGGCCCACTACCAGGCTGTGGGCGGAGGCCGAGTTGCGGTTCGGTCGTCGGCCCTGGGGGAAGACGGCGAGGAAAGCTCCTTTGCCGGTCAATTCGAGTCCATTCTCAACGTGCAGGGAGAGACCGATCTGCGCCAGGCGATCGCGGGTTGCGTGGCCTCTCTCTCGGGCAAGGCTGCCCAGGCGTATCAAAACGATCAAGGCGGAGACAGGCAGAAGACCATGTGCGTCGTGGTGCAGGCCATGGTGGACCCTCGAGCAGCGGGTGTCCTCTTCAGCGCCGATCCTGTCTCGGGCAGGCATGATCGCCTGGTGATCGATGCGGTGAGTGGCCTTGGGGAATCCCTGGTCAGCGGTGCGGCAACCCCCGACCACTATGTTCTCAATCTCGAGAATGAGGTGTTGAACCGAGAACTCGTGGGCGAAACCGCGATCCTGAGCGACGAACAAATCGAGGCCCTCGCTCGTGGCGCCCGACGCGCCGTGGCCCAGCTTGGAAATCCCCTGGATATGGAGTGGGCAATCGATGAAGAGGGCGCACTCCAATGGCTTCAAGCTAGACCCATTACCACCCTGGGAAACGACTTGAATGCGGGGGCGACCGCGATTGCTTCGAGCGACGTGATTACACGCTGCAACGTGGGTGAAATGATGCCCGGGCCGGTTTGTCCTCTAACATTTTCCACCCAGGGCCGGGCCATCGAACACGGAATGCAGCACATGCATGTTTGTTACGGCGGGCGCCCATCGATCACCGATGACTGGACCCAGATCAATCTTTTCTTTGGGCATATGTTCATCAACCTGACCGGTGGCCTCGAGGCCGCGCGATACGTCTCAATCACGAACGCGGAGAGCGTGGGGCAGTCGCTTTGCGGGCGGGTGATCCCCGAGCTTCAGGACCCGGAAAACAAGAAGAGCCTCCTGCGCCGGATCTGGGGCTCGTTTCAGTTCGTCCGCTACTGCCTCAAGGCGACCCAGGTGATCGCCGAGTTCGAATCAAGGTTTCGACATTTCCACATTCGTTACAAGAATGACTCCGTGGCTATGGCCGAGGAAATGGAACTCCAGTTTCCCTGGCTGCTTGAAGCGGATGAAGTTCACCTACGCTCCTCGGCCTACTCGGGCGCAATGGAAGGCTTGGTCCAGGGCATCGTTGGGGGGCGCGATCGGGACTCAGATCTGGATCGGAAGGCGGCGCATCAGGCCGAGGCTGCCCGTCTGCTCGCGGGGGCAAGCTTTGTCGAAAGCGCGATGATGGTGGAGCACCTGGACGAAGTGGTCGACGCAATCGCCCTGGACTCGGCTGAGGTCAAGAAATTTCGGGCTGCCTCGGTGGAGGAGGCGCTGGCTTGGCTCCAAGGGCCGGACTCGGGGGCGGCGGGCATGGGCTTTCGGAGTTTTCTTCGCCATCACGGACATCGCGGATACCGGGAACTCTGCGTGCGTGAAAAAGCCTGGGCCGACGCACCCGCACAGGTCGTTCAAACCATGCAAGCCTCCATCGCCGCAAGGGTGGCTGGAAACTATCGCCCAAAGCAAGTGGCCGCCTTGGACCTCTCGGAGTTGAAGCGGTCTCTGGGTTTTCTCGTGCCCCGAGCGCACCTGGCCATTCGTCAACGAGAGCAGACCAAATCTATGTTGGTAGACGCGACCTACCGTCTTAAATGCGGGTACCGGCACCTCGGGGTTCTTCTAGCCGGCGAAGGAAGTCTGCCCGATGCCGACCTGGTTTTCTTTCTCTCCAGGGAGGAACTCTCGGAGTTTTGTCGCCGGCCTACGAAGAACCGGGTTGACTTGATGGTAAAACGCCGAAGGGCGCTGGAGTTCCAAGAGAAACTCGAGTTCGAGGATGTCTATGTCGGTTTCGCCGAACCCGTAGACCCCGGAATCCCGGCGGCTGTGGGGAAGGGTGAGTACGTCGGCCGCCCGGTGAGTCCCGGGGTTGTTGAGGGCAGGGCACGCGTGGCCCTGAGCCTGGAGGAGGCCGCCGCCTTGGAGCCTGGGGAGATTCTTGTCTCCCACGTCACGGATATTGGCTGGACTCCCTATTTCAGTCTCATTGCGGGCTTGGCGACGGATGTTGGGAGCGCGGTGTCCCACGGCGCGGTCATTGCCCGTGAGTATGGACTGCCCGCCATTGTGAATTTGCGCGTCGCGACCCGAGTGGTTCGGACCGGGGACTGGGTCCGCCTAGATGCCGACAAGGGCATTTTGAGCGTGCTGAGCGAGCACGCGGAAGCGACACCGGGCTCGGCCTAGACTGTCGGAGCCACGACACTCTTCTCTCCACGCTCCGGTCCGTTTTTGGACGACTGTCGGGTCGCGCGGGTAAAGGACAAAGTGCCGCGCCTGCGCTCAATCCGGGATCAAGATCGTGTTGTCGCCGCGCAGTGAAGAACCTCTTCGGTGTGTTCTCCATGCAGGGGCGGCATTCTTCGCTTGGGTTCCTGCGCGGTCTTGGCAAAACGTGCCGCCGGCCGGGCCTGGTGATAGCGGCCCGCCGTGGGGTGGTCGAACTCAAGAATTGCGTTGTTGTGCTCCACTTGAGGGTCATTGAAGATCTCGTCCAAATTGAGAACGGGGCCCACCGGAACATCTTCCTCGAGCATGCGAGCAAGCAGGGCGTCGGTGGTTTGGCCGAGCATCGCCTCGGCGATCTTTTCGCCCAGGGCCACGGCATTGTCTGTATTCGACCGACTGGCAGCCACTCCGAACCGGGGATCTTCGGCCCATTCGGGGTGCCCTAGAGCTCTGAAGAGCCCATGCATTTCCTTGTCGGTCGCCGCGAAGTAAATGAGGTGTCCATCGCTGGTCTGGGACAGCTTGTACACCTCGTAAAGTGCAAGCCCCGATGGTTTGTCGTCGCCCGCGAAGGTGTGCGCGAGCATTCCATCGGGCCAAAAGAAGGCCAGGGAAGCATCAATCATGGGAACGTCTATATGCTGACCGCCGGCACCGCGTTCCCGGGCGAAAAGAGCCGCGGTGATGGCCTGGGCCGCGGTGTAGGCGCTGGACTTGTCGGCCACGATATTACGGACAAGGTCGGGGATCGGAACTTCGGGATTGACTTGGACAGCCGTGTGCCCGGAGAGGCCCTGAATGATGGGGTCGTACACTCGTCGCTGGCTATAGGGACCGTCGGGGCCGTAGCCCGAAATCGAGCAGTAAATCAGGTCTGGATTGATGCGCCTGAGGGCCTCGTCACTTAGCCCAAGGCGGTCGGCCGCCCCGGGCCGCCAGTTCTGCACAAAGACATCGGATTCGGCAACGAGTTTCAGCGCAATCGCGAGTCCATCTTCCGAGGCCAGGTTCACGGCGATGGCCCGCTTATTGCGATTGCAATTCGCATAGAAGGACGTCATGCCGCCCCGGGCGAAGGGGGAGAGGCGCAGGGTGTCGCCGACATCGGTGGGCTCGAGTTTGATGACATCGGCCCCCTGGTCGGCAAGCAACATGGTGGCGAGCGGACCCGAAACAATGGCGGAGGCATCTAGAATTTTGATTCCGTCGAGGGGGCCGCTCAATTAGAAACCTCCATCATGCGGGTCCCTTGGGAACCGTGTGAGCCCGGTGGAAGGAGTCCGGGGCTGGGTCCAGTGTGGAGGAATCAAGGGCGCATTGCCATATGCAGTGCAAGTTCCGCCGACTTGGCGGCGAATCGGGATTGGCTATTTGCCCAAGGCAGAGAAGTCGGATTCATCCGCCGAGCGGTTGGCCCGTTAGAGTCGCTAGCGTAACTTCTCTAAGGAGACCCAAAACCAAGGGGGTAGATGTGACTGACCAGCGGCGATTGATTGCCGGCGGCCGAATCTTTACCGGTGATCCAGAAAAACCCTGGGCAGAGGCTGCGGTGGTGGAGGGCAATTGCTTTGCTTTTGTGGGTAGCTCCAGGGAAGCGGTTTCTTTCGCCGGGCCGGCGGCCGAGAAGATCGATTGCGCCGGCGAACTGGTTCTCCCGGGTTTCGTGGACGGGCATGTTCACGTCGTGATGACGCGCGCCTCACCCTCTGATCCCTCGCTCCCGGCTCATCGTCCCGAGTGGGCTCTGCCCTTGGAAGAAGCAATTCTTCATGGCACCCGGGAGTCCGCCTATGCGGCCTGGCTCGACCACGTAACCGGAGCGATCAAAGTCGGCCTCGCGGCGGACATGGTGGTTCTGGACCGGGACGTGTTCGCAGAAGGGCCGAAGGCGTTGCTTGAAACGAGCATTCGTCTAACAATGATGGACGGTCGGGTAAGTTGCTTGAAACGAGCATTCGTCTAACAATGATGGACGGTCGGGTAACTTTTTCGGCGGAGGCGGATGCCTGAGGGCGCCTGTCCCGTACCCAGTGGATTAGCTCATTGGCCTATTCACTCGCCTTATTCACAGGCCCTACTCACTCGCCTATTCACTGGCCTTCTTCACGGGCCTCATTTACTGGCCTGCTGTCGGGTGCAGGCCAATGAGCATGGCGTTGATCACATCACCGGCGAGCCCTTCGTATTCGGTGTTCGGCATCATCATTGCCACCGTGGCGACTCCGTGAACCGCAGACCAGAGCATGATCGAGAGTTCGACGACGTCCCGGTTGACCAGACGGCCGATCTTGATCATTTCGCTGATGTCGGCAAAGCTGGCCTCGAAAGCACGGGAGGCGGCGTCCAGTTCGTTGTCAACGTCAATCGCCAGCTCCACCGGCCGGTACTGGAACATCAGCCGAAACAATTCCGGGTGTCCCACCGCGAAGGCGACGTAACCGAGGGCACGATCTCTCAGGCGCGCATCCGGGCTGGTCCCATGGATCCTGCTGAAACAGGACACGAGTTCCTCGAAACCCTCCGCCGCTACAAGGCCGAGTAGATCCGATTTCGAATCGATGTGGTCATAGAGCGCGGGCGCCGTGACCTTGAGGTCTCGGGCTAGCGCTCTCAGCGACACCGCCTCGAAACCGTGGGCTTCGACTTGGCAGCGCGCTGCGGCCACAATCGTTTCACGGGAAAGCATCTTCCCCGGCTTCCGGCGAGTCAGCGTGGGTCTGGGATCCAACTGCTATGAAACCCGGCAACGACTCTCCGTGGGATGTGGACTTCCGCGATGGGGTCGGCCGCAATGTTCGAGGCGTCGAGGATCACGAGGTAACTCGTGTCGGTTTCGGGCTTCCAGACATACGTCATCAGATACCCATCGTCCTCACTGGTCGCGCCCGCTGCGGGTACAAAAACCGGTTCCCCCGGCTCGTGACCTGTGGGGAATTGATGAACGGTTTTCGAACCGGCCTTGGCCAGGTCGTACTTGAAGAGAGCTCCCCCCATGCCCGATGTCCCCGTGCCGTCACCCGTGACACCGAGTGAATACCCGTAACGAAATTCGTAGCCCTGTTTCGCATCGGCGATTCGGGGAAATTCGCTGGAGTCATCGTCGAGATAGCCCTCGGAAACGGCGCCGGTGGAGCGATTGAATCGCCACTCGTGCAAGCGGGGCTTTGATGCCGGATCAACCTCCGCGTCCAGGGCCATGGCGGATGAATCGCGCCAGATCTCCGGGATTCGCATGCCATACACAACGGTCTCGTCCCCGTCATCGAAGGCATTGAGGGTGTGGAAACAGTATCCGGGCTTGACATCGAACCAACGCATGTCGGCGTCGGCGCCCTCGCGTGGCATGATGCCGAAGCGGGCGGGGTATTCGTCGCTCCAGCGGATGGGCATTCCGCCCTTCATGGCCAGTTCGAAGTCGAAGATTGCGGGTAGATCCATGAAGATGGTGTGATCACGGGTGGCCGCCATGTCATGCATCATGGTTGGGCCGGTCACGCCAATGGGTGTTTTCTGAACCATCTTGCCGCCCGCATCAACTCGGTAGTAAGTGAGGAAGGGCTCGACTTGTGCATAGCCAAAGGCCAGCATCTCCCCGGTATCCGGGCAGAACTTGGGGTGGGCGGTGAAGGATCCGGTGAGCACCCCGTCGAAGGTGTGGGGCCCTACCGTGTCGAGTTCGGCATTGACCTCGTAGGGGAATGCGCCTTCCTCCAGGGCGAGAATACGGCCGCCATGACCGACCACGTGGGTATTGGCCGCCGAGACCGAGTGATCGAAGGTGAAGGTTTCCGGATCCAGGGCCAACTCCAGGCGGTCGGCGCCGGGGTTGGCATATTGGGGGGTACGCACGTAGCGATTCCGATACCAGCTGGCCTTGCCATTCTGGAGTTCGATGCCGTGCAGCATGCCGTCGCCGATGAACCAGTGCTCGGTCCAGCCGGTCTGGGGATTCGCGGTGTTGCGGATGTAGCGGCCGTTGAGTTCGGGCGGGATGGCCCCCTTCACCTCGAGTTGGTCGCTGAGCACCGTGACCTCGTCAAATACGGGTGTCCGGCTCTCGATGAGATGCCAGGGGGCGTCGGGCCCCTGTCCGCGCGGGTCGAGTGCTGGATTGGTCTTGGCCATGATTTCCCCCTGAGTGGTTGAGTCCCCATCCTAACACCCTGACTGAACAGTGTTAAGTGCCGAGACCAGCCCCGATTGGCTTTTTCGACACCCGGTTCTAGTTCCTTCGGTAGGCTAGGCCCACCCCGCAAGGCACTCGGAGCCGTGTGACCGAAACTCCCAACGACAAAGCGAACCGCTGGATTCTTGGGCGCTTCATGGAGGCTCAGCGCCGAGACGCGCCCCTGATGCTCTGGGCCCTCATCGTGGGCACGTTGGCTGGGCTCGTCGGGGGCGGATTTCGTTATTTCGTCGAGAGGTTGGCGGATCTACGGGTTCGCTTCGACGCCGGCGCCCTCGGCCTCGGCCCCCCCGGCCCGTGGGAAGCCGCAGGCCTGTCGGCGCTCTTGGCCATGGCGGCGGTCTGGCTGGTTCGCCGTTATGCGCCCGAGGCCTCGGGGAGCGGGGTGCAGGAGGTCGAAGGGGCACTCGATGGGATTCGGCCGGTTCGCTGGTGGCGAGTGCTCCCGGTCAAATTCGGCGCGGGGGCGCTGGCCATGTCGTCGGGGCTCTTAATGGGCCGCGAGGGACCCACGATCCAGATGGGAGCGGCTCTGGGCCGAATGCTCTCGGACACTTTTCATCTGCGCGCCGAGCACGCACATGTCCTTCTGGCGGCGGGGGCCGGAGCCGGGCTAACGGCGGCCTTCAACGCGCCTCTTGCCGGGATGTTGTTCGTGATCGAGGAAATGCGTCCGCAATTTCACTACAACGCGATCTCGGTGCAGGCGATTCTGGTCGCGTGCGCGGCGTCGGACGTGGTGGTTCGAGTGCTGCTTGGGGATGGCCTGATTCTGCCCATGCCCCCTCTGCCCGCGCCCGCCGTTCATGCACTGTGGATATTTCCCGTTTTTGGTGCCCTGATCGGGGTGATCGGATTCGGGTTCAATCATTTTCTTGTGGCTATGGTCGATCGTGTCGCCCGCTTCAGCGAAGGGCAACGACTGCTTTTCGCAGGGGTTGTGGGTGGGGTGGTGGGTTGGCTCGCCCTCATCCTCCCCGAGACCGTGGGCGGAGGCGAGGGCCTCATCGAGCAGGCATTCACCGGGACCATCCCCACCACTCTCCTGCTCCTGCTTTTTCTGGGTCGCTTTGTTCTGACCGTGGCCAGCTATGGAACCGGGGCTCCCGGTGGAATCTTCGCCCCCATGCTCGCCCTGGGAACGCTTTTCGGCCTCTGGTTTGGTCAGGCGACCCAAGGCTGGGTGCCGGGTGGGATCGATCATCCACAGATCTTCACCATCGCCGCCATGGGCGCCTTGTTCTCAGCAACGGTTCGGGCTCCGATTACGGGGATCGCGCTCGCCGCGGAACTGACCGGGAGTTTCCCGCAACTCCTACCGATTATTCTGACCTGCATTCCGGCGACCCTGGTTGCCCACGGGCTGGGTGGGCTGCCCATCTATACGGTTCTGCTCGAGCGAATCGTTCGGGATTCGAAACTGGGGGTGACCGGGCGTCTGATTTTTTACAGGGAGCCCGACTCACCCCGGTGCGAGCGGGGAGAAGTCGTCGCTCGACGCCTGGCCGATCGATTTGATCTCGAGTTGGTCCCGGCGGATGTCAGCCCGGACAAGGCGCTTGCAAAGACTTTCGGGGCACGATTGCCGGTTCTCGAGTTTGAAGGCGTCGAGTTGGGATCGGGTGAACTCTCGGAGAAGTCTCTCGAAAAGGAACTCAAGCGCGCCGCGGTGATCATCGAGGAGGGCGGCCGGCAGAAGGCGGATTGAACCGGGTCTCCTTGGCCCGAGCCGACGAGAGGGTTCCATCGTTCGCGCTGGTTTGCTCAATCTCGTGGGCGGGGCGAATCGAACCCCGATTCATGCCCGGGCATTGCCGGGCCTCGCGGTCCCATGCGGTCTCCGACGCCACGACCTTGCGCCAGAAGGGAAATGTCTGGCACTGCCGGGGCCTGGCTCCGTAGACCGTGCAGCCTTTTTGGGGATCGTAGAGCGCGCAAGATCCGTCGCTTCTCTCACGGAGAGAAGTTGCTCCGTCTTGCAAGGTCCGGGTATAGACTTGGATGAACGCGTCGGCATCGAGTTCGACCGCAGTGGCGAGTTTCTTGATCTCCGGGGGGCTGACGAAAACCGTCCCCGGCGACCCGGTGCAGCAGTTGCCGCACCGGGTACAGGAAAAAGAAAGTCCAGCCTGATACCAGCGGTTCTCCACGCCTTGGGGGGCCTAGATGAGGGGCGAGGTCAGGCCGCGGGTGGTGGCCATGATGGCTTCCATCTGGACACCTTCCCGGAGTCTTTCCAGTTCACCTCCATCGAGCCAGACACCGCCGCAGTCGGGACAGCGATCGATTACCAGCATGTGGGCGATCTCTTTGGCCATGTTTGTCCCGTCGCGCGGGCAGGGCCGGCTCTCCTCTTTCGAGGCATTGACGAGAAGGGTCATTTCCTCGACGCAGGTCTCGCAGACCGGCTTGTCATCCTCCTTGTTACGAGTCCGATTTCCACACCGATCACATTTGGGAGCAAAGAGAGCCATAGATAGAGTTCTTTCCTCTGATGTTGGGAGGGACCGGAAGCGGCCCTGTTTTCCCAGCATAGGGGGCATTTCACGTGGGTGTCGTGGGTGTCGTGGGTGTCATAGGGGGCCGATAGCCAGATCTGCTTTCAGTCCATACCCAGACTTTTGACTGTGGACTTTTTCCAAAGGCTACGGAGGGGCCCTGGCGGTTTGAATTCAGGACTCGACCCGGGGGGCATTTCAAACCAGACCGCCGCCTCCACAGCTCTTCAGCGCCGGGCATTGCCTCGGCCCTCCGAGCTTCAGGCTTCCGAATCGCCGGGAGACGGATCGCGTGCCGGTTGAAAGCTGCGCAGGGCTTCGACTTTGGGCCCACTGGAAACCGATTTGCAGGTGACAGGCTCCTGGAGGAGGGTGGCCACGATGGGGACATCTATGCCCGTGGACGAAAGGGCTTTATCCGTGGTGCTCTGGAGTTTAAGCATTGCATCGGAAAGCTGGGGGGAGACCTTCATGACCACCCCCAAGGCTCGCCCGATCAGGCCACGCGCAAGATCGGTCGCGGTTTGCAGGGGCTCCGGGTGGATGTTGGGGTTATCCAGGGGCCCCTTGATGCGGACGGCCGCCGTGACAGCGGTGGCAATGGTGTCTTTCAGGTGAGGCCTGAGCAGCATGTCCAAGGTTTTCTCCGGGATGTTCACGACACCCATTCCGCGAACCTGCTTGGTCGGCGTATCCCAGAGAAGCGCGTCGGTGCGCACGATTCCCTTGTCGATGGCAAGCGCTCCGATGAAACATGTCATGGGCACGAAACCGGTGTGCGGCCTCCCTTTTAGGGACAGTGCCACCGCATCCGCATACCGGTCGGCCAGGGCTCCTTGGGTGACGTCGGCCAATACGCGTCCGTTGAGGTGTCCGATCCATTCGTCCAGGCTCTCGCCACCGGTTGAGAGATCGAGGACCGCCTCCAGGTTCCCGGTGACCAGCTTCGGTTGGTTGAACCACTGGGCCAGGGTGCCCAGGCGCAGGCCCTTGGCGGCAAGTTCCAGCGAGGCGGTGGGGCCGGGTTGGCGAGCATCCAGGGTGGCCTCCAAGACGAGTTGACCATCGGGCCATTGGCCAGTGATATCCGGTCCCTTGAAGACCCCATCGGCCCACCGCACTTGCGCGCTGAGAGGCGCGATAGTCCATGCATCGTCGACTCGCACGCGAGGCGCGCGGAGCCTTAAGTGGCCGCGAGTGGTCGAGAGCCACTGAAGCCGCTCGGGACGCAGAGCGTCCTGCAAGACCTGCTCGGTGTCGGGCTTCGGGTTTTCCGGCGTTGCCTTCCCCCGCTTGCCGGGGTCAGGGTTTGGCGTCGGGATATGAAAGCCGGACAGGTCAACGCCCTCGACGACGAGGTCCAGGTTTATCTCAGCCGTGGGCGTCTTGCGTGCGAAACCGCCCCCACCACGAATCTTGATCGCCCCCATGTTCAGCGCCAAGTTCTCGAGCTTCAGATTTTCGAGGGACCCGTTCAGTTGGCCAGTTCCGGTCAGTGGGCCCGAGTCGGGGAGCTTTCCGCCCCAAAACCATCCGAGCGCGGACAGGCTTCCGGCCCGGAGACGAAAATCCATCTGCCCGGATTCATTCGTGTCCATTCCGCCCATCAGTACATTTCCAGAAAGTCCGAACTCCACGTCGTCATGGGCAGAAAGTTCCAGGGCGATATCGCGGAGCTGGGCAGGCACGTGCGTGCTCTGGGAAAAAACCACAGACCCTTTGGCAGAGGAAATTTGGGCCACCGGGCGTTTTTCGAGTCCGGGCATCCTGCCCGGGTCTTCGAGTTGGAACGAGAGTTTCAGTTCGACCCCATCCCGGCGGGGCCAAAGGGTGTCCAACTTGCCCGAAAGCGCGAGCCAGTTATTTCCGGAGGGGCCGGTTTTTGCTTTGATCCCATTGAGGGACCAACGTTTTCCCGAGGGCACCAATCGCGCAGAAATGGCTACGGGGTGTAGTTTGAGTAGATAAGCCACTAGGGGGCGATGCCGGTGTGCATCGAAGAGCGCCGCCAGCCCTTGGGTCTCCGGGGGCGAGACCCCAACCACGAACTTCGTGAGGGAGTCCAAGTCGGTGGCCTCGATGGAGAGGTCCAGACCCCCGCTGAGCACGCCGCCAGCCAGGTTCAGATCGCCATGGACGCGAGCCTCTAAGCCCTCTTGTGGCTTGATCCGGAACTCGAGGCCTTGGGCGACCAGGGCCGAGGTACTGCCGCGCAAGTCCGTGGTGAGGCGCGCTTCTCCGAGGTTGGCCAGGCCAAGCGCCAAGGGTTTCAGGCTCTGGCTGAGATTGGGACTGTTCAGTTCGAGGGCAAGCTCGGTGCCATCGCCCTCCAGCAACCGGTGGATCGTACCCGAGATCGAGGCCTGAAATTGCCCCGACCGGCCCAATTCCAGCACTCCGATTTGAAGCGATAGATCTCCGTCCTTCTCGCGGTGCAGGCTGCACTTCAGTTCGATGGGACCTACGATTTCGGCCCAGGTGCCGGCCTTTGGGCCGAGCAGCCGATGGGTGATCGGACTGGGCTCGGGACTGGACAGCGAAACAGTGAGATCCGCGGGGGTCAGGCTGGGAAGTGGACCGGTGGTCCCCTGGACCGCAAGGGTTGCGTCGTCGTCTCCGATGACCACGCGCAGATCGGTCTTCCAGCGGCGATCCGGATCCGTTATTTCTCCGACTTGTGGCGTCACCGTGCCGGAAAGGTGCAGGTGGTCTTGATCCAAGTCGCCCTGGATGTCGAAGTGGACGGGTTGGCCTTTCTTTATACGCTGGGCTTTGGCTCGAACAGAGGATAGGGTGGCTGAGCGATGGGAGACATCGTCCTTGATGTGGAGTTCGAAGTTTTGCACCAGGAGATGATGCGGCGTCAGCTGTAACGGGAAGGCACCGGAGGATTCCGGAGGCGCTTCGGGCGCTCTTGTTGCCGGGGCCCAATTGATCTGGCCTTTCTCGTTCCGGTGGAGCCACACATCCGCGCCGTTCAGTCTCACGGCCCCGAGCACGATTTCCCGCTGCTCCAGGGATTGAAGAAGCTCGATGTCCACCTCGATACGCGTGGCTTGGGCCAGTGGGTTCTTGCCGGGCAGCAAGGGATTCTCGACCCGGACATCCTCCACGCTTACCCCTGGATGGGGAAGCACCTCGAAATGCAATTTTCCCTGGATCGTAATCGTGTATCCCGAGGCCGTGGAGAGTTCAGCGGCCAGTCGGTCCCTCAGGGCGGAGGTGTCCGTCATGGAAAGCCCTATGACCAGAACGATCGCGCCGACTACGACGAGCGCGACGAGCGCGACGAGCCCGACCAGAGAAGAAACAATGCGCCGCATTGGGTGGGGGACTCTCCTCGAGCTTTTCAAACGGCTTTCAACCCGGCTTCCGATCGGCTCATCCGGCAGATGCAGGGGGTTGGTTTCGCGCCCGCAATAATCGTCGCGAAGTCTAGCTCCCGAGTTTGTGAGTTGCTTCGCCGGCTAAAACTTCGGCAACGGGTGGCACCCCGGGCGCTGGTCGCGTTCCGGCTGGATCATGCTGGGCCGTCTCGCTAAAGACTAAAAGAGAATCAGCCCAGCAATACCCGCCGCCGGAATAATCAGGGCCACCTCGACGCGAAATCGAATCAAGGCGATCAGGGTAGCGGCCAGTATCGCCGCACTCGCCCAATGGGCCTGGGCGGTCTGGCCCACCACCAGGGCAGCCGAGGCGATCAGTCCGAGGACCGCCGCTCGGATCCCTCGCAAGCTGCGTTGGATGATTGGGGAGTGGTTAATTTTCTCCAGGGCTCGTGATGCGGTGACCATCAGGAGCGCCGGGGGGAAGAAGATCGCGAAGGTGGCAACGAAAGCGCCCAGGAGTCCATGGACTTTGTATCCGATAAAGGCTGCGCTGATTAGGATTGGACCCGGCGTGATCTGGCCCAGTGCGATGGCGCTTGCAAACTCGGTCTGGGAGACCCACTGGAGCCCCTCGACAACAATCGCCTGGATCAAGGGGATGAAGACAAAGCCCCCACCAAAAAGAATCAGACTCATCCCCGAGAAAGTGACGAAGAGGTCGGCTCCGGGGTAGCGAGAGAGCCCCGGGATTGGGATCAGGAAGAGCAGGAGGAAGCCCAAAAGCAGAGCCACAGCAAGGCCCCACGCCCAGCCGCCCCCGGTCTTGGCGAGCCCTGAGCGAGGTTTTGGAGCAGCCGCGCCGTTGCCCGACGGCGGGGCTCCGGCGAAGAGCACAAGTCCGAGCAGGCCGGAACCTATCACGATGCCCAGGGTCAGATAGAAGCCGCCCACGGTGACCATCAGCCCCCCAGCGACGGCGGCGATCAAGATTTCGGGAACACCCGCCAGGGCCTGCTTGCGCATCCCCCAAGCTGCGTTCAGGATGATCGCGGCGACGGCGGGAACGAATCCCGCCACGGCTTTGTCCACCACCGGGAGCTGGCCCCATTCGAGATAGGCGATGCTGAACCCCACCAGGAGCACAAAGGAGGGCAAGATCACCGCCGTGGCGCAGACAACCGCGCCGATGCCTCCCCGGAGCTTGTAGCCCACGTAGGCCACCACGTTGATCGCGACCGGGCCGGGAAGAATTGTGGCCAAGGAAATTCCGTCCATCAATTCCTCGTCCCGAAGCAGTTTTTTACGCTCGACGACGATGTTGCGAACAACCGAGACCAGGGCCATGAAACCGCCGAACGCAGTGGCGCCGATCCGCAAGAAAGTCCACCCCAGTAAAAGCAGCGGAACTCTGTCTTCGGAGGAATCTCCGTCGAGCTCGTTCATTCTGGTTCCGGCCAAGCTCGGCTCCCCGATGTTCATGCAAACCGAACCCTGATTGACTCCATCAGAAGCGCCTGGGGCTTCCTGAGATTCAGGTCCACGGGCTTCGTCAGTTTGCGTGCTCTTGCCCTGAGCAGCTTATTTTCGGAGTCCAGCGCTGAAAGGGTTGCCGAGTTTATCCGATATTCCTTCCCGCGCTCGATGCAGTGCCGGGGATAATTCAACTCGTCCAGAGATGCGCCGGCCACACTCTCGAATTGACGGATTTCCTCGGTGCTGGCTTCCTTGAGGAACTTGTTCGAGTTTGTGCTGTCCAGGGGCTGGCTGACATTGGACCACAGACCGGTAACCGCCGTTCGCTGGGCTTCCGGGGACCGATGAAACTCCATCATTTTTGGGGAGTATTCGGCTCCCAGAAACCTGCACAGGCGCCTGAGGGCGGGCTCCGGGCGAGAGATCAGTTCTTCGTAGCTGAGCGCGATGAATTGACTCTCGGGGACCCGGCGGCGCAAAGCCAGAGAGAGTTGCTGAGCCTCGTCCCAGGCTTTGCCCAGATGATAAAAGGTTTTATCACCGATCAACGCTTTGCGGAACGACAGAGCGACATCTCGACCGTCCCTGTACAAGTAAATGAAACGCGCACTTTTTCCGAAATAACGCTCGATTTCTCCAAGGTAGTGAACGTTCGCCATGCTCTTGCACAGCCAGTCTGTTCCGCCCCAGGCCCGGGCGAGGCAGTCGTGAACAGCACCGTAAACCGCTACCAGCGAACGCTCTCGACAGGAGTCCTGGATGGCCTTCGGGTCAAGATCAACCGACTCCCACTTGACTGGATTTGTTTCGACAAGCCGGCAAACATCGGACACCAATTGCTCGAAATTGGAGTCCTTGTGGAGATCCCCGTAGCTGGACTCGAAGGGCCCGAGACGTTCGAGAATGTGAGGCGGATGCGGGGCCGCAATTCCGGGGAGTTGGTTCAGCATGAGGCGAAGGAGATTTGATCCGCTTCGCTGCATTCCGATCATGAATACGGGCATGGGTAGGCTCCTCTTTAGTTGATTTCGTATTCGCTTTCGACAAACACGAGGCAGAGCATTCCTGCAACGCAGAAGATCATTTTGATCGCCAGGATGAGAGTCATTTCCGCCTCACTTTCTGTTTGCCGCCAAGGCCTGATCTAGGTTTCAAGCGCTTCGGGTGCTGGCTCTTGGTCTGGGCCTGACACCTTCGTCGGCGAGGGTTTTTGCGGGTTCGGCTTCGGTTCGCTCGGGTCCTTGGGTACTCAGTCGCGGCGAGAGCGGGAATTGACCCGAAAAATCCGCAAGAATAATTGCCCCTCAGCCCCCCGGGATCGGGGTGTGCCTGGGGTCCGGTGGCTAAAAAAGAAAGGGAGGTTCCCCTATGCTGGTTTTACCCAGCTCCCGCTGGAGATTGTTTGCCACCGCCGGGAGCCACCGGGGAACAAGCTTTAACGGAGGCGACGATGAACCAAAGAGAACAACCGAGGCCCGGTTTCCCGACGAGTTGCGCACCCCTGGCTCAACGCCCGTGCCCGGGTCGCGGGTTTGAATGGGCGCTTCTCGCCGGGCTGGTATTCGTCCTGGCAGCCGGCACGGCACAGGGCCAGGGTGGTTTTGGGGGCTCTCAGGGGACTTCTGCAAGCGACCCCAATGCCCTGGTGGTGGGTACAGAAAATCCCGATGACTTGACGGCGGAAACCGAGAACCCCCAGGCACTGACCGTGGGAACTCGCTCTTTACCCGGGTCGACGCCCACCCAGGCCCTTGGCTCCCAGGCGCTCGGCTCCGAGGGAAACGCCGGCGAGTCCCCGTCGGCCTTGAGCGTCGGGACCGAATCGCTTTCCGATACGCCCGGGGGGCCCGGGTTGTACGGTTCGCCCGGGGAGCAAGGCCAATTGCCCAACCTGATTCCTGCGGCGCCTCGGGACATCGGCGAGGCGCGCGCGATGCTTGCGCGGGCTCAATCCCGGCTCGCGGTGGCGAACACGGCTGTCGGAAACATGAACCAGCGCAACTACCCCACCGGCGACGCCCGACTAGGGCTCTACGACGAGCAGAAGTCGGCGCAGACGGAGGTCACCGAGGCGGAGGGCTGGGTCCAAAAACTCGACGGTTCGGGCGGTGGATTCGGAAGCGACTAGGGGGCTCGTCTCGTGGCCGTCAAAAATGCAGGCTCCACCGGGAGAGTCCTCCGAGGGTGAACTGGATGCCCGAGGTGGGGAGCCTGGCGAATGCAGCCCCCCAAACAATTGCAGGGAGAATGCTGGACACCGTTTTCGGTGGGATCTCCCCTAGCCTCCGAGGACTGTGCTACGCGTGGTCTCCCCAACAAGGAGCTCCAGCCCATGCCCCGTTTCCGCTTCCTCCTCGTGTTGTGCAGTATCGCTCTGGTCGCCTGCGCGTCCGCGCGCCGGACGGGAATCATGGTGGCGCAATGGGATCCCTCCAAAAAGTCAGGCGAGCCGACCCAGAAAGTGATGATCGCCTGGGAATCCGAGTCTTCGCTGACCGGAAGTATGACTTTTACCCTGGGTCCCGGAGGCCAGCGCTACGTGGGCTCGTACCTGCTGCTGGAAAAGACAGTGAGCCACATGGCCACCCAGCCCTTCTACGACGCTTGGGACTCAGCCTCCTTTCGGGACTGGGGAGCGGGCGGGATTGACCCCTGGTTTGAACCCGGATGGGGCGTTTCGGTCTGGGTGGATCATTACGATGGGCGCGTGGTCTCGACCCTCCAGGGAAATCGGGGCGGTAGTGCGCGCTGCCATTTCACCTTGAAGCAGACCAATTTGGGAATTGCAGGAGGCGGAACCGGGCAGTGCCAAGTGAGCGATGGAGGCTTGCTCGACGTAACCTTTTGATGAGTGCCTAGATGAGTGCTTTGTTTGATCGGTGCTTTGATAGGCGCGATGTTTGATAGGCGCTTTGTTTGATAGGCGCTTTGTTTGATGGGCGCGTTGTTTGATAGGCGCTTTGATCGACACGCCCGTCCCGACGGGTCTCTACACCCTCATAGACCGTCTACCCCCTTTGCCGCCTCGGTCCTCTCGGCCCGGGGCACTTTGAAATCTCGGGTTCGAAGGTCGGGGTTGAGCGGCCTACACTGGGCAGCCGGGAGAATTTGATGGAGAACCGGAGATGACCGGGGGAAAGAGCACTTCGGGTCTGGGCGCGCGCGTCGAGCGGGTCCGGACTTTCATCTTCCATGACCTATGGCAGCTCGATCTGGGTGCGCGAAGTGTGAGCGCATCCCTGATTCGGTTTCTCCAGTTTTCCGTGATGGTGGGACAGGGCTTCGTCAACGATCGGCTGCTGCTGCGGGCGAGTGCTCTCACGTTCATGACTGCGCTCTCGGCGATTCCTCTTCTGGTGGTCGTCGTGGCGCTGGTCGGGCTGGTGGGCGGCCAGGAATCCCTGGTCGACATGGCGGTTAAGCAGTTGACCGCGGTCAGCCCCGAAGCCAATCGCTGGATCATCTCGAGGATTCAAGAGGTTCATATTGGCAATCTCGGCACTCTGGGTGGCGCCACTTTGATTCTCTCGGCGGTTCTTGGGCTGAGACACTTGGAGAGCACCCTGGGCGACATTTGGGGGGTACGCCAAAGCCGGAGTTGGCCCCGGCGGTTCGCGGATTATCTAGCCGTGCTGGTGGTCGGGCCGATCCTGACCGGAGTCGCGGTTTCTCTCTGGGCGAGCCTGGCCAACGAATCCTTGGCTCAGAGCCTTCAGGGCCTTCCATTTATTGGCTGGCTGCATGAACTGCAGCTCATCCAACTCCCCCAGGTGCTGATCTGGGCGGCTTTTGGATTTCTCTATTGGTTCTTCCCCAACACAAACGTCAGCTTGCGTTCGGCGGCACTCGGCGCCCTGGTCGCGACGCTTCTGTTCTCCGTGACGCGGGTTTTCTATGTGGATCTGGGTGTGGGTGCTGCCCGGTACAGTGTTCTTTTTGGGGGGCTGGTGGCGCTGCCTCTGGTTCTGACCTGGCTCTATGTTTGCTGGGCCGTCATTCTTTTCGGGGCAGAAGTCGCGTTCGCCCACCAGAACATTGCCCACTACCGAGAGGACCTGCGCCGGACGGTTCTGGCGCCGGCAGAGCGGGAGTATCTGGCAGTCCGGCTGATGGTCGCGGTTGCCCGGGCGTTCAAAAACCGCCAGGAACCCCGGGCGGCGGAGGACCTGTCCGGGGAACTGGATGCGCCGGTGCGTGCGCTTCGGGAACTGCTCGACGAACTCGAAGCCGGTGATCTCTTGGTGGCGACCGGGCGCGGGGATCGAGAGGCCAGATATCTTCCCGCGCGCCCCATCGCCGATACGACGGTGGCCGATGTGATCCAGGTGATTCGCAGGGTTCGCCGTGCGCCGGTTCCCTTGGTCTCCCCGGAATTGACCGCCCAAAAGGCGTCGGGACGAAACCCCGTCCTGGACGAACTATTTGTTGAACTGGACGACGCATTGGTGCGAATTGGCGGTGCCCATACCCTTTCCGAGCTCGCGAGCGCTCCGTCCCGGGCCTCGGTGGAAGTTTCAATCGTATGAGCCGGCATGAGCGGACAGGAGAGGCATACGTCTTCCTCGGTTCGCGAGAGGGCAAGACGGCGAGACAGTTTTTCGAAGAAATTCATGCACAGGGGTGTGAGAGATTGGCTCGTCGGGCTACATCCTTCGGCCCAAGCGAGTGAACGCCGGCGAGCGGTTTCCCCGAAATGGAAATAAGGAGATGGTGATGAAGGTAATCATGGCGTCAAGTTCTCGTGAACGATCCCGGCGAGGGGGATTGGCTGTTCTGGTGGGGCTGGCTTTGGTGTGCACCCTGGCGCTGACGGCTTGCAAGACTCCTGAGGGCGACACCGGGGAGGAGCAGCGGGCGGCGATTCGAAAGAGCAACCAGGAAATCCTGAACAAGGTTTACGCGGGCTACGACAGCGCAAAGACCCAGGTCGGGAGTTCGGTTGCCTATGCGACGTTCAGCAGCATCGAAGCCAAAATTCTCTTTGGCGGAACCGGGAACGGCTACGGACTCCTCACCGATAAAACCACGGGCAAGCAGACCTTTATGCGGATGACCAAGTTGCAGGTGGGCATTGGCCTAGGGGTTCAGGAACTGAGCCTGCTGCTCATTTTTCAATCCAAGGAGACCCTGAAACGCTTCATGGAGGATGGCTGGACGTTCGGAGGGGGGGCTTCGGCGGCGCTGAAGTCGGATCAGACGGGCCCGGATGCACCGGCTTACGACAAGTCCATGCAGAGCACTCTGGACCAGGATCCGCTGATCTACCAGGTGACCAATATGGGCGTCAATCTTTCGGCCACCCTTCAAGGGATCAAGTTCTCCAGGGATTCGGCGCTCAACTAGCACCCCGGGTCCGGCGGATCGGCGGCGGGCGGGCGCTCCCCCAATGGAGGAGGCTCAGTGCTGGCCGAGAAACCCGAGCACATCGGCTTTGAGCCGCTGGGTTGCCGGTCGCCCGGGCCGATTGAAGAAGCCGTGGCCCTCGCCCTCATAGACGACGCCCTGTGCCGGCTGATTCTCTGCCTGAAGCCATTCCAGGCAAAGGCGGGTTGATTCAGCCAAGGGGTCCTTAGACGCAGCCGCGAGGAAGCTGGGAGGACAGCGATCAAAGCTGAGGTCCATGGGGGTGATGGACAATTCGGGTCCCACCATTTCCGCAAATGCCGCCTTGCCCGCGTAGCTCTGGAGCATCAAGGAGGCGCCGGGGAAACCGTTTCGGATCCAGCTGAGGCGATCCAGTACGCCGTAGAGCGACACCACGGAGAGGGGCGAGAGTGTGGGCCGATTTTCGGGGTCCACTCCCAGATCGTTCATCAAATGGGGATTGGCGCACAAGAGGCCAAGCATCAGGGCCAGGTTACCCCCCGCGGAATCGCCCATCAGATGCACTCCATCGTGCTCGGGAAACTTTTCCTGGATCCAGCACAAACCTCCGAGCAGTGCGCGCAGTATCCCCGGATGCGGAGTCTCCGGGGCCAGGGGATACTCGAAATTGAAAACCGGATAGCCGGCTTCGGCGAGAAAAACCAACTCGGAGGAGTAGATTTCCTTTTTGCCAATGATCCAGCCGCCACCGTGGATGTAGACCACAGGAGCTCGGCTCCGGGAGCCAGCTGCGGGGGCAAGGTATTCAAGGCTTTCAGCCGGCTGGGAGCCGTACGCGAAAAGCTGTGCGGGGACGGGGGGAGGGGTGCGCCGTCCCAGACGAGCAAATGCCCCCAGCAGCGCCATGAGTCCGCGCATGAGAGTGAGGCCAAGATGTTGCCATGGGGAGAGGGAGTGGGATTGGAGGCGCATAGTCAAGCCGTCTCGTTTTCAACGGTCGCGCCAATGGGGCCGATCAGCCGGTCGGCCAACTTGCGACGCTGGTGAACGCCGTCTCCCAGTAGGGCTTGGTTGTGCATGCTGCGCTTGAAGTAGATATGGACGTCGCACTCCCAGGTAAAACCAATTCCGCCGTGCAGTTGCACCGACCGGTCTGAGATGAATGCCCCGGCATCCGAGGCGGCGCTCTTCGCCATGCAGGCGGCTTCCAAGGATTCGGGCGAACCCATATCAATGCAGCAGGCCGCATGATAAAGGAGTGATCGGGCACGATCGATCTCCACCATGGCGTTGACGAGAGGATGTTTGACCGCCTGGAAGAAGCCCAAAGGATGATCAAATTGTTTGCGGTTCTTGGCGTACTCCACGGTGGTTTGAAGTTGCCATTCGCTCGTCCCGCACAAGTCCGCGCTCACGAGCACGAGGAGCCCCGGCCATGCGCGTTGGAGGACTTCTTCGCCATTGGGGCTGACCACGTCCTTCGCTGAAAGCCGAACGTCCGAAAGCCGAAGCGTCCCCTGGTCTCGAGTCAAGTCATGGATATGATCCTGCTCCAGGGAAACGCCTTCGGCCTCGGAAGGCAACGCGAAGAGGAGGAGTTCGTCGTCGACCCGCGCAGTCCCGACAAAGAAGTCCGCCTTGAAGGCGTCCTGGACAAAATGGGCCGAGCCGTTGAGGAGATACCCGTCGCCCTGGCGGGTACCGGTGATTCCGCAGTCCCCGGGCTCCCAACTCCCGGACGCCGGTGTGATGGCCAGGGCGGCGGTGGTTCCCAGAGCGATTCGGCGAAGTTGTTCACGCCCGGGGGCGCTGGCGGCTGAGCGGAGAACCAGAGCAGCACTCAGGGTCGAAATCAGTGGAGAGGGCAGCGCGTGGCGGCCCACTTCCTCCACGAGGCCCGCGATGCCCGCCATCGATATCCCCGCGCCTCCGTCGGCTTCTTCCACGGCCAAGCCCGCCCAGCCCAGTTCGACGATTTGCTTCCAGAGCCCCGGGGCCCATGGGGGACGTTGTCCGTGGTCGTAGACGGGTTCGGGGGCCTCGGCGACCAGCTTTCGAAGCGCTTCAACCGGAAGCTTCTCGTCGAGGAATTTCCGGGCGAGGTCCCGGAGCATCTCCTCGTCCTCGCCAAAGCCGAAGCCAGGCGGTGTCGTCGCTTTGCTCATCACAGTCTCCTTCTGAGCTGTCGGTCAGCGGTTGGCTACTTGGACTTCGCCAGGCCGAGCACACGCTCGCCTAGGATATTGCGCTGAATTTCGTTGGTGCCCGCAGCGATGGTGTGGCCGTAGGAATTCATGTAGGCGAGGGGCCAGTAGCCCTGGCTGGGTGCCGACGAATCAAGCTTGTAGAGCATCGAGTGAGCGCCGGCGATCTGGACGCCGAGGCGTGCGTTGTGCTGAGAAAGCTCGCTGCCGACGAGCTTCTGCTGGAGAGGCAGCCGCATGGGATGATCACAGAGGGCAGGCACCCGGGCTCGCCGAGCGTTCTGGGCCAACCCCTCGGCCACGATGGCGCGCTGCATGAGGGCATCCCGAGTCACGGGGTCATCCGCAGCGCAAACCCCGTTCCGTTGGGTTTCGCGGGCCAGATTGATCAGCCGCTGGGTGGGGCGCGCGGCTTCTCCGCTTCCCCCGCCCGCGCTTTCGGCAGCGCCTCGCTCATAGGTCAGGGTGGTCATGGCCACGGTCCAGCCTTTTCCCACAGCGTCCAGCCGGCAACTGTCCGGGATGACCGCGTCCTCGAAGAGCACTTCGTTAAAACCGCTCTCCCCGGTAATTTTCACCAGGGGCCGGACGGTCACGCCGGGATGCCCCTCTATGGGCGCCAGGAAATACGTGAGGCCATCGTATTTGTGGTGCTTGCTCGTGCGGGTGATCAGAATCATCCACTGGGCAAAATGGCCCAGGCTGGTCCATACCTTGTGGCCGTTGACGATCCAGTTGTCTCCTTGGGGAATCGCCTGGGTCTGTTGGTTGGCCATGTCCGAGCCGGCGCCGGGTTCGCTGAAGCCCTGGCACCAGATCTCCGACCCGCTCAGAGCACCCGGGATGAATTTCTTTTTCTGTTCTTCGCTGCCGTGATGGAGGATCGTGGGGGCGGCCATGTTGAGCCCGACCACGTTGATCATGAAGGGAACTCGTGCCTTGCCAAGCGCCTGGTTTGCAATGCTCTGAAAACCTTGGTGCCCTCGCCCCCCGTACTCCACGGGATAGTCGCAACCGATCAGACCTGCTTCGTAGCAGCGCCCTTGCCAGTCCTGCAGATAATCGCGTTGCCCCACCGTCATGACTTCGATGGGGCTGAGCGGGAGCCGTTCCGGGGCCGGAGGCGGCGCGTTCTCGTCGAGCCATCGGCGGGCGTATTCATGGAACTCAGCGTGCTCAGGACTCAGATGGGGGGCACTCATGGGAGATCTCCTTGCGCGGGAATAACTCGATTTAGCCCTGGCCGGCTTCCCAGTCTAGCCAAGACCGAAAGAAAGGGGCTGCAGACGGGCGGGAAGCGGCGGGGGTTAGCGGGTTCGGCAGCGTTCTGCCGGCACGCCGAGTTCCTGCAACATGTACCGCTTGAACTCCTCAGCGTACGGCTGCGCCTGCAAAGCTTTTTTCATACAAAGGAGCCAGGCGTCGCGCTCTTCCGTGCCGATTGCCAGGTGGGCATGGGCTTTGGGGATATTAATCTTGCCGTACTTCTCCCCGTAGGTGTTGGGTCCGTTGAGCCATCCCGAAAGAAAAAGCGACAATTTGTCCCGGGCCTTCGTGAGGTCCGTCGGGTGCATGGCGCGAACCCGGCGCGCTTCGGGCAACTGCTCCATGAAGTCATAAAAAAGATCGACCAGTTTCCTCAGACCTTCGGCACCGCCTGCAGCCCGATAGGAAGTGTCTCCGGTTCCGTAGGGGGGGATTTTAGAAGACCGCTCCGGGTCGCCCATGGTTGAACCTCATTTGGAATCCGCGCGGTGGAGGGGCGCGAGAACAGCGAACCCCACGAGAACGATTATGACCCGGGAGAGGGAGACACCAGACTCCCGGGCTTGCTGTATGTTGAAGCTCTAGGTCAGGAGGGGCAAGGGTGGCCCGAATCATTGGCGACAAAGAGCGAGAAATCCCGCCCCGGGTGCATCTCTCACAAAATGGGTGCGTCTGGCCCAAGGGGAAACGTTGAGCCGGCCCGTCTCCGCCCTTGAATCGCCCAAGGCGGGCGCGGAGTCCGTGGCCTGCATCGGCATGGGGGTGATTGGGTGCGGTTGGGCGTCGTATTTTGCCGGACGGGGTGTCCCCGTGCGCGCCTGGGACCCGAATCCCCCGGCGAAGGCGCTGTTTGAGCGAACTCTGGCCCAGGCCTGGACAGCCATGGAGGCGTTGGGCCTGGGGGACGAAGCCTCGCCCGAACTCGTCCAATTTTGCAATACGGCAGAAGAGGCGGTGGAGGGGACGGCCCTAGTCCAGGAAAGCGCACCCGAACGATTGGAACTCAAACAAGAACTCCTGGCAGAGCTGGATGGGTACTGCGACCCCGGGGTGGTTATCGCTTCGTCAACCTCGGGCTACCGGATCAGTGATTTGACGAAGCGGTGCACCGGTATGCCCGAGCGTGTGGTAGTCGCGCACCCCTTCAATCCTGTTTACCTGCTGCCTCTGGTCGAACTCGTGGCCGGGCCAGGCACCTCGAAAAAAGCGATGGACACCGCCGAGGCTTTCTATCGATCTGGCGGCAAGACGGTCATGCGCCTCGAGCGCGAGGTGGATGGCTTCGTGGCGGATAGATTGCAGGAAGCTCTGTGGCGAGAAGCTCTACACATGCTGGCCAACGGTGAGGCCACCGTGGAGGAGCTCGACTTATCCATTACTGCAGGGCCCGGGCTGCGCTGGGCCCTGATGGGCCCCATGCTCACTTTTCACCTCGCCGGAGGCGAGGGCGGGATGGCGCACATGCTCGACCACTTTGGTCCGTCGCTGAAATCCCCATGGACTCGCTTGGAAGCCCCCGAGTTGACCCCTGGCTTGCGAGACGCTGCTGTGGACGGCTGCCAGGTGGCTGCAGCAGGCCGGAGCGTGGAGACACTGGTTCGGGAGCGGGATGCTGGACTGGTGGCCGTCCTCCAGGCGCTTCGAAAGAACAAGCTGGGAACCCCGGGCGGCAGCTGAGCCCCGGGGATTCGCACTTCAGCTCACCAGTGTCCCGCCGTCGCAACTAATCACTTCGCCCACGGTGAAGGCACTTGCCCGGGAACTCAGGAAGATGGCCAGACCGGCAATATCTTCGGGGGTGCCGACCCGTCCGCGCGGGTTGACTCGGCCGACCGCATCCCAGTCCGTGGCCTCGACATCGCCCCCACCCCCCACGCCCGTGGAGAGCATCCATGTGGGAAAGGGGCCCGGCGCGATGGCATTGACGATGATGTTTCGCTTCACGAGATGAGACGCGAGCTGGCGGGTGAGCGCGTGAACCGCAGCCTTGGAGGGGCCGTAGGAGAAATTGTCAAAGACGGGGGTCTTGATCCCGTCGATGGAGCCGACATTGATCACCCGGGCGGGATCCTCGGGGCTGGCTCCGGCTTCGAGCAAGGGCAACAGGCGCTGGGTAAGAAAGAAAACGCCCTTGACGTTGGTGTCCATGACTTTGTCCCAGCCGATCTCGGGAAACTCTTCGAGTCCGGCCCCCCAGGAGACCCCGGCGTTGTTCACAAGGATGTCCACGCGCTGCTCCCGATTCTTTAGCTCCTGGGTTAGCTCATCGACGCCCGACAACTCCGCCAGATTGGCAGGCAGCGCGACACATTCGCCGCCAAATTTATCGACGAGTCGCTTCGCCGTGGCATGGCAGGCTTCGGCTTTGCGGGAACTGATATAGACCTTTGCCCCATTGGCGAGAAAGCCCGCGGCGATCATTTCGCCTATGCCCCGGGATCCGCCGGTGACGACGGCCACTTTGCCCTTGATGGAGAAGAGATTCTCGAGATTCATGATGCTCCTGGTCTGTAGGGGGTAGGGGGTGGGGAGTAGGGAGTGGGGAGTGGGGAGTGGGGAGTAGGGAGTAGTGGGTAGGCGCCAGTGGCTAGGGGTACGGGCAAAGTTCTTGAACTCTGCCGGGCTTGGGACTGCTTCAATGGTAGGTCAAATTTCGACCCATGTATGTTCAGTGGCAATTGAACCCGATGGGGCCGTCGCTACTTTCTGGGCCAACGGAACTCAGCCACGGCACCGAGTCACTCACATGAATCCCCGGCTTCCGCTTAAGCGGAATTTCGGCCCAGCAAGAAGGAGAACGTCGATGGTTGTCGCCCTATTCCGGTCCAGGCTCCGCAGCGACCAGAAGGAGGAGTATCGCGAGGTCTCCGCGCGGATGCTCGAACTGGCTCGCGCCATGCCGGGCTTTATCGATTTCAAGGCCTTTGGGGCGGACGACGGCGAACGGATTTCCGTGGTGGAATTTGAGAGCCTGAGTGCTCTGGAGGCTTGGCGCGACCACGCCGAACACCTTGTTGCCCAGCGGGCCGGACGCGATCGCTTCTATTCCGAGTATCGGCTTCAGGTCTGCGAAACCATCCGGGACTACGCGTTCGATGGCGAGAACCGACGCGAAGCCGATTTGGGCTAGGCGCGCGTGGGCTGGGTGTTTGCCCGGGCGGGATTCAGGCGCGAGGGGAACGATCCACGAGCAACGACGCCTGTCCCCGAGCGCAGACGCCCTGGTCATCGAAGATGATCGCGGAGGATTGGCCCAGGCCATCGTGGGTGATCGAGGCAGAGCCCTCCAGGACCAACCACTCGCTTTGGGGTTCGCGAAGGATATGCAGGCTCAGATCCGCATTCGGGGAAGTCCACTCAGAGAAATCCAGCGCATTGGCAATGCCTGCGGAGAAGTCACTGAGCGCGGCGAGCCGTACGATGGGCGCATTGGGCTCGCCGGCAACCAGGGCCTTCCGCAAGCGGACCCAAGCCCGGTTTTCCTGACCGGGCTGAGAGAGTTTGTCCCGGCGGAAGTCGACCGCCCGCAGCCACCCGGGTACGTAGGAGAGGTTTCGGCGCGTCGCCGGCCGCTCCGCTTCGGGTTTTGGCCGAGGCGGAGGCGTGAGCGAGAACGCGTACTCGTCTCCCGGGCTAAGCGAGGCATCCGTTCGGACGCGTAGGGCCGAGGCCCGCGCCACAGCCTTGCCTTCGTACTCGAGCCAGGCGTCAACCACCTGGATTCGGCGGCCCGCCCGAACCACTCGCACTTTGGGACTGAGCGCCTTCATGGGCACCGGCCGCATCAGGTCGATACTGAGTCGAGCGATTCGCATGGGGCAGGGCGCCTCCACACGTTCCACTGCCCGGGCGAGGATGCCCGATACGGCACCCCCGTTCTGATGCTCCGGGTCCCAGGGGCCTTGGGCGAGAGATGTGGGCACCAGCCAATCGCCATCCGGGTTGTAGACGGCATTTTCTTTATCACGCAGTTCTTTAGTCATGCGGGCGGCAGCATACGGATTTCGGTTGGGCCAAGCTAGACAAGATGATCGCTTTGGTCGGACTCTTCTCGGCCCTTGGATGAGCACCTGAAAGTCCATTTTGGCCTTGACCCAGTCGCCCTGCTGCCCGACGTTTTTCGCGAGAGAAAGGCAAGGCATATGCTGGCTAATCCAGGAGAATTCCCCTTTCCCATTCCCGTGGGCTGGTTTCGTGTGGGCTTCCTTGACCAAATTGCGCCGGGCCGGGCGACTCGCCTACGCTTCTGGGGCCAAGAGTTGGTGCTCGTCTCCACGGCATCCCGCGAGGTTGGACTCTTCGGTGCGTATTGTCCGCACCTGGGCGCTCATCTGGGATTCGGGGCCGTCGTTGAAGGCGAGCGCTTTCGCTGTCCGTTTCATGCCTGGCGCTTCGACCTCGAGGGCAGGTGTGTCGAGGTCCCCTACGCGAAACGGATCCCTGCCCGGGCCCGGCTCCGCCGTTACCCGACCGAGGTTAAGAGCGGCATTGTTTGGGCCTGGTATCACCCTTCCGGCGAGGGACCGAACTGGCCTGTCCCCGAAATTCCGGAGCTTGATAATTCGGAATGGAGTGCGCCCACCCATCATCACTGGACGATTCGCACCCGAAATCAGGAGATCGCCGAGAACACTTCAGACCCCGCTCATTTTCGCGCGGTCCACGGCTTTGCCGAGGCTCCTGATCCAGAGATCACTTTCGAGGGCCCGCTGTACCGCTCGGTCACACTCTCAAGGGTACCTCGACCCGATGGAGAGATGGCGGTGTCGCGACTCGAAGTGACCTGGCACGGCATGGGGCTCGGCGTGGTGCGGGCGTCCGGGGCCTTTGAGTTACTCGTGGTCGGAACTAACACCCCCATCGATGGGGGTGCGGTGGATGCCTGTTTCTCCTTTTCGGTCAATCGCGCCCGGGGGCTGCGCCCGGACAAGGGGGCCGGGCGGGCTTTCATCGCCGAGGCGATCCGCCAGATGGAACAGGACATTCCGATCTGGGAGAACAAGGTTTTTGCGGTCCGCCCGGTCCTCTGCGAGGGCGACGGGCCCATCGGGGCTTTCCGGGAGTGGGCAAAGCAGTTCTATCCCCACGAGGCCTGAGCCCGAAGGTGGGGGGTAGTATGGCGTATGACCAGCCATATACGCGCCCCCACAGCGTTTGCCGTGAGGAGTCCATCTTGGCGCACGCCGCTAAGCTCACTCTATGTACACCCCCGATCATTTTGAAAGTCAGGACTCCGCACTGGAGATGCTCAGGCGGCATGGGTTCGGCGTCTTGGTGAGTGCGGGCCAAGAGGATTTGCACACGACCCATCTTCCCTACTGGGTCTCCGGTGACGGAAAAATAATTGAAGTCCATATGGCCCGGGCCAACTCCCATTGGCAGTTTCTAGAGACCCACCCGGCCTGTCGTCTGGTGGTCCAGGGAGATCACGCGTATGTATCGCCCTCGTGGTACGCCACAGCTAAATCCGTACCGACATGGAACTACGAAGCGGTTCATGTGGACGCCACAGCAGAACTGGTTCGGGATCCGGAAGAAATCTGGGGCATGGTCAGCCGGATGAGCGATCTCTTTGAGGAGGCAGAGTCGTCGTGGGCCTACTCGGCGCTACCGGAGTCGATGAGGAGCCCCCTGCTGAATGCGATCGTCGGCGTTCGGCTCCAGATTAATCGGGGGCATGCCAAACAGAAGCTCTCGCAGAATCGTTCCCATGCTGACCGTCGGAGGGTCGCCGAAGAACTCCGCAAGCGCGGTGATTGCAGCCTCGCGGACCGAATGCTCGGACTGATCGAGGATTGAGGACGCCCGCCGTTCCCCCGGGCTAACCCCCGAAAATCCAGTAGCCCGTCGGGTTGTCCGGGCATTGACCGAGCCCGCATTCCATGAACGCCAGGACTGCGTTGATCCCGCAGGTCGCGAGGGCGAGATAGCACGCCGTGCGGGCCAGACGGTTGCCATTCCAGGTGGTTCCAGGATCGGGCCGCTCGGTCTCAGTGGGTAAGCCGCCCGGGATCATCAGCAGCACGGCGGCCCCGGCCAGGAAGCAGACGAAGACCACCAGGGCCCAGGTATACAGATGCATGCCCAGGACGGTGCCGCCATAGCCTCCCCCCGCCGGGTCGTTGATATGAAGCAGGACCTGGCGCCCGGCGATGGCCGCCCCCGCCAGGGCGCCGGTCATGGAGAGGCCGTAGTGAAGTGGCCGAAGCCCGCTTCTCAGGTTCATGGCCAAGCCGACAATGACTGCAAACATGGCCAGTCGTTCAAGAAGGCACAGGGGGCAGGGGAGGTCCCCTGTCCATTGAACCCCCAACGCGCCCACGAGGGGCCCAAGCATGCAGAACATCGCAAGGATGTTGAGCCGGTAGGCAAGGCTTTGGCCGGCGAGCACTAGAACGAAATCCCGAGGGAGTCGGTGGCGTGGTGGGCGAACCAGCCAAGGGTCAGGGCCAGGCTGAGCCAGAAGCAGCCCAGGGCGCCGGTCTTCTGCTCCCGGAGAACCAGCACCAGACAAAGGGTCTGGATCGCAAAGATCAGTGCGAGCATGCTGGAGATCTCCAGTCCGAGGCTTCGTGAACCCCGGTTACAGTACCCGAGGTATTCAGCCTTCGCCGACTCTCCCCCAGGAGCCGGGACCCGGGGACCGGATTCGGCATGGGCGTGTCTTGGACTATGCTGGTCGCCGAACGGGATAGCCCCAAGGAGAACACATCAATGAAGTACTCGGATTGGTTCATCGATGCGGATACGCATATCACTGAACCGGGGGATGTCTGGACAAGCCGTCTCCCCCAAAAATTTCAGGCGGACGCCCCGCGCATGATTCGCACGGATGAGGGCGTCGACGTGTGGCAATTCGGCACCCGGGGTAGCCAGATTCCGGTGGGGGCCACCGCCATGGCGGGCTGGCCCGAACCCTTCCCTTCGATGCCCAGGAATCTGGACGAGTGTGCGCCGGCCGCCTACGACGCCGCTGCGCGACTCGAGTACATGGACTCCATTGGCGCCTGGGCCATGGCTCTCTATCCCAACATCGGGGGCTTCGGGAGTGAAACTTTCCTGGGCCTCGATAACCCCGAGCTGATGCTTGCCTGTGTCCAGGCCTACAACGACTGGCTGATCGAGTGGATCTCCCCCGACCCCCGTCGCTTCATCCCCGTGATGGCCACCCCTTTCTGGGATGTGGAGGCCACGGTCACCGAGATCCACCGCTGCCGAGCCATGGGACACAAAGCCATCCTGTTCACCAGCGCGCCTCAGGATTTCGGCATGCCCTTTATCGGTGATCCTCACTGGAACCCGATCTGGGGGGCCGCTCAGGATCTCGATCTGCCCATTAGTCTGCACATTGGAAGCGGGGATTTCCAGGACCAGTTGATGAATCCCGCGCGTTTTGCAGCCCACGGAATTGCTCCGACCACGGTCTCAAGTTCCATGTCCATTCTGCTCACCAATGCGATCCAGTTGATGGATGTCGTGATGTCGGGAATCTTGCCCCGAAACCCCGGCCTCCGGATTGTCTCTGTGGAAAGTGGGGTGGGCTGGATGCCTTTTGTGAAGGAAGCCCTGAACCATGGTTTTGACTACGCCGCGGTGCGCACCGAGAAGCCCGAGTTCACCCGGCGGCCCGGGGACTACATGCGTGATCAGGTCTGGTCCTGCACTTTTTTTGAAGAGTTTGGGCCCCAGACCGTGTTGGAGGAAGTGGGCGTCGATCGAATCCTTTTCGAGACGGACTATCCCCACCCGGTCTGTCTCTACGGCAGCGAGGTGCGCGAAAAGATCGACGCGGCATTCGGCGAAATGCCGGCTGAGGTTCGCGACAAAGTGCTCTTCGCCAACGCGGCAGAACTCTACGACGTCGAAGCGCCCGATCGGCCCTGGAACGGGGGAGAACCGCCGCCGGATGCCTGAGCGCTGGAAACCGCCGGAGCCTAGAGGCCCTGGGGGCGGCTGCCGATGACTCCTTCGGTCTCGAGTTCTGCGAGTTCGGCGGACGAAAGGCCGAGGAGATTGCCCAGGACGGCTTGGTTGTGTTGGCCCAGGGTCGGGGCCGGCTTTTGCAGCCAGCGCTCGATGCTCGCATAACGGAAGGGCAGCGAGGGCAGGGGGAGGGGGCCCACGATGGGATGCTGGGGCCTTTCGAAGTAGCCCCGAGACTCGAATTGCGGGTTGTTCGCGTAGAGGCGACAGGGATTGGCGACCTCGGAGGCGGGAATTCCTCGCTTGCGCAGATCCTCGATCAAGGTGTCCCGCTCGCGGACGCGTGTCCAATTCCGGAGTTCCTCGTCGATGGCGTCGTGAGCGAGCCTGCGTCCCGGAAGGGTTTCAAGGGTGGACGCACGTGACCAACGGGGTTCGCCGAGGAGTCTCGTCAGGGCGAGCCACTGGCGATCCGACGCCACGGACAATGCCAGCCAGTTTTCTGCGCCGGGTGTGCTCCCCGCACAGGGGTAAAGACCTTGAGGAGCGGCGAGGGGCGACCGATTTCCATCGCGTTCCATGACTTCGCCGTGGGCGCTAAAGCGCACGATTTGTTCGGCCGCGACATTCAGCGCGCTCTCCACCATGGTGCTCTCTACGTGTCGCGCTCGGTGGCCTTCTTCGTGTCGGTCGGCCAGGGTCACGAGAAAGGCAAAGGCGGCATGCATCCCGGCGATGGGGTCACAGGGCCCGCGTGGGATCCGGGGCTGGTCATGGCTGTGCCCGGTGAGCCAGGCCAATCCCGAGAGTTGCTCCATGGTCTGGGCGAAGCCGGTGTTGTCGCGCCAGGGTCCGGAGAGTCCGAATGCGGGCATCCGCATCATCGTGGCCCGGGGATTGAGGGCGCGAATGCGCTCCCATGTCAGACCGAAGTTGTCGAGCACCCGGGGCGTATAATTCTCGACCACGGCATCGCTCTTCTTTATCAATTCCTCGAGAAGTGCGTGCCCCTTGTCGGTATTCAGATCGAGGGTCACACCCAGCTTATTGGAGTTGGCCTGGAGGAAGTGTGGGCTCGCCTCCCACCAATCCGGGTAATGGCCGGCCATCATGCCTCCGACCATGCGCATGCCATCGGGCCGGCCGGCGGCCTCCACGTGAATGACCTCGGCGCCAAGGGACGCGAGGATGTGGGAAGCCGAGGGCCCGGCCCACCAAGCCGTCAGGTCAAGCACACGAAGCCCTTCCAAAGGCAGCGCGGAATCCCGGCCACCCGGCCGGGTGTGGGCGCCGTGCTTGCTTTGGGTCGGGGGCTTCTCGGGTTTCTCCGCACGCGGGGCAAAGCTTGCAGAGGCCGTATGGGCACCGAGGACGGGTGCGGAGCCCGGGTTCGAGGGATCGGCATGGTCGATCCGATAGGGAATACGGGGTTGCATGAAATCGCCGGTTGCGTCCGGGATGAAGGCCCCGCGTTCCGCCAGGTGGGGATGGGACAAGACGGTTTGGCCATTGCCGATGGGCGCCACCGGGATGCGGAGGAGGGAAGCTTTTTCGATCACTTCCGCCGTTGTGTGTGTGCTCAACCAGGCATGAATGATCGCGTTCCACTCCTCGAAGCGCATCAATCGACCGGCGAACTGGGCGAGTTGTTCATCCTCCTGGAGATCGACCCGGTCGATCATGAGCAGGAAATCCGAGAACTGCTGCCGAGAATTCGTGCAGAATCCCACGAATCCATCGGCGGTGGGTTCAATGGAGGGGGTCTCGACGGACTGAGCAATGAATGCGTTGGGCGGATCCTCGGCGCCTGCGTTCATCAACCGGTTCATGGACTCGGAAAAATTTGTAAAGATGGTGTTTGCGGTTTCGAGCATGGAGAGGTCGATGTGCTCGCCTTGGCCGGTGTCCAGAGCCCTGAAAACCGCGGGAAGAGCGGCAACCGCGCCGTAGCTTCCCGCCGCCCACTCCGTCAGTCGCCCGCCGGCCTGGTAGGGTTCCTCTCCCATCAGCCCGCGCAGGCCAATGGAGCCCGACTCGGCCTGGAGCGTGAATTCCGTGGCCTTCCGTTGGGCCCAGGGTCCGGTCAGGCCGTACGGGGTCAACGAGAGCACCACCAGGGCGGGATGCCCTCGGCGCAGGGCCTCGACATCGAGTCTCTGGCCTTGATCGGACTCGAGACCATGGGCCTCGATGACCAGATCGGCCTGGGCCACCAGCGCTCGGACTCGCGGGTCCGTCACGGCCCCCACAAGCGACTGTTTACCCGCGTTGAGGAACCGAAAGAGAGGTGAGCCGGCCGGGCCCGAGCCCTCTCCGCGTAGGGAGTCGCCGCCGACCCCCTCCACCTTAATGACCTGGGCTCCCGCGTCGGCGAGCAGTTTTGAGCAATAGGGTCCGGCAATTTGATCCGAGAAATCCAGCACGCGAATTTCTTTTAGGCTCATTTCGAGGGACCCCTCGCCGTCTGGGTGGCAGACGCCCGGGTGGGCGAACCGCGCAAGCATGGCATACATGACCCCGGGGTGAGCTTGAACGGGGCTCAGAAGCCAGAAAATTCGCGAGATTCCCGGCGCGCGTGCCCCACCGAGGATGGTCCCCCCATCGATCCCTGGTTGCGTGCCGGCCTCGGGCCCTGTGTCGAGATCCCTCTGATTCCGTACACTCGGCAGCCTTCAGTCACACACGGGGATAAGAACTCGGTTGTCCAAAGAAGAAGTCGACACGGTTCGAGAACAGCTCGAACGCTTCATCGGTCAGCCCATGGGCGCGCCGGCCACCGCACCGGAAGCGGTGAACGTGCCGATGATTCGGCACTGGGTGGACGCCCTGGACGATCGAAACCCTGTCTACCTCGATGACGAATTGGCGGCGACAACCCGCTTTGGCGGATTGGTAGCGCCTCCGGCAATGCTTCAGGCCTGGACAATGCCTCGCCCCAAAATCGAGGGCATCGCCGAGCGCGGTGGCGCTCCCGATGAGATGGGGGCCGAGAATGTGGTCACGGCTCTCGATCAAGCGGGTTACGTGGGCACCCTGGCGACGAACTCCGAGCTCGAGTTCTTTCGCTACCTGCGGCCGGGGGATCTGCTGCAGACCACAAATTCGCTTGAGTCAATCTCGGAACGGAAGCGGACGGGTCTGGGCCTGGGCTACTTCGTGACCTGGGTGACGCGCTTTAAAACCAGCGACGAGGAAGAGGTGGGTCGGCAACTGTTTCGTATCTTCAAGTTCGACCCAGCCACCATCGGGGGCGCTTCTTGATGGGCCGAGACAAGGGCCCAGACAAGGGCCGAGTGATGGACCGCGTGATAGGCCGAGACAAGAAGCCGGCGTCGCCTCTGGGCGTGAACGTAGGAGACGCCCTGCCTCCGTTCGTTCTACCGGTGACCTCGACTGTGATCGTGGCGGGGGCCATCGCTTCTCGAGATTTTATGCCCGCTCACCATGACAGCGCGTTCGCTCGGGCCCAAGGCGCTCCGGATATGTTCATGAACATTCTTACGACAAATGGCTATGTCTCCAGATTTGTTACGGATTGGGCCGGCCCTGAAGCCATGGTTCGGAAGATCGCCATTCGTCTGGGGGCGCCCGCAGTTCCCGGCCAGCCCCTGTCCTTTTCCGGGGAAATTGCCCAGGTGAGCGACGAGGGAGACGAGCGGGTGATCGAAGTAACCATTCGCGCGGCCAATGATCTGGGCGACCACGCGACGGGGACGGTGGTGGTTTCACTCCCCTTGCCCCGACCCATCACGGGGTCTTCTTCGTGAGCAGCGCCCGGGCACAAATCGTTGGGGTGGGCGAGTCGGCTTATAGCCGCTGGGGCAAAATCGGAGACGTCACCGAGCACGCGCTCGCCTGCCAGGCGATCTCCCGGGCGGTGGAGGACGCCGGCCTCTCCATGGACGATGTCGACGGGCTCGCGTCCTTTGCCGAGGACCGCAACGAGGCAATCTTTCTCGCCGCTGAGCTTGGCCTTCCGGCCCTGCGCTTCGGCAACATGGTCTGGATGCCCGGCGGTGGCGGCGGATGCGCTGCGGTTTCCAATGCGGCAATGGCCGTGGAGACGGGGCAGGCCGAAGTGGTCGTGGTGTATCGGTCGTTGTGCCAGGGTCAGTTCTTCCGTTTCGGGACCGGGGGAGTGAGTGCTGATGCGCCCGGGGAGCCCCCGGTGCCCAGCTTGCAACAGGCCAATTCGCTGTTGCTCGCTTCCATGGGCTTTGCCATGCCCTACGGGTTGCTGATGGCCGCAGCCGCCTATGCACTCCCCACCCGTCGGCATATGCATTTGTACGGAACCACCAGCGAACAACTCGGCATGCTGGCGGTCACCTTTCGTGAGCATGCCAGCCGAAACCCTCGGGCAGTCATGGGCGGGCGCCCGCTGACCCTGGAGGATCATCAGGCCTCGCCCATGATCGCCGATCCACATCGCCTCTTCGATTGCTGCCTCGAGAGCGACGGTGCCTGCGCGGTGGTGGTGACAACCCCGGAGCGGGCTCGAGATCTGGCCAAACCCCCGGTCGAAATCCTTGCGAGCGAGCAGGGTGCGCCCAAGGGCTATGGGTTCGGGCCTTTCACCAACGCGAATATTGCCGACGGGCTCTATGCCACCGGGGGCTGCGAGGAGATGGCCAATCGCCTGTGGGCGAAGGCGGGGTTGGGGCCTGGGGATGTCGATGTCGCTCAGCTCTACGATCATTTTACAGGCTGCGTGCTGATGCAACTCGAGGACTATGGCTTTTGCCCTCGGGGCGAGGGTGGGGCCTTTATCGAAAGCGGAGCCCTGGCGTGGCGGGGCGGGAGCCTCCCCACCAATACACACGGCGGAAGCCTCTCCGAGGCCTACATCCACGGATTGAATCACGTGGTCGAGGGCGTGCGTTCTCTGCGAGGGGAGTCCACGAGCCCGGTGGAGGACGCTGAGGTCTGCCTGGTTACCAGCGCTGCCTGCGTGCCTTCCAGCGCGCTGGTGTTGGGGCGAAAATGAGCAAACGCTTTTTCCCGGACACCATGCCGCCCCCCATGGCCGATGCGACGACACTGCCCTGGTGGCAGGCCGCCGCCGAGCACCGATTGGTGGTCCAGGAGTGCACAGCCTGTGGCCACACCCGGCTTCCGCCCTCTCCCATCTGCCCCGAGTGTCGGTCTGATGCGGCGGACTGGCGGGAAGTCACCGGCCAGGGTGAAGTCTATACCTACACGCTCGTGCACCGGCCCATCGCCGCGGGGCAGGATCTCCCCTATGCAATCGTGGTCATCGCGCTTCAGGGTGCCGGCGGCGTGCGAATCATTTCCAATCTGGTGGACGTAGAACCGGGCGAGCTGAAAATAGGCTTGCCTGTGGAACTCGTCTGGGAAGATATGAGTGAAGATTTGGCGATCCCGCGTTTTCGACCCCAGCACGAATCGGGGACGGGGGCGGAATCGGGCCGGAGCGGGACGAAACCCTGAGGCCAGATCAAAGCCGCATGACCGACAAGCAGTGTTCTGGGAATTCGTTGCCGGGGAGCCGGCGCTAAGGAGAGTAGGATGAACAGGGGATGGATGAGAAACGGATTGCTCTTCGCGCTTCTTGGCGGGGTCATCGCCTGTGGGCCGTCGGGTTCGAACGACCAGGCTTCGCCCCTGGGCGCGTCGGATCGCGGGCGGGTTCCCGAACGGCTGCTCGAGGTGAACCGAGACATTCTGGACTTTGGCCGGCCGATTCCGAACCCCGAGCGAAACGCCTACTTCGGAGATCTACACGTTCACACGACGTATTCCTTCGACGCCTTTGTGTTCGGGACAACGGTGGGGCCCCGGGAGGCCTATCGCTATGCCCTGGGCGAGACGATCCTTCACCCGGGCGGGTTCGACATGACGCTTCGAGAACCCTTGGACTTCTACGCGGTAACGGATCATGCACTTTTCCTGGGCGTGGCTCGAGAGGCAGCGGATACCTCGTCTGAAGTCTCGAAGCTTGAGTTTTCCAAGCCCCTGCACAACTTGAACGCCCCGGACAACCAGGGCTTGCTTTCTTTGATCCCGCGCCTTCGAGCCTTTGCGACATTCATTCCGGGTCTTTTGGGTGCCATCATGGACGGTGACCTCGACCCGCGTGTCACTGCGGCAATCACGCGAACCACGTGGCAGGATATCATCGAAGCCGCCGAGCAATTCAATAGCCCCGGGCACTTTACGACCTTTGTCGCGTACGAGTACACATCGTCAACAGACGATCGGGGCAATCTCCATCGCAATGTAATCTTTCGTGATAGCGATCGACTTCCTGCCGAACCTTTTTCGCGCTTTCATTCCCAAAATCCTGAAGGGCTGTGGGATTGGATGGACTGGTTGAGGGAGCAGGGCATCGAAAGCCTGGCCATTCCCCACAACTCCAACGGCTCGAACGGTCAAATGTTCAAGCTGGTGGATTGGGCGGGCAACCCCATGGACGGCGCGTACGCCGAGCAGCGCATGCGGAACGAACCCCTGGTGGAGATCACCCAGGTCAAAGGCACCTCGGAAACCCATCCGTCGCTGTCGGACAACGATGAATGGGCCGAATTTGAAATCACGCCCTATCGGGTCGGTGGGATGTTGCCCAGCAAGCCCGAGGGAAGCTATGTCCGCCAGGCCTTGCGGAGAGGACTGGCTTTCGAGGCCCAGGGCATTCCAAGCCCGTACCGCTTCGGCTTCGTGGGGGCGAGCGATACCCATACCGGTGCCATTTCCGACGACGAGGCGAACTTCTTCTCGAAGATCGGGTTGCTCGATGCGACGCCCGAGCTCCGGGGCTCGGTTCCGCTACCGGCCTGGCAGGCGATTCCGCTTGCCATGGCCGCGCCCGATCAGCTCGAGGAGGTTGACGGGGAAAGCTACACGCGAACCCCAGTGACGACGTTCGGGGCGGCGGGCTTGGCCGGGGTTTGGGCCGAGGAAAATACCCGCGAATCCCTCTATCAGGCATTTCGGAGGAAGGAGACCTTTGCGACCTCGGGCCCGAGAATTCGCATCCGCTTCTTTTCGGGCTACGACCTCGCCCCCGAACTACTCAGCTCTTCCGATGCGGTTACCCGGGCCTATACCAGTGGGGTGAGCATGGGAGGAGACCTCCTCGGCCAGGGCGACCGAGCTCCGCAGTTTCTTGCCTGGGCGGTGGGGGACCCGTTGAGCGCCCAGCTCCAGCGGCTTCAAATTGTCAAAGGTTGGGCCGTGGGAACCGAAACGTTCGAGGAAGTCTACGACATGGCTTGCTCCCAAGGGGCGATCCCCAACAAAGACACCCATCGCTGCCCGGACAACGGAGCCCGAGTCGATCTCTCGGATTGTTCCTATACCCAAGGTGTCGGCGCCCCGGAACTCAAGGCTTTGTGGAGCGATCCGGATTTTGATCCGGAACAGAAAGCCTTTTATTACGTTCGCGTCCTGGAGAACCCCACCTGCCGTTGGTCAACCTGGGATGCGCTTCGAGCCGGAGTTTCCCCCAGGGCCAACGTCTTGAAAACGATTCAGGAGCGGGCTTGGTCGTCGCCTATTTGGTTTGTGCCCACCGGCCCCGATGGGGAGGGGGAGCGGGCGGCACGCTGAGCCCCGAGGTTCCGCGCCGGCCCTATTCGTTGTATTGTCGGTCCCTCAGCGCGTGCCGGACGCTTCGCATGCATCCATACATCCTGGATGTTTTCCGTGGGTCCGGGCGAGGGAGCGCTTCCGGAGCACTGGGGAGCACGGCGGGCCATTGGGTCCCCTTTCTTTATTTCGGATCTCTGAGGTCTGATTCTCAAACGAGGAAAAAACATGGCGAAGGCAACCTTTCAGTGGGACGACCCCTTTCACCTCGATTCGCAACTGAGCGACGAGGAGCGCATGGTGGCAGAGACGGCTCGCGCCTTCGCCCAGGACCGACTCTTTCCCGGGGTCATTGAAGGCTTTCGAGAGGAGCGTTTCGACCCCTCATTGATGCGGGAAATGGGGGAGGTCGGCCTACTGGGTCCGACGATCCCCACCGAGTATGGAGGGGCCGGCGTTTCCCACGTGGCCTATGGCCTGGCGGCTCGAGAGTTTGAGCGAGTGGATTCCGGATACCGATCGGCCATGAGCGTTCAGTCCTCTTTGGTTATGCATCCTATCTTTGCCTACGGGACCGAAGAGCAGCGTCAGAAATTCCTACCCGGATTGGCAGCCGGGACCCTGATCGGCTGCTTCGGGCTCACCGAGTCCGATCACGGATCGGATCCCGGTTCCATGACGACCCGAGCGGTTCCCGTGGATGGGGGTTATCGCCTGACCGGTTCAAAGATGTGGATCACCAACTCACCCATCGCGCATATCGCGGTGGTGTGGGCCAAGCTCGATAATCAGATTCGCGGTTTTGTGGTGGAGCGGGAGAACGCCGGTCCGGGATTCACAACACCCAAAATCGAGGGCAAGCTCTCCCTGCGCGCTTCGGTCACGGGTTCGATCATGCTGGACAATGCTTTTGTACCCGCAGAGAATTTCTTCCCCGAGGTGTCCGGGCTCAAGGGACCGTTCGGTTGCCTCAACAAGGCCCGTTACGGGATTTCCTGGGGTGCACTTGGGTCCGCGGAATTCTGCTGGCACGCAGCCCGGGAGTACACCCTGGCCCGGAAACAATTTGGTCGACCCCTGGCGGCCAACCAGTTGATCCAGTTGAAACTGGCGGATATGCAGACCGAGATCGCGATTGGACTGCAGTCCTGCCTGCGGGTCGGCCGAATGCTGGATGAGGGAATCTGCGCCCCGGAGAACATTTCCCTGATCAAGCGCAATTCGTGCGGCAAGGCTTTGGCCATGGTTCGGATGGCCCGGGACATGCACGGAGGCAACGGGATCAGCGAGGAGTACCACGTCATGCGGCATCTCATGAACCTCGAAACGGTCAATACCTACGAGGGCACCCACGATGTGCACGCGCTGATTTTGGGGCGTGCCCAAACCGGAATTCAGGCGTTTACGGGGGCCTGACACCGCCGAGGCATGTTGGGGTGGACGGGGAGGAGCGAGCCCATGACCGGACACGATGACGTGCTGGAACAAGCAGCGGCTTGGCGGGACACGGGGCAATCCGTCGCCATCGCTACGGTGGTGAAGACCTGGGGTTCGTCGCCGCGACCCACGGGCAGCCAGTTGGTCGTCAATGCCCGAGGTGAATTCCGGGGTTCGGTTTCCGGGGGCTGCATCGAAGGCGCTGTTCTCGAGGAAGTCGCCGAGGTGATCCGGACCGGGCAGGGCAAACTCCTCCATTTTGGAGTCAGCAACGAAATGGCGTGGGAGGTGGGCCTGGCCTGCGGTGGCGAGGTCGATATCTACTTGGAAAAACTGACGTGAACTCCGCTCTGCTGGATCGAATCCTCGAGGATCGAAGAGCCAAGCGGGCTGTCGTTCTGATTTCCCTGCACGCCCGGGGTGAGCAGTGGCTGCTTCATCCCGGAGAGGATGCTCCCCCAGGCTTGCCGGCGGAAGTCGCCGCCGCCGCACTGGAAGCCCTCGATAAAAACGCATCGCTCCTCGCGGTCATCCAGGGGGATTCCTATTTCCTTCAAAGCTTCAATCCTGCGCTTCGAATGGTCATTGTGGGCGCGGTTCATATCGGTCAGGTGCTGGCGGAAATCGCCAAGCTTGCGGGTTTCGAAGTGGTGGTGGTCGACCCCCGCGAAGCCTTTGCCACCCCATCCCGATTTGAGGGCATCGAACTCCGCACAGAGTGGCCCGATCGGGCGCTTCAGGAACTGGCAATCGATACAAGAACTGCGGTGGTGACCCTGACCCACGATCCCAAACTCGATGATCCCGCCCTCGCTGCGGCCCTGGGTTCCCAGGCGTTCTACATCGGCTCCCTCGGCTCAAAGAAAACCCATCGGGCTCGTTTGGAAAGGCTTGCCGAGAAGGGATTCGGCGCCGAGGACCGCGCAAGAATTCACGGTCCGGTGGGGCTTGCCATCGGTTCGGTCACTCCGGGAGAGATCGCCGTCTCCATCGTGGCGCAGGTGGTTGAATCCCTTCGGGCTAGGAACGCTTGACCTTGGCCCATGCCGCTTCCGGTATCCAGGTGGGCGCGCTGATCCTCGCGGCCGGTCGATCTCTCCGCATGGGGAAGGAAAACAAGCTCTGCCTTCCTGTGCGCGGCAAGGCAATGCTTTTGTATCCCGTCGAGGCGGCGATGGAAGCGGGCCTGTCGCCCGTCCGAGTGGTGACCGGGCACGAGTCCGTGAGGATTCGCGACCTACTGGCCGACTACCCGGTTGAGTTCGTCCACAACCCCCTCTTCGCCGAAGGACTGAGTACGTCGCTGCGGGCGGGCATGACTGCACTGGACTCGGGGCTTGATGGGGTAGTGGTGTTTCTGGGCGATATGCCCAGGGTCTCAGCAGAGCATATTCGTCTTCTGATCGAGAATTTTGATCCCTCGGGCGACCGGCCGATTTGCGCGCCAGTTCACGGGACCCAACGCGGCAATCCCGTGCTCTGGCCCCGAGACTATTTCGATTCGATCCGAAGCCTGATGGGCGATTCGGGTGCTCGGCGCCTGCTGCAGCGAAATCCTTCGAGGGTGACCTTGGTCAATATGCCCGACGATGGCGTGCTCTTTGACGTGGACTCGCCCGAGGACGGCGACCCTGAAGCCAGCCATTCGCTGTGATCCCCGGCGAGGTCCGCGGGACCCGATGCGATGCCAGAGGTAGATGAAAAGGAAAGGCAGAGGGAGAAGCAGTCGATCCACAGTTCGACTTCGGTACCGAAGGAATTTTCATTAAGGAGCAAGAGCGAAATGAAAGTCACGCGGATTTACACGGGAGAGGACAACGAATCGCACTTTGAGGACCTGGAGATTCCGCTCAAGGGTTTCGGGGCGATCGGGTCGATTTCGAGTTTGGAAGGGGCCACGGGAATCGCCTTCCGGGAGACAGAGGGGGACTATGATTTTGGTTTCCACAACGCACCCCGCAGGCAATACGTCATCAATCTGAATGCCGGTGTGGAGATCGAAGTCGGAGACGGAACCCGACGATTGCTCGGGGCGGGAGAGGTGCTTCTTGCCGAGGATACCACTGGGCGCGGTCATATCAGTCGTGCCGTGGACGGTCGGCCCCGGCGGTCAATCTTTGTCACATTGGATTGATTCACGAGCAAGGCCCTGTCCAGGGGGAATGAAAGGAGTCCTTCAACTCAGAGGCGCCCTTGAATCCGGTGCCTCCGGAAAAATCAGGGCGTGCTAGTTTTTCGGCTGAAGGAGTCAGGACAATGAGTCATTTTGACGTTGTGATTGTGGGCGCGGGCCTCTCGGGAATCGGTACGGCCTATCACCTGCAGGAGAAATGCCCGGGGAAGACCTACGCGATCCTCGAGGGTCGCGATGCCATCGGGGGAACATGGGATCTCTATCGCTACCCGGGTATTCGGTCGGACAGCGATATGCATACCCTCGGCTATAGCTTTAAGCCCTGGCGGGCGGAGAAGGCCATTGCCGATGGACCGTCCATTCTCGCCTATGTGAACGAGACCGCCGACGAAAATGCCATCCGCAAGAACATTCGCTTCAACTGCAAAGTAATGAAGGCCTCCTGGTCGAGTTCCGACGCGCTTTGGACCCTGGAGACCCGCCAAACTGGGCACGATACCGCCGGCGAGGCCATCACCTGCAATCTTCTTCTCATGTGTGGCGGCTACTACAGCTACGACGAGGCCTATAGGCCAAAATTCGAGGGTGAGGAAGCTTTCGAGGGGCTCCTCTTTCACCCGCAGTTCTGGCCCGAGGACCTTGACTACACGGGCAAGCGGGTCGTCGTGATCGGGAGCGGGGCAACGGCCATGACGGTTGTTCCCGCCATGGCGGACAAAGTAGAGCACATCACGATGCTTCAACGTTCGCCCACCTACGTGGCCACGCGACCGGCAAAGGATGCCATCGCCAACGGGCTTCGCCGCTTTCTGCCCGAAAAGATCGCCTATGCGATCACTCGCTTCAAGAACGTCAAGCTCCAGGCATGGATGTATAAGAAGACGCGAACCAACCCAGAAAAGGTAAAAACGTTTTTACTGGGAGAGGTACGGAAGCATCTGGGTCCCGACTACGACGTCGATACGCATTTTACCCCCAGTTACAATCCGTGGGACCAACGCCTGTGCCTGATTCCGGACGCCGACCTCTTCGATGCGATTAATGCCGGGAAAGCCTCGATGGTCACCGACCACATCGACACATTTACCAAGAAGGGGATCCGGTTGACGTCGGGTACCGAACTCGAAGCCGATATCATCATCGCGGCAACGGGCCTGGAATTGAAGTTGATGGGGGGCGTCAGTTTCAGCGTGGATGGCAAAGATGTGGACTTCGCCGACACTTTTTCATACAAGGGAATGCTCTATTCAGACATCCCGAATTTCGTGCAGACCTTCGGCTATATCAATGCCTCTTGGACACTACGGGCCGACCTCACCGCCGAGTATTCGTGCCGACTGCTGAACCGAATGGACGAACTGGGCATGCGCCAATGCACCCCCCGGCTCCGAGACGAAGATCAAGGCATGCCCGCGCGGCCCTGGATTACCGACTTTTCGTCGGGCTACATGCAGCGGCGAATGCACTTGTGCCCCAAGCAAGGCGATCGCGCGCCGTGGCTCAATACCCAGGATTTTTCCGCCGACAAGAAAATGATTCGCCATGCTGCACTCGAGGATGGCGTCTTGACGTTCAGTCACCCCGCAACCCCCTGAAATGGGTTCCGCTTGAGAGAATCATGCGCGAAAGCTCACTCAGATCTTCAAAAACCTCGGTCGGCCCGCTCCTCGGGATTGGCTGAGATTGGATAATCAGATAAGTCGAGAAATGACAAAGGAGAAAAATGATCTTCCAGCATCTATTGGTTTTCGCTCTCGCCATTGGTCTCACTTTGGCTCCAGCCCTCGTAACCCGCGCGGACGAAGTCTCGAAAACCGTCAGTAATATGATCCAGACGGAGCTCGGGGTCTTTGTCTTCCCGAAAGGTGACCAGGATGCCTCCACCCAGGCAAACGATTCCCTCAGCTGTTACGACTCAGCGAAAGAGCGCACGGGAATCGACCCTAAGGTGCCCGCGCCTCCGGTCCAGGTGGCCGACACCGGGAGGGGCGGTGGAGCTGTTAGGGGGGCAGCCGGCGGGGCAGCTCGTGGCGCCGCCCTAGGAGCAATTCTTGACGACACATCCAAGGGGGCGGCCGTCGGCGCGGCCGCCGGAGCCATGCGCGGTCGCCAAGGAAAGAGGAAAGCCGCCGCACAGGCCGAAGCACAGGCCGGAGCAGCCACTGCCGCCGCAGAGAAGGAGCGGATCTCCACCTTCAACCGAGCTTTTGGTGCGTGCATGGATGCTCGGAATTACTCCGTCCAGTAGGGACGGCGACTCGCGATCGCCAGCACACAACGCGAAGGAGCCTGTTTGGCCAATATGATCTCGCCCACGAGGTCGGGGGCATTTCTTGACCGGCGCATGGGAAGTGCTCGTCAGGGACTGAGCAGGCGTCTCCAGGTCGGGCTGCTCAGCACAATGGTCGCCGGCGTTCTGGCATGTAGCGGTCCCCTGGTCGTCCTTCCCGGCGGACAGCTCTCCGGGGAGCTGGCCGAGGCGGGGACGGTTCCCACCGATTGGTCCGTTGCCGGGGAATACGGCTTCTTCAAACTGGAGACCCGCCCGTCGGACCCCTATTCGGTCAACATCGCCTATACGGTTGTGGGGGGCGTGCTGTATGCCTACGCGGGTGCAACCGAGACCCAGTGGGTCAAGAACATGGAGGAGGATCCTCGGGTGATCATTGGGATGGAAGGGACCCTTTACCCGCTCCGGGCCGCCCGGGTCACCACCCCGGACGAAATCGAGGGATTTGGAGTCGCATGGACGAGCCAGAATCCTTTCCATCGCGATCCAAAGGACTCCGATGAAGTCTGGCTCTATCGACTGGGCCCGCGCTGAATCCGCCCCGCGCTTTTACCCCGCGCTTTTCAGCGCCCCAAGGCCAGGGCGAGATTCGTCATCTCGACCCCTCGCATGAACTGCGAGCCCTGGTCGGGGTCGCCCGCCTGGAGAAACGCGCAGGAAATCCCCGTCGCGGGTTCGGCAAAGCCGATTTGTCCACCGGCCCCCGGCCAGCCGAAGGCGGTTGACGATTGAGCCCATGTGGCGCCAAAACCCGCGCCCACCACGACACCGAGGGTGCGATTGGCGGGCAGGTTCATCAGAGGGTCGGGCAGCCTGCAGCGGACATTCCCCACGCCATCGGCCAGGACTTCCGGCGACCAGAGATGGCCGGTGTTGTGAAGCAGGGCCTGATAAAAAAGCGCGAGGGTCGCGGCCGTCATCACGCCGCCGCCCCCCGGTTCGCCAGCGGCAATTTTGGCCGCGAGTGCACCGTCGTCGGCTTCTGCCGACAAGGCCCTTTCCTCACCGGCATCGGCGAGCTGCACAATCTTGGACTGTTGGTCCCGAGAGATTCCGAGCACCCGGGGTAGGCCCAGGGGCCGGGTGATTCGTTCCTCGATGAAGTCGCAAAAGTTCTGGCCGCTCAGGCGCTCGATCAACTCGGCCAAAACCCAGTGCGCCGACATCCCGTGGTAGACGTACCGAGTTCCCGGCGCGTATTCCAGAGGCCAGCGAGCCAGTTGCTGAACGCGCCGCTCGGGGTCGGCGCCATCGACGGATGCCATGGGGGCACTGGGAAATCCGCATGTCATGAGCATGACTTGTTCGACGGTGACCGTCTGCTTGCCTTCCCCGGCAAAGGCCGGGATATAGTGGGCCACGGGTTGAGTGATATCGAGGCTGCCGGCGTCGATGAGCAACCAAACCGCCGCCGAGACGATGGGCTTGGTGGCGGAGGCCACCCAGAAGCGCGCGTCGGGAGTGGCGCGCCCAAATGAACGCGTCCAGACAATCCGATTATTCTGGGCCACCGCGATTTGGCAGGCACTTACGCCCCGGGCGAGGGCGAGTTCAGCGGCGGCTTCCAGGGCGCTCGTGTCCAGATCCTCAGGCAAGGCGAATCTCCGGGTGCGGGGCGGTGAGCCAGCCCGGTGAACCCGGGTGCCCCCGTGAGTTTCCGTGAATCGGCGGGGTCTGGCCAGACCTTGGGCGATCCCGGACGGAATCTTTCGCGCCGCTGGGCACGGGTGCGTCCCCCGGGCCGGGCGCGCTAGTTTCGGGCCTGCAGGAGCGGCCGAATGCGGCCGGGAGCGGAGGCTCTTCCCATGCAGGGGAATTGGCAGGTCGATGAATTGGACGCATCCTTTGGGGCGGTGGTGCGCGGGCTGGATCTGCGCGAGTTGGACGCCGCCGCCTTCGAGTCTCTGTACGCGCTCTGGCTGATCCACGCACTGCTGGTTTTTCCCGGTCAGCACCTGAGCCAGTCCGAACAGGTGTCTTTCGCCCGACGTTTCGGTGATCTCGAATTCGAGCTCGCAGCGATCAGCAATGTGCGCGGCGATGGGAGCTTGCGGCCCGACGACGAGACCGATGGCGTCATTCAGATCATCAAGGGCAATATGGGTTGGCACGCGGACAGCACCTACATGCCCATCCAGGCAAAGGGGGCGGTCTTCACCGCGCACCGAACCCCTCCACGAGGCGGCGAAACGGGCTGGGCCGATATGCGAGCCGCCTATGGGGCCTTGGATCAGACAATGCGCAAGCGGGTTGGGGGGTTGTCGGCCTACCACTCCCTCGCCTTCAGCCAGGGACAGATCGGTCATGTGCACACGAAGGAGCCCGAGGACGGGAGCCCCAGTGACCCCGATGCGTACAACGGCTACGGGTTCACCGACGCGGATCCGCCCCTGCGCCCCCTGGTCAAGGTGCACCCGGAAACCGGCCGGCCCTCGCTTTTGATCGGGCGTCACGCCTATGGGATTCCGGGCCTGGAGCCCGGCGAATCCAAACGCGTGCTCGATGAACTGGTGGAGTTCGCGTGCCGCTCTCCCCGGACCTATCACCATAGTTGGACGGCGGGCGACGCCGTAATCTGGGATAACCGGTGCCTGCTCCACAGGGCCATGCCATGGGATATGACCCAAGCCAGGGTGATGTACCACACACGGATCGCCGGTTCCCCCGACAGCGAATTCGCCACTCCCGGGTGACCGGAGGGCGGTGTTCCAGGGCGGCAGGCCCACCGCTCTCAGCCCGAGAAAGCACGGGGGGAGGCCAGTCGGGCGTGGATTCCGCCGTCTGCCACCAGATTTGCACCGTTGATATAACTGGCCCGGGAGGAGAGCAGGAACACGATGGTGTGGGCGATTTCGTCCGGGCGCCCGAGCCGGCCCTGGGGAATTTGAGCCTCGAAACCCGGGCGGCGTCCGGGAAATTCGTCGATCCAACCGCTCAGGCCGGGTGTGTCGATGGGGCCCGGGGACACGCAGTTGACCCGAATGCCCTGACGGGCATTTTCCACCGCCGCATTGCGCGTGAGAGAAATGATCCCGGCCTTGGCCGCGCCGTAGGCCGAGAGTCCAGGCTCTGCGCCGAGGCCTGCACCCGAGGAGATGTTCACGATTGCCCCGCCCCCGGTCTGCTTCATTTCGCCGATGGCGGCCTGACAGCCATGAAAAACGCTTCCCAAGGTCACGGCCTGAACTCTTTCCCAGTCCGCCTCGGCCAAATCGGCCAGGAGCCCGCCCCCAGACCAGGCGGCGTTGTTGACCCACCCCGAAAGTCCGCCGAACTCCGATCGGCAGATTTCAGCGAGGGACTTGTGGGTCGCCGAGAGGGCAACGTCCCCGGAGACATGAGCCGCTTGACCTCCGGACTCCACGATGACCGAAGCCGTATCGGCCACCGCGTCGGTATCGATATCCCCGAGCATCAGCGAGGCCCCTTCGGATGCACACACATAGGCCGTGGCTTGGCCGATCCCTGAACCCGCACCGGTGATGACCACGGCTTGGCCCGCCAACAGGCCGGTAATCGGCACGCTTGGGTTGTTTTTGGGGCGCAGTGTCATTGAATCTCCGAGGGCACGCCGAACCTTGCCTGGTAGGGCTCGAATCGTTCACGCTCGGCCCCGAGTTCGAGCCCGAGGTCCTCGAACGCATAGTCGTGTTTGCCAAACTTATTCCTCGGTTTGGCGGCCAAGTAGTCTCTCATAGCGGATTCAACCTCGGCGGTGAAGGGTAAGTCGAGACCCGGATAGATTGCCGCAATGGCCGCCAGAGGATCCTCCATCAGATCCGCAAAACGAATGTCCTGAAAGGCCTGGTTGGGCGCCCCGGGGCCGTCGCGAAAGTCCAGAGCGGCAAAGAGTCGCGCGGCGAGCCCTTCCCCGGCAAAACTCGCCTTGATGAGTTCGGCATCGACACTTTCCGAGCGCATCCAGCACAGGGCCCGGAGCAGGTTCACGCTCGAGCCCATGATCTGGACCGGGTCGCGATGGGTCTGGAGAATACGAGCGTCGGGGTATTGGGCGAAGAGCCAGGGCAGGGCCATCATGTGCGAAGGCGCTTTCAGGAGCCAGCGATCCGTCGGCGTTCGCCACTGGAGAAGCTGGAGAATCTCCCGGTGCATCGTGTAGGCGGGCGCGAGATCTGCGCTGGCCAGCCACGCCCCATAACTGGGCACGCGATTGCGGCCGAGAAATTCCTCGCTTCGGAACGCATGGGCCGTAAGCCAGATGCACTCGCAGGGAATCTGCGCGCCCATTTCATGCATCGTCGCGTACGCGGGCACCAACTCGTTCCAGAACGTAAAAGTGTTCTCCGCACGCCGGACCGACTCCGCCTCCCAGTTTGCCGGGGCATTGGGCCCAGGGCAGGGGGAGTGCGCCTCCCAGCTGAGGGGAGCCCGAAGCCGGGTGTCCTGGGCGAGCAACTCGTGCAGGATCGATGTGCCCGACCGGGGTAGCCCCACGATAAAAATAGGGGCGGGGATCGCCTCCTGCCCGATGGCCGGTTCCGCTTTGCGCGCCGCCACCATGCAGAGACGGTTTTCCAGAAGGTTCAGCAGATCTCCCCGGGCCAGCAGATTGCCCATCAAGCTCGAGTCCGACTCGTCGTTTAAAGATTGGCTGAGCACCCCGAGTGGCTCAAGGAAATCATCGGTTCCGAAATCGTCCAGTCCCGTAGCCGCCGACGCGGCGTCGAGGAGGGACTCCACGCCCAGGGGCACCAAGTGCCCGGGATGCGTCGCGAGGTCGCGCCCCACCGAGTTGAGTCGCAGAAGCCAGTCCGGGCGCGGCAAGGAAACCGAGAGATCCGAGGGAGTGGCCCTGTCATTTGTCACGGCATGTAGGCCCCGCCACCGACGCTGATGGTCTGACCGGTGATATAACCCGAGAGATCCGAGGCGAGGAAGCAGGCCAGATGCCCGATGTCCTCCGGGCGACCGATCCGCCGGATTCGTTGGCTCTCGATGTTGAAGAGCTTTCCGGTTTTCGCCGCGGCCTCCATGGCATCGGGGGTGCCAAAAAGCGCGTAGCCGTAGCGATTCCAAAAACTACCCTCACCGGTGTGGGAGGGATCCCAGGGCACGATCCAACCCGGAGCGATGCAGTTGACCCGGACACCCTGGGGCCCGTACTCGTAAGCCAGGGCGCGGGAGAAGGCGGTGACGTAGCCCTTGGCGCCGCCGTAGGTGGACACCTGGTTGGCCGCTTCGCCCTGAAGGCCGGAGTTGGAGGTGATCTGGATGATGGAGCCCTGGCCGCGGTCGACCATGCCCGGCAAGACCGCGCGGGTGCAGTGGATGACGCCCCACACGTTGAGATCGATTTCGGCTTGGATCTGGTCCAGGTCCGAATCGGTAAAGGCCGAGGGTCCGGGCGTCCCGCCGGCGTTGTTGACGAGCACATCCACCGCCCCGAAACGACTCGCGACTTCTTCGACCAATGCGTCGACCGCCGCCCGGTCGGTGACGTCCGTGGCGATGAGGTGAGCCTCACCGGGGCCCCCCGCTGCCGCTTCGGCCACTTCAGCGCCCTTGTCGGTATCCCGGGTGGCGATGATGACCCGGCAGCCCTCGTGGGCGAGACAAGTGACGAGGCCCCGCCCGATGCCCCCGCTTCCGCCGGTGACAACGGCGGTCCGACCTTCCAGGGATAGATTCATGGCGAGTCCTCGCACTCTGAGCGGGCTGTCCGGTGGGGGCGCCCGGAGAAACGGAGCAGAGCCAGAGTGTCCAGAAACATCCGCCGCATTGCCATGGGGGAATTCGGCGGAGCGAAACCGCCGCCGGGGTTCACGGGTAGCCGTAGCCCGCGCCATTCGCGATGCTCCTGCCAACCCTCTCAAGCGGCGGTCCAATGGCAAGCGATTCAGAGTACGACACGCGCCTCGGCCAGGTCTGGGGGAAGTTCTGCGATGATCTGAAGGCCGCGGGGGACCTGGTCGTTCGGGAGACGACGCCTCGAAACGAGGTGACTCGCGCAACGGGTCTGCGCCTGCTGGCGCGCAATATCTCACTGGCGCTGCAATTCGAACTGGAGAACAAGGATCCCGAGCACCCCGAACTGCTCCACTATTTCGACCCGATCCGGAAGCAGGGGGGCGATAACACCGACGCCCTCTACATGGGCGCGCCGGTGAACGGCCAGCAGACCTATCGCATCTTTGGCCAGCGTGGGACGGCTCGCTATTTTGCCGTGACCGTGCTGGAAGACGGGCAGACGCCCTGGGGCGGTGGCGTGGTCGGGACGCTCTTTGGCCCGGATCTGGAAGTGGGCTCCGATGGTCATTTCGAATTGATCCTCTCTCCGGACCGGCATCCGGGCAACTGGATCCGAACCACGCCGGGCACCTACCGGGTGACCTTTCGGCAGTTTTTTGCCGACTGGGAGACCGAGTGTCCGATGGACGCGGCCATTGAATGCCTGACCGCGGGTTCGGCTCCGCCGGCGATTCTTTCCCTCGACGCCCTCAGCGAGGGCCTTGACCGGGCCGCGAATTGGCTCCGGGT
>LWDU01035196.1_pt1 | contig 59381 bp, 58 predicted proteins | sample 727161 | NCBI WGS metagenome assembly LWDU01 (sample SAMN04566230, study PRJNA314399) | hydrothermal vent metagenome | isolation source: deep sea hydrothermal plume seawater | place: Mexico: Gulf of California, Guaymas Basin | collected 2004-07-11
TAGTGGTCACTACATGTCCATGAATAGTGGTCACTACATGCCCATGAATAGTTAACACTACGCCAGGATGCGAATTTACTCGGACAACATTGGCCGTTTTCGATTGAGGATAGCCTCGACTATCGATCAGTTCGAAGGGACACCATTACTCATTTTCAACGGTATAGGTGCCAGCATTGAAATCCTGGAACCCATCCTTGAACGACTTAGTGTACCCGCCATTGCTTTTGATATGCCGGGAACCGGGGGTTCACCCACCGGATACGTGGGTTTTAGGATGGCTGCATTTGCTGATATCGGTCTCACTTTGTTGGACAAGCTGGGGCTAGTCAATGCGAACATCATGGGTGTTTCCTGGGGCGGCGGTGTTGCCCAGGAATTTGCACGGCGTCATGGCTCGCGAACCAGCAACGTCAATGGGCCAGGTAATGGTGCCGCCGGGTCCCCGGGTGTTAGTGCACATGGCGTCGCCATTGCGTTTTTTTAGTTCCGCGTATTTCAGAAGCGTGGCTGCCACAATATATGGTGGTGATTTTAGGAGAGACCCCGGCCTGGTGAGGAAACACGCATCGAAAATGTCCCCGCCGAATAGCCTGGGTTACGTGCAGCAGTTAGCAGCGATCGGAGGCTGGACGAGTGCATTCTGGCTGCACCGGATTCCCCATGAAACGCTGGTAATGGCGGGCTCTGATGACCCCGTTATCCCGTTGGTCAATGCCAGGATGATAGCCAGCAGAATACCGAATGCGAGCCTGGAAGTATTTGACTGTGGCCATCTGTTTATTCTCACCCGGCAGGATCAGACCGTAAAAAGCATAGAGCATTTTTTGTTCGGAGAAAGGAAATAGAATGGACCTGAAATTATCCTCCGAAGACGCACGCTTTCGCGAGGAAGTGCGCGACTTTCTCTCAAAAGCCTTGACGGCAGAATTACGCGAAGCCGGTCGCAAGCGCACGAGTCTCTGGCAGGAGATCGAATCAGCCATGTCATGGCAAAGCATCCTGCACGCGAAAGGATGGGCAGCACCCGACTGGCCGGTAGAACATGGTGGTACTGACTGGACCCTGCCCCAGCGGTATATATTCGCCCTGGAATGTGCGCAAGCCGAAGCACCCCTGCTTATTCCGATGAGTTTGAAAATGTGCGGGCCCATGCTTATCGGCTATGGGACGACAGACCAGAAATCGTATTACCTGCCGCGCATCTTGAGTGGTGAAGATATCTGGTGCCAGGGTTACTCGGAGCCGGGGTCTGGGTCTGATCTTGCCTCATTGAGTACGTCTGCAGTCAGCGATGGTGATGAATACATCATCAATGGCAGTAAGATCTGGACCAGCTATGCCCACCACGCCAATATGATGTTTGCCCTGGTTCGAACGTCGACCGAAGGTAAGGTGCAGCAGGGGATTTCTTTCCTGTTAATCGACATGAAGGCAGGCGGTATTTCTGTTGAGCCCATCCTCAATCTTGAGGGTGTGCATGAATTCAACCAGGTATTCTTCAATGATGTCAGGGTGCCGAAGATCAACCGGGTGGGTAAAGAGAATGAAGGCTGGTCGGTGGCTAAATATTTACTGGAGTTTGAGCGATTCAGCATGTCGTCGGTTGAACTGCGCCGGATCCTGAGCAAGGTTGAGGCACTGGCTAAATCGACCCGAAGCGACGGTGGGACACTTGCGGACGAAGCGGGTTATTGTCGCCAGCTTGTGCAATTGAAGATCGACGCACTCGCGTTGGAGACCTCGGAACAACGGGTGCTCTCAAGCTTAAGTGCGGGTAAACGTCCCGGGTCCGTTTCTTCAGTACTTAATGTCCAGAGTGCAGAGACGCTACAGCGAGCAGATATGCTGGCGGTGGAGGCTGCCGCATACTATGGATTGCCATACCAGCCTGAGGCACTCCGGGTCGGTGCTGAATCACCTGTGGGTGATGAATCTGCAACAACCATAATGCCAACTTACCTCAGCAATCGCATGAGAACGATTGCAGGCGGATCGTCTGAAGTTCAAAGAAACATTATCGCCAAGGCGATACTTCAGTTGTGATCAGAATCCATCACCAATACTGGCGACTTCCATTTAGCCCATCTGGTAAAAGACAGCCTTGTTGCCATCCGGGTCCCGAAAATAGGCACCATAGAAAGTAGGCATTCTTTCACCAGGTTCGCCCTCATCCGTCGCCCCCAGTTCAATTGCCTTGGCATACAATGCGTCGACATTTTCACGAGAACCTGCTGGAAAAGCCAGCATGTTGCCGTTACCGGGTGCGGGATCACCTTCGTCATAGGGCACGCAGAGGGCCAGCATAGGCTGATCCATGCCGGAGCCAACAAAGGCGATACGGCCCATGTCCATTAGAACCTTGGCGCCAAGTGGCTCAAGCAGTGCGGTGTAGAAACCTTTGGCTTTCTCCATATCGTTGGTGCCAATTGTTACGTATCCGATCATCGTGTTTCTCCTGTTTTTCCATTGTGGCTCAATTGTAGATTTATGGACCTCTGGCTCGTGATTCATCAGGCTTGTCGTAAAGCCATATTTTTAAGCCCAGTTGTAGTGCCATGTTGTAAAGCACGAAAAACGCATCATACTGTGAATCGGTTCGATATTCTTTACACATGAGAGGTAAGTATTATGTCCTTGGCGATGACTAAAACCGAGCGGGATGCTTTTCTGGCAGATTGTCATGTTGGTGTGGTGAGCATCAACAGGCAGAGCGAAGGACCCTTGTCGGCCCCAATCTGGTACATGTACGAAGATGGCCTGGTGTTGTTTTCAACCGGAGGCGATTCCCGCAAAGGTAAGTTGATGACTCTGGGAGAGAGGATATCAATGGTTGTGCAGACCGAAACGGCACCATACCAATATGTGAGTATTGAAGGGCCAATTGTGGCGCGTCAACCGGCAGACGTGGATCGGGATGTCCTTCCCATGGCTATTCGTTATCTCGGCGATAAGATGGGCACTGCCTACGCGAAGGGCTCCTCCGGGGAAGGCTCAGTCCTGATCAAGATGAAGCCTGAAAAATGGCTTTCTGTAGATTACAACAAGGGTTGATAGGTAGAATGGGAAGCATCTGTTAAACAGTAACTGGTAATAAGGAAGCGAAAATGACTGATAAGGTAATTGACACGGGAACAGACGATTTACTGGCTGAGGTAAAAAGCGGCGTTGCTATTCTGACGCTGAACAGACCGGAGGCGCGCAACGCCATGTCCGGCGCTATGAATCAGGCTCTACAACAGACCCTGTCGAGCGTTGAAGTAGACCCGGATGTTAAGTGTGTCGTGCTAACTGGAGCTGGCAAGGGGTTTTGTGCAGGTGGTGATGTCAAGGGGATGGCAGCCTCCGGTGATGGCACGGTGGGCCAACGAACCATTGATGGTGCGATTCACGAACAGCGAATCAATCAAAGAGCCACCGCCGGGAAACTCTTCAAGATGCCGAAGCCTACCATCGCATCGCTTCCCGGTGCTGCGGCTGGTGCCGGGTTATCCCTGGCTCTGGCCTGTGATCTCAGGATTATGGCCAACAATGCCATTATGACCACTGCCTTCGCACGGGTTGGGTTTTCCGGGGATTATGGTGGCACCTATTTCATGAGTCAGCTGATTGGTTCCGCCAAAGCCAGGGAATTGTATTTTCTGTCGGATCGAGTCAGTGCTGAAGAAGCGCTCCGTTTGGGTTTGACCAACTGGACCTGCGATGCTGGAGATCTTCAGGACAAAACAATGGAGATTGCGCTGCGACTCGCCAATGGAGCGACAGTTGCCTACCGGTACATGAAGGAAAACCTGAACCGCGCGCTGACCGGTGATGTTGATGATTGTATGGATCTTGAAGCAACCCATCACGTCCATTGCGGGCAGACCCAGGACCATCGTGACGCCACCAAGGCGTTTGTTGAAAAACGTGAACCGGTTTTCCACGGCAGGTAATACGAAAAAACTCGGATATCGAATCGCGGGCATGGAAAGGGCATCAGACCCTTGTGCGGTACTAGACCCGTTGATACGGTGTCTCGCTTTTTTTTAAAAGGGGGATATCAATGTTAGAATCAAAAACGCGCATGGGTGTGTGGTCTTGGCTGGTCTGGTGTTTTTGCCAGTTGCCAATGTCGCATCTGCTGCGGAGTCTCGACGTATTGAGGAAGTGACTGTAACCGCAGAGCGGCAAGAGTCTACTGTCCAGGATACTTCAATTTCAATTACTGCATTTACTGACCAGTTCCTTGATGATTTCGGCATTCGAAATCAGGAGGACCTGCAAAACTTCGTACCGGCGACGACTATCCAGCCCTACGATGCCACGATTCGAGGGGTTGGAAGAAATTTCCGGGCTCTCGGTGGCGACCCCGGGGTCGCAACCTATATGAACAACGTCTATTCCGAGGATCTGTTGACAGCCACGGCAGCGACGTTCTGGGATGTCCAGCGAATTGAGGTCCTGCGTGGCCCCCAGGGCACCCTGTATGGTCGTAACGCTGTCGGCGGCGCGATCAACATCCTCTACAAACAGCCGACCCATGGCACTGACTACGCTTTCAAGGTTATTGGCGGCAACTTCAACACCCAGGAATACTACGGCATGGTCAATGGCACCTTGATCGAAGATCAATTGTCTGCACGGGTAAATTTCAGTGTTCGTGACCGTGATGGTGTTATTGAAGAAATTGGCCCGGGCGATGACCTCGATGGTCTGGGCACCAAGAATGCGGCCATTCAGCTGAACTGGACGCCGACCGATACCCTTGAGTTCAACATTCGCGCCAACAAGATGGAAATAGACCGGGACTTTGGTGGAGCCAATGGTGGTGGACTGGTTGTATTGAATGAGCAGGGTGGACCAACCAGAGAAACGAATTGGCTCGTTGGAGGCTATCGTGCAATCGATACAACAAATACAGCCATTGCGAACTACGACCAGAACAACTGGTACGATAACAGTCAGCCAATTCTTAATTTCACTGATCCCGTCACTGGTGCAAATGTGCAGGCCCAGCACATTCGCGCAGGTGTCGATCCAGGTGCCTTTAACGGACGACAAAATGCCGCTGCGTCCCTGGACGGATTCAATACAACTGGTGCAGAAAGTGCTGCGGCATACAACGATTGCGTCTTCCCCAAGGATATTCAGGGCGATGACATTTGTGGAGCAACCAATGGCTTGAACCGTGAGGAGTTTAATCAGCAGGGTGTGCAATTCAATGCATCGTGGGATTTGACCGATACCCTGCAGCTCAAGTACATCTATGGCTATAATAAATTGTCGTATGAACGAACCACTGATGATGACAATACCGCGAGCCAGTTTCACGATCGTCAGTTCTATGTTAATCATGAAGCAGTTTACAGTTCTAATGAACTTCAGGCGTTCTACGAATTTGGTGACAATTTGTCGTTTACTTCTGGAATCTTCTTTTATGATGCCGTGATTGATCAACGCGGTGATTTCTATTCAACCCTCGGCGAAAGGCGGTTCATTGATCCGTATGTGGATAACACCGGTCTTGATGTCGCATTCTTTGGAACGAGGCCTTTTGTGACGTTGCATACTGCGAAGGATAATTGTCTTGCGTCGGCTTCCTGCGAACGAAACAGTGCTTTTGGAGTGGCCACCTCTCGATGGTACGGCGATGATGGGACACTCCCTGATCTGGATGTCCAGCATGGCATAAATAGCATTGGTAGTGATCTGCTTTACCACACTAAGACTGAAAGAGAGGCGTTTGCCGCCTATACCCAGGGTGTATGGGACATAAATGATAAATTTACACTGACTTTGGGTATCCGCTATGCCGAAGATGAGGTGACTGCTGAAGAGAATCTGTGGGCGTATCGTGAAACAGCGGCAGGCGCTATTGCGGGTACACCAGTAGGTAGTTTAGCAAATTACAATCGTCTAAACGGCGGACTTGTGCCTGATGCAACCGGCTTGAATGGAGAGAACCCGACCCGGAAGGCAGTCAACGGTGGTATTCCTTTTGCATTCAGTCTCTATCGACCTTTCAAGCGAACGGATGAGAAAACAACCGGTCGAATCAATCTGGATTGGAATGTCTCGGATAGCACCTTGATGTACCTCTCTGCGACTTCTGGTTATCGGTCGGGTGGTTACAACCTTATGTTCTTCAGCCAGACACCCACTTATGATCCAGAAGAGTTGCTTGCCTATGAATTGGGCTACAAAACACAGTTTTTTAACGACACAGTGCAACTGAATGGTTCTTTCTACTTATATGACTACGAGACTATTCATACCGTTGCAACGGAAGTGTCTGTCATAAGTGGTGCTCAGACAACATCTGTACTCGAAGCCCCTGGAGCAGAAATTTGGGGGATTGAGGCAGAGCTTCTGTGGCTGGCGACGGACAATTGGACTCTTGGCGGTAATTTTAGTTATACGCCAAGTGAATACACAGAAGATCTGTTTATCAAGGATACCTCGGACGTAAATACACCTGGGTCTTTGTTTCCCGGCTTTGAGGGGCAAACACAGAACATCAATGGCAACCAGATTTTGCAGGTGCCGGAGTTAAAATATACGGCCTGGGCCAGCTATGGTTATCCATTAAACAATGGTTCGCGTTTGGACTTCTTTGGTGTTTATACATGGATTGATGAAGTCTACTACTCACCGTTCGAAAGTGAGACCGAAAAGGCAGACTCCTATGACCGAGCCGACCTGCGGGCCACATGGACATCACCCCAGGGTAACTGGATCGTATCCGGATTCGTTAACAATGTGTTTGACGATATCGGTGTGTTGCAGGTTTTGCGGGCTGGTGAGGCCGAGTTTTTCCGTCATACATCCGGAACCACTGTACCTCGCTTGTATGGTGTTGAACTGAGTTATACCCTGGGTAACTAAGGACCAGTTGACCAGCAAGATAAGAAAGGGCACATCAGTGCCCTTTTTTTATTATTCAACCTCGGCGGTACCGCTTGGTGAAATCACAGCGGCCTGGATGTCCGCCAGTTTTGTCAAAATAGTTTCAGCCTGCTGTTGGGTCAGCCCATACTGAGCACTATTTTTCAATTCCTCAAAATCTTCGAATAATTCCGCCTTGTACTCGCTGACACAGATTTCCCAACGCTTGAGTTTCCTCTCGTATCTGTCAAGTTTGTAAGAATCAACACCGGTTCGGTCGGTAACTCCGTCGCTATTCTCAATATCCGGTTGTGCGCCCGGCACCGGTTTTGGTTGCTTGCAAGTGTTTACCAGCAGTTGCCAGTCGAGGGCAGCCTGAACCTTTTCGTGAACTTCTGCTGCCATTGAGGTGGAGCAAAAAACGAGTAGTGCACCAGCGAGTTTAATGTTGGCCATGTACCTTCCTTAAGTGATCTTGTAACGGTTGATTTGAATATCATCTTCACCAATATCGGAATAATTATCAGTGATCCGTGCCCGAATATAATCACGCCAGCTAAATGGTGTATACCTTGGCTTGCCAACCCGGGAGGCGTCCATGGGCTGTATCACCGCATCAAAACGAGGCTGGTAGAAAAATGGCGTGCTGTACCTGGCTTTGCGCGTCATCGGCACAACACGGTGAACGGCGGCGGTATATTGATCGTTCGTCTGAACCTGTAAAGCATCCCCAATGTTCACAACGAATGTTCCTTTGCTGGGCGGTACATCGATCCAACCGTGTTCCCTCGAGCGTGCTTGTAGTCCTCCAGTGTCATCTTGAATCAACAGTGTAATGGAACCTGGGTCGGTATGATGATGTAGCGCCATTTTGCCCAGGGGCGTCACTTGTTTCTGCTCGGATTCCGACAAGGGATCTTCCATCGGATAATAATTCAGACGCATTGAACTCGTGTGGATCTCGCCAAAGTCTTCCTGAACCTGCCGGGTGGGTAAATTCAGCGATGAATAGACCAGGCTGATGGCTTCCTCCGCTAGCAGGGTACAGGCGACAAAGTAGTCTGACATAGCTTGTTTGAATTGCGGCATTCCCGCTGGCCACTGGGATCGTATAGCCGAACGGGAAGATTTGTAACCACCCGCTTTAAAATCGAACACTTCTTTCAAGTCTCGTTTTTGTTTGGTGAGCTCCCGGTTATAGAATCCAAGCGGATTGGTTTCAGTTCGAACAACAGAATTTTTCAGTTCCCTCGATGAAGCGAAAAAAAGCTCCGTCTGGGCCCACATGGCGCTAATTAAATCCTCCAGCCCATGATCGGTCAGCAGGAAGAATCCGTGGTCCCGACAGGCGTTCTCGAGCTGTTGCAGTGAGTCCTTGCTGAGGGTCCCTTGTCTGAATTGTTCAATACTGATGGTAGGCACGAAATTCAAAATGCGATCCCCTGTTAAAAAGCGACTCGAATGAGTGGTAAACATGTTGAGTAGATAGTTTACCCTATGAAGTTGATCTTAACATTGGTACCAAAGCGCCCCCTTGTCTTTTCAGGTGAGTCGTTTTGTTGGATAATCCATTAACGCGTACGGGACCCGATAAATAGCTCAAGGAAATCAAAAAATGACCAAACAAGTTGATTGGTATTACTTCCGAAATGGATGAACCACCTGCACTAAAGCATCCAAGTTCTTGGAAGCAGGCAAAGTGGAAATTAAAGAAAAAACTCCTGCCAGTAAGAAGCTGCAGGCCGCTGATGCGAAGCTGATGCTGAAACAGGCTTCCCGGCTCATTGCCATGAAAGGCAAAAAGGTGGCTGAATTTCAGGGTGCAAAAGCGGTATCGAAAGAAGCGGTGGAAGCGACCCTGGGACCCACGGGCAACATGAGAGCGCCGACCATCAAGGTTGGCAAGACAGTGCTGGTTGGGTTCAATGAAGAAATATTTACCGACGTTTTCGGTTAGAACAGTGCGTCGTTAAGTGCAGCAAGCCAGGCCAGCAGCAGAATAAGGACTATCAACAGGTTTATTCTGACGATTAACCCGTAGCGTTTTTTTTTCTGTAGATCCTGGGCGTCGGTTTGATAAACCTTACACACTAAGGCATCGAGCATAATGACGACGAATGTTATTGGCACCAGTGCCGGGATCACTGCGCCCAGAATGATGTCCCATCCTCTCGGATTCCAGCTGGGTTCAGTGAAAGGCAGAATCAACAGGAACATAAAAGCCAGACCATGGAGCATGTTCCTGAGCAACCCCATTGATTTCCATTTTTCTAACAAACGACACCCTCACAACTTCCAGTCTCACAGAAAGATCTAACACTTTACCTTATAGTTGCTTTAGTCTCTAAGCTCTCGTTCCTTGCTTTATTTAACGGATTCATGAGTGAAAAATTCCTTCACATTACTCATTGATGGCATGACCTGTAATCATTGTGAATCAACGGTGACCGGGGCGCTGGAACAACTCGGTGGGCAGGTCCGGGAAATAGATGCCGATACCGGAATTGCCCGTTTTGTATCAGATAGATGGATCCCGATTGATTCCGTAACGAATTCAGTTGAATCGGCCGGCTATTCCCTGAAAGCAGCATCGATAGCCGGTGAGCTCACCATCCCGGTGCAGGGAATGCAATTCGAAAAAAGCCGGAAGCGGATTACTGGCGAGCTTCTGAAAATAGACGGCGTAGAGCGCGTTGTTGTACACCTGGACGCGAATCAGGTCATCGTATCAGGATCTGCAGATCTGTTGGCGATAATTGCGGGCATTAGGAATCAGGGATATGAAGTGGCCGAAACAGTTTCTGACGTCGAATTCCCCAAGCAGCCATCTGCAACTACGGTAGCATCGGCGAGTGAACAGGACTCGATTACCCCCACGAGGGAATCAGATTATTACCTGCAAATTCAAGGTATGTCCTGCGCCAGCTGCGTTTTAAGAGTGGAGAATACGCTTTCTGCTGTTCCCGGCGTCAGCGAAGCTTCAGTTAATTTTGCGGACGAAACTGCCTTTGTAAAAGGCGCCACCAGCCTGCAGGATCTGGTATCGGCAGTACAACGATTAGGTTACGGCGCGGATCTGGTTGACCCGTCGGTTGATAAAGAACGGGTAATGATCGATCAGTTTAGAAAGGGAATTATTCGATCTGTTCTGGCTTTGGTTGGCGGCTCGCTACTCATGGCAGGGATGATGACCGGCTTGTTGCCGGGGATAGACAACAAAACCTTCTGGCTGATAACGGGCGTCGTGGTTTTAGGGTTGATGGTATTTTCTGGTGGGCACTTTTATCGTAATGCGTGGCACTCAGCCAAATACTTCACCACGACCATGGACACGCTGATTGCGCTGGGAACAGGAACCGCCTGGTTGTATTCAATGCTGGTGATCATTGCGCCGATGCTTGTGCCTGAGGCCAGTCGGCACCTGTTTTTTGAAGCTGCGCTGTTTATTGTCGGTTTTATCAACCTGGGTAAAAGCCTGGAACTCAATGCCCGGGGCAAAGCTTCCGGCGCCATTGAAAAACTGTTAGATTTGGCGCCTGATGAAGTCACCTTGCTGGTAAACGATGAGGAAACCCGGACTTCTCTACAACTCATCAAGGTAGGGGATTCGCTGCGGATTAAACCGGGTGACCGAATCCCCGTGGATGGCAGGATCATTGATGGTTTCTCAAGTCTTGATGAATCGATGTTAAGTGGTGAACCCATTCCAGTTGATAAGCAGCCTGGCGACAGTGTGGCAGCCGGTACGATCAACCTGCATGGCAGTTTTGTGATGCTCACCGAGCAGGTAGGTCGAGAAACCACACTGGCCAGAATGGTCAGCATGGTGAAACAAGCCCAGAACTCGAAACCCCCCATTGGCAAACTAACGGATTCAATTGCATCGGTTTTCGTCCCATTCGTGTTGCTGGTTGCGCTGGTGTGTATCGTTTACTGGGGCTTCCTTTCGTCTGACGGGGGCCTGACCCTCGTGATTGTTACCACCATGTCAGTATTGATTATTGCCTGCCCCTGCGCGCTCGGCCTGGCAATACCGATCTCCATTATGGTGGGCATCGGTCGGGGAGCGTCCCGGGGACTGTTGGTGCGTAACAGCGATGCGCTGCAAGCCGCGGCTGGCCTGGACACTATCGTACTGGACAAGACAGGCACATTGACTGAAGGAAAGCCGGAAGTCGTGGGTGTTTCGGTGTCACAGGGTTCTGATGAGAATCGGTTACTCGGCCTGGCTTACAGTCTGGAATCCTATTCCGAGCATCCACTGGCGAAGGCGGTTATCAATTACTGTGAACAACGCGGTATCAGTAAGCCAGTGGTCAGTGAATTCCGGATATCACCGGGTGGCGGCGTATCAGCCGAGGTCGATGGCGTGATGGTCCGGGCTGGGAACAGGCAATATCTAGTAGATTCCGGGATAGGATTTAGCCACCAGACCCAACCGGAAACAGGCACCGTCATTTATATTGCCGAAGGGTCGGAACTGCTGGGCAGCCTTGACCTGGATGACAAACTCAAGCCGGATTCCAAATCTGCCGTGGCTAAATTTCAGGCAAAGGGAATCCATGTGGTTATTCTCTCCGGGGACAACGCGGCGAGCGTCAGCAAGGTTGCAGCACAACTCAATATTTCGGACTACCATGCCGGACTCACCCCTGAAGCCAAGTTGGAGAAGATCAGCGAAATGCAACGGGGTGGCCAAAAAGTGGCAATGGTGGGTGATGGCATCAATGATGCGCCCGCTCTGGGCATTGCAGATGTCGGTTTTGCGATGGGTGATGGCACCGATATCGCGATTGAAAGTGCGGATGTTGCCGTGGTTGGTAACCGATTGAGCCGGGTTGTCGAGGCGATCGAGATTTCCCGGCAAACCATGCGCAACATCTACCAGAATCTCTTTGGTGCCTTTGCCTACAATATTGTGTTGATTCCTGTGGCGGCCGGTGTCTTGTATCCCCTGTTGATCAGTCCGACATTTGCGGGCTTCGCCATGGCGATGTCGTCAGTGACGGTGGTGGCCAATGCTAACCGTTTGCGATTTGTCCGGCTGGACTAGATGTTTTTGGTGTTGCCGTAAAGTTGTATCTGGTTCATGATCTGCGACGGCTAGTTAAAAAAACCGCTGTTGGTACAATTCCGAATCACCAAAACTGCAGTTTCAAGAAGCAAAGAGGCAATCATGGTAGAGCCCGTTCATATTGAGGTATTTACAGACTACGTCTGACCCTGGTGTTATCTCAGTACCGTGAGTATTGAAAAGCTAAGGCAGGAAGAAAACGTTACGGTATCCTGGTCCTTTTTCCCCCTTCATCCGGAAACGCCTCCTGAAGGCAAGTCTCTGTCTGACCTGTTTAAAGGTCGTGAATCCCAGGTGCAGTCTTTCCAGAACCAGATCAAATCTCTGGCCGAGAAAGAAGGGTTGCCTTACGGTGATCGCTCGATGACTTACAACAGCAGATTGGCACAGGAACTGGGTAGCTGGGCTGATACGCAGGCAAATGGTGAGGCTTTACACGACGTACTGTATCGATCTTACTTTGTCGACAACGTGAATATCTCGGATATCGATGTACTGGTCAGGCTGGCGGGGCAGGCAGGGTTGAAGGAGGAAGAGGCGCGTGACGTACTGCAAGATCGCCGGTTCAGCCAAAAAGTCGATGAAGATTGGCAAAGAGCCCGTGGTATGGGCCTCAGTGGTGTGCCTACGTTTGTGAGCTCAGAATTGTACGTCGTCGGTTGCCAGACTTATGATGTGCTGATGCGCTTCCTGAGCCATTTGCGTAAGCTCAAGTCCGAGGCAAAAACGAATTCTGCCTGAAGCAGGCTTGCCCTCGCGACGGTCGCAGTACCATCCCATCAGCTGCTACTTTCGGCTCCGGACATAACCCGGGTTAACAATTCTGCTTCTTAACAGCACCTGCTGTTCGTCCTGTGTGAAAACAACTTTGTTACCGTCAAGTTCAATGCCTAACTGCGACAACAGCTGCGTATAACCACGGAAATTTCTATCTGACTCATAGTCTTTATACGCGGTGGCGAAAATGGAAGTCCCGGCGACCCGGTCAAAGGATTTCGCCAGCTTTATACCGTTCCAATGTTGATCAACTGAACGACAACACATCCTGAATTCGCTGATGACAGCATCAAGGGATTGTCCTGAGTTTTGCAGTGCTATATTCATTTCCAGAAAATAGAGCGCCCCAGACCAATAGACCCGCATAAAGGCCCTGTTCTGTCGCATATCCGCACTCAGTGTGCCGAGTTTGATATTACGGTTGCTGTCATTTGCGCCACGTCTGAACCCGTCAGCCAGTTTTTGCCACATCTGCTCGACGCTGAGAGTTCCGGCCCGGGCCATCAGAATATTCTGGTAATAGCTGGCAAAGCCTTCTGAAATCCAGATATCCCCGGAACCAACATACGGTATATACAGGTGGCTGAATTCATGTACCGCAGTCCAATCCTCTGTAAATCCTGCCAGGCTCACCTGTGGGTTAACGTAAAAGTTCACGCCTTCAGGTGACGAATGGCGTATTGTGTTGGCCCAGGGAACCGGCCCTGTGCCCCTGGCATGTCGTCGGATAATGATGTTCGTGTTTTGTCTCGGAAACCTGCCGTCGATAAGACTCGCTGAGTGAGCAGCGTGTAACAGCCAGTCAAGGATTTTCTGTTGTTCCTGTTGGTTAAAGTCGGAGTGCCAGTTGATTGCGAACGTGCCACCAGGGATTGGCAGGTTGTCAGCGTAGGCCGGGATGCTGAGTGCGATTAGGATTAGTAGTAGAAAAGGAAATTTTGATCGGCCCATAGTAGTGTTAGACCGGCTGATGCTATGAAAGATTCTCTGATCTATGGTATCTGATCTACAGGGTCTGATCTATAGTACTGATCTGTAGTAGGAGGGGCGAATCGATTCAGTCGCCAATGGCTTTCCAGGGTGACGTTTCGGGGTTGGCTGCCAGGAGGTTGCAGGCGGTAGCAATAACTTCCGAAACATCCTGTTCAGCTTGCTCGTAGATGACGCGATGATCGAATTTGCGGTGCTGAGAGTCAGGCTTTAACTCCGTTAGCCAATTATCCAGACCTGATGTGACCTCTGGGTTTGACTGGGAGAGGTGGTATCTGGCAGCATCGTATTGTTTGCGTAAATTTGTGTCTTTTATATCGTCCAGTGTATCGAGAACGTCATAACTCTTGTCCGGTCCTTGTCTGGATTGTATGTACGACTTGGACGGAGAACAAAGGATTCGACTTGTTACAGACCGGTTGCTGGCGAGAACTCCTTGATAAGAGACCAGCAACAGTCTCAGGATGTTGGTTGCCTCGGCCTCGTTGACCTTGAACTGATCCTGGATTTTTTCGATATTTGGTTGTGACTCTGACTTTAGCGCATCCAGGTACAATTGGTGCATCAGTGTCATGTAAGCGAAGTGATCAGGCAATTTCTCATCGTTGATGAAGTGCTCCCGATAGAGGTCTTCAGCTCCATTTTCGAGAACCTGCACAGGGTTTGCATTTCCGGGCTGGATGACCAGGGTAAGGGTAAGCACTGCTAACCAGGCTGTTACTTTTCTCTCATTCATCATGATTCTTAACGTCGAAACACTTGTGGACGTTAAAGATAAACAAATTGCGCGGTGAAATCAGAGAACCATGTCACACTTTTGGTAGGCTTATTTGCAGCTTGTTGGTTTTGTAACCGCTATCTGTTCGGGTTTAGCCGGGCCATTAAACCACCGATACCGCGAACCAGCCATCTGGGCTGATGCTTGGCCCAGGTAATAGCAGCCTGATTGGTGACGCCGGGAATTCTGATTACTTCACGATTCATTAGCGCCGCGTAACCTTGTTGTGCAACATCTTCGGGGCTGGACATTAAGAAAGCCGGTACATTGGCGCTTTGAACATCTTCAATCATGTCCGTGCGGGTTATACCCGGACAAAGCGCTGTGACAAACACCCCGGTACCTTTTAGTTCTTCAGACAGGGATTCGGTTAGCGAAAGTACATAGGCCTTGCTGGCGGCATAAGCGGATAATGAGGGGACCGGTTGAAAGGAGGCCACGGAGGCTACATTGAGTATTCTGCCGCTACCCCTGTTAATCATCCCTGGCAGAAAATTGCGCGTCAGCCTGGTCAGGCAAAAAATGTTGAGTGCGATCAGGTTCTCAATATCTGCCAGTGCCTGGTCATGAAATGAACCAGGGTAGGCAATTCCTGCATTGTTTACCAGCACATCAATGCGGGTATCGGAGAGTGAAGAGACAAGGTGGTCAATGCCTTGATTCGTTGAGAGATCGCAGTCAATGACGTCGACATTGACCAATGACCTCAACTCGTCACCAATCTCTTCCAGCTTCGACAATCTGCGTGCGGTGATCACAAGATCGAAGCCATTGGCCGCGAATTGACGTGCCAGAGCTTCGCCGATTCCCGACGAAGCACCCGTGATCAGCGCTGTGCCTTTAGTCATCTGATTTCGTTTTCTCTTGCTCGTTGCCAGGTGTCCCGCCCATCATCTTTTGCAACCAGCTCTGATAAGCCATCATCGGTTGCATGGCGCTATCCACGATGTCCTTGTATTGGGTCTGGTTGGAGTCTTTGAGAAATTGTTGCGCCCGATTGAGCATTTCCTGTTGCAGGCTCTCTACATTTGGAAGGCCTATAAAACTACGCCGCTCTTCCGGGGTGATGTCCACATCGATTGTGATCTTCATCAGTCGCCATCCTTTAGCCATAAACTGGGGAGTCTATTACAACCCAAAAACAGAAGGGCGCATAGCGCCCTTTAAAAATGCTGAATGACCGGGGGATTAGCCATCAGTATTTGGTGCAAAAACTTGCTGAACTGCGTTAGTAGTATCTTCTACCGAGCTTTTCAAAATATCTGCCTGTACCTGGGTAGCATCCTTGATGCCGCTCCAGAGTGTCTCGGCATATTCACGTTGCAGTTCGATGAAACCCGCCACGTCTTTCACTTCAGGTAATTTGCTGGAGAAGTCACTGTTAAGTTCAAGATACTTGCGAAAATTTTCTTGCTGACTACTCATCAATGCCTGAAACATATTCTGGTTGATCTCGAAAAATGTCTTTCCCATTTCTGCTTGTGTCTGTAGATAACTCATCATCTGGTCCTTTTTGTTAAGCCTAGTTACGCCGCTGCCTTTGCAGAGGTTTCTTCAGTTTTGGTTTCAGCTGGGGTCGCGGCTACTTCAGTTTCTTCTGCTGTCAAAGCCAGTTTCACTGCATCCCGGGTACCACTAAACGCGCCTTTGACTATCTCTGTCTGTGCTTCAACGGCACCTCTGGCATTGTTCCAAAGTGTTTCGTTGTATTCTTTCTGTAAGCCCAGGAAATCAGAAATGCTGGTGATTTCCGGAAGTCGCTTGGCGAATTCGCGATTGGTCTCGAAATACTTGCTGATGTTCTCACGCTGGAGTTCGGCAATCTCTTTGATGGTGCTGGTGTTAATCTCGTAAAGTGACTTTCCGAGGTTGGTCTGTTTTTCAATAATGTTCATGTCGTTGTGTTTCCTGAGTTGTTCATATGTTGCGCTGCAGCATTATATATTGCACTGCAACAAATTCAAGCGGTTTTTCAGAATACTCGCTTATTTTTAGTGATTAGTCCGATTCAATGGCCCGGGGTCCTTCCTAAAATTTCTCATAAGCCATTGATAAATTTAGATTATGCAACCTTTGTGGGCACTTCGGCTACATCTTCAGAATCTTGATCCCCAGATAGCTCATTTTGCGTCCTGGACTGCAATTCCTGCCGTTCGATGATGTCAGTTACATTATCCGAAAGAACTAACTGCTTCAGTTCCATGAATGCGGCAACAATATCATCACGCAGAATGCTTGCGTCCGGCAGTGCTTTTTTGCATGCAGTAATACTAAAGTACAAGTCATCACAATAGCTTTGAACGGTGATGTTGAGACCCAGACCATGCGCGGGAATAGAGACTGGATAGTGAGATAACATCTCTGCACCATTGGAGTAGAGTGTTTCACGGGGTCCGGGGACGTTCGAAATGACCAGATTGATGGGCATTGGCAGAACATCGCTCAAGCTAAGTTGCTCGTTTAGCACGGATGTCGCGGTGATCGTTGCGGGTAAACCGGGCAGTGCGACGTTAGGCTCGTATCCCTCGGCCAGTTCCGCGGTAACTTCCTTTGCTGTGTTAGCTGAGGCTTTGATTGCCAGCAACCTTGTACCAGGGTCTGCCAGATGCGTCGCCAGATTGACTTGCATCATGGTGACATTGTTCCCCATTCCCTTATCACCGGGTTTCCTGAGGGATACGGGCGATCCCGCAATAAGTGGAGTGTCGGTCAATACGCCGAGTCGTAGCAGATAAGTTCGGAGCCCACCGGCGCAAACTGACATGAAAACGTCATTCACTTTGCAATCTAGTGACTTACCGATCTGCTTTGTCTGAGACAGTGACAGCTTACCGCAGGCATATTCGCGGGTGGCACCGATTGAGCGGCTAAAGGAGGTGGTGGGTGCAACGTCGTTCAACGCACCAAAAGATTTTGATGGATCGATTGCTCTCTGGTTAACCCGGACCATACTTTCCATGGATCCGAGATAGCGACTGACACTGTCGATCTGGAAGCTGACAAGATTTTCCCATGCCATGGTGAACAAATTGATTGAACTTTTCTGTTCACCGTCGAGCAGGTCCGCAGGAACCTGGTGAACCGGGTGATCCGGTGAGTTGTCCATCAACAGCATGGTGGCCGCCTGTCCAGCCATGCCGTCCAGGCAAGCGTGGTGGGCCTGGTTGTAGTAGGCGATATTTCCGTCTTCGAGACCTGTTATCACGTAAACAGCCCACAGCGGCTTGCTTCGATCCATGGGTGCGCTGTGCAATTGCGCGACTTTCTGTTCGAGCTGGCGCATGCTGCCCGGCGCATCAAGGGGAACCTCAATGATGTGGTTTTCGATATTGAATTCAGTATCTGTGATCCACACAGGGTGGTCCAGATTGAACGGTGTGAACTTTATTTTCCGTGTCAGGTATGGGACAAGATGGATTCGGCCGTTCAGAAATGTTTTCAGGCCGTTGCAGAACTCACTCGCCGATGTGTTCTGCGGCAGGGCAAATTGTTGCAGGGACGCGACGTGATTGAACACCGTGTCTGTTTCTGAATAAAGGAAGTTTGCATCCAGGGCACCAAGTTTTTCCATGTTCTTGTCTCCAGTTTTCAATAGTCGATTTCCACATACGCACTAACGCCTGCACTGAACAGCGCCACGCTATCGATGTAATGCTATAAAAATAAGATGGGTATCCGTGTCGCGAGGTTCCAGACGCTTTTTGGGGTGACTGCGGGGACCTGCTGTGGACAACGAGCGCGGATTATAAACGGCTCTTGGTTTGAGTCAACCACTTTTTGTGCATCGCGCAATAAAGTTCAATTTTGTGAAGCTGTTAACAAATCTGCGACCTGGAGCAGCGGTTAAATGCTTGATTCCATTGTGTAAGTCGGACAAACTCAATCACGTTTTTCACTGCAACATAGCGCACTCTCTCAGTATGTGTAAGTACGTAAAATATGAGGTATGGATTTGTACGAAGAACTTGATGTAGAAAGTTATCGCGTTGAAACTCCATCGATTTTCAATTCGTTAACAGAAATTCCAAGGACACTCCTGGAAATTGGCACGCTTTCGATTAGCTTTCCAGTGCTGTCCAGCTTACCCAAGGGAGACAAACACCCCGTCATGCTTGTCCCAGGGTTTATGGCAGGTGATGAGTCAACTGTGGTGTTGCGGCGCTATCTTTCGTGTATGGGATACAAACCTTCTGGTTGGGGTTTGGGAAGAAATACCGGGCATCCAGAAATCATAGAGCGAACCTTGATTGAAAAATTTCATCAACTATTTGAGGAACATCAACAGAAAGTTAGCCTGATTGGTCAAAGTTTAGGTGGTATATTTGCGAGAGAGCTGGGCCGTTTATTTCCTGATAAGGTCCGGCAGGTGATTACCCTCGGTAGCCCTTTTTCGATGGCCAATGGCGGGGGGTCGAATCTCCTGGTGCAGAAGTTGTTTGAACAACAGTCAAGGATGAGCGTTGAAATGATGCGTGAACGTCTGGAGACAGATCAAAGCCCACCGATTCCCCTGACCGCGGTTTATAGCCGTGGTGATGGCGTTGTACACTGGCGCGGTTGTATGGAAACTGAACTGGACCACCAGACCCAGAATATTGAGGTATTCGGAAGCCACTGCGGTATGGGTTTTAATCCCGCTGTTTATTACATTATTGCAGATAGGCTTGCCCAGCCGGAGAATAGATGGAGACTGTTTCAGTCGCGGGTCCCTGGTGTGGTGCACCCGATGAATGAAGACGAGAATTAAGAGCCTGGGAATTCACCATGCGCGAGTTCAAAAAGTATCCCAATCGTCGGCTCTATGACATTCAGGAGAGCCAGTACGTCACGGTGGAAGATATCCGCAAGATCGTCCTCGCAGGTGAGACGATTCTGGTGATAGATTCCAAATCAGAAAAGGACCTGACCCGTTCGGTGCTGTTGCAGATTATTTCAGAGCAGGAAGGTGAAGGCCATGAGCCAATATTGACGAATCGTGTTCTGGAACAACTGGTCCGCTTTTATGGGGCACCGATGCAAAGTGTAGTGAGTCGATATATCGAACAGAGCATTACAACTTTTTTGGATCACCAGGAAAAATATCGATCCAGGATGCAGGATCTGGCAGGTGCGGAGCCTATGGCGTTGATGCGTAAGGCATTGGAACAGAATATGGAATTCTGGAATCGTCTCGCGACAAATACTCAGGACAGATCCAGAGAAGACTAGGGGGTCCCCCAGTTTGCCAGTAACGGGTTGAGCTCATTGAAAGCATCAATGGTTAGTGCGGCGTCCGCCAGCTCGCTCGGCTCAACGTAAGGACTGTTTACGGCAATCACTTGCATACCCGCAGCCCGGGCGGCCCTGATGCCGCTCGGTGAATCTTCGATGGCGATGCAATGGTGTGGGTTCACCCGGAGTTTCTCAGCGCAGAGCAGGAATATGTCAGGATCAGGTTTGCCACGTTGTAGTTCCGGGTGGTCACCACAAACCACCTGCTGGAAGAAAGTACCCCAGGGTTTTCGACTGAGTTTCAGGTCGCACAAGTGCTGGTGAGAACTCGTCGCCAGACCGAAGGGAATTCCGGACTCCGACAGGTCGGTAATAAACTGTCCGGCCCCTTCTATTTCCGGTGTGTCCTCAAACAGCTGCCGCAGAAAGACCTCGCGGGTGGAAAGAAACGCGTCCACTGACATGGGTAAGTCAAAATGGTCGATGGTGATCCGGGCGCTGCGTCGCGAATCACCCCCCATGCACTGTTTTTTGAGTGCCATCGTGAATTCTGCATCAAAAGGATCAAGCACCTTCTGCGTGGCAATTGTATACAGAGGTTCTGTGTCGAGCAGGGTTCCGTCCATGTCAAAAATGAGCGCCGCAGGGGTCTTAGCTAATGCCGGGTTCATTTTTCTGATACTCGTGATTTTCACAGGGTGCAATTCATAGTGTTTTGTTTGCCACAAAGGGTTGGGCGACTTCTTCGATAATTTCGTGTGGAACTGAATCGTCTTCATCGGCCACCCGGCTTTCTGCTTCAGCAGCGAGGTTCATCAATTCGAATAGAACCCCGGGGGTCATCTGAAAATGGTACCCCTTTTCAATGACAATGTGAGTAAGCAGGAACGACAGTGCTTCTTCCTTGGAGATTCGGCTGGAGCGCATGGTTTTTTGCTTGCTGTGCTGGTTGTGGGTCGATTCTAACGAATTCCATGGCCAGAAACTCCCGGTTGCCGTCAGTAAAGGTATTTTTCGATAAAATTGCATATCAACAACCCGTTTTATTTCCTATCGATAGTTCTCGAATTTTCGTCTTCATAATAAACTGTAGCTGATTTTCTGTTCGGATACAGTTGATCAGCGGAGCAAAGCCTTGAAGAAAGTCAAATTTGCCGAGCGGCGTTCAGGCGATGATCGAAGAGTGCACGGGAGACGGGGGTTAAGAAGATTTCTTAGGGAGTTTTGGAAATTGTCAACCTATCGAAGACACCGGAAAAGGCGCTCTCCTTATATGAGGAGAGAAACCTACACGGTATACCTGCCTGATCGCGTATAGCTCCACAAGCAGCCTGGGGGATTCATGTCGTGTGTTATTGGGGTGAATGTCTGCGGTAGTTCTGTGGCTACGATTCCGCTTAAGAAAACCTTACCTGCAGCGACGAAAAGTATCTTGTTCTCGGCTAGCCAGTCCCTGCGCACTGCGCCTTGTCTTGAATCATTTGAGTCGCTCTGAACATGGCATTTCACCTTGAAGGACGACTAGGTTAACATTGCAAACTTTTTGAAAGCCTAACAATGATAAAAGTAGATCATTTAACGAAACAGTTTGGTTCGTTGCACGCCGTAGTGGATTTGTCTCTGCAGCTCGAGCCCGGTGAAATACTGGGATTCCTCGGTCCCAACGGGGCTGGTAAGTCAACGACGATGAAAATGTTAACGGGATTTCTCATTCCCACCAGCGGTAGCATCAACATTTGTGGTCATGACGTCAGGCAGGATCCGATTGCCGCTCAGCAATTAATTGGATATCTGCCGGAAGGCGCACCTTGCTATGATGAGATGACACCGGAATCTTTCCTGAACTTCATTGCTGAAATCAGGGGCTATCAGGGAGAGGAAAAGTCGCGGCGGGTTACCGATGTGGTCAGGAAAATGTCCCTCGAAAAGGTGCTTGGACAAAGGATCGAGACCCTGTCGAAAGGTTTCAAGCGGCGAGTGGGTCTGGCGCAGGCCATTCTTCACGATCCGAAGGTGTTGATTCTGGACGAGCCGACGGATGGCCTGGACCCTAATCAGAAACAACAGGTCAGGAATTTGATTCGCAGCTTGTCCAGGGACAAGATCGTAATCATCTCGACCCATATCCTTGAAGAAGTGACCGCCGTATGTAGTCGGGTGATTATTATCTCGGACGGCAGGGTAGTTGCCGATTGCACGCCGCAGGAGCTGGAGGCGCAATCGAGGTTTCATGGCGCCGTTAGCATCAGGCTTGGGGACGGCGCCGATGTGCAAGCCCTTCAAACAGAAATTGAATCCTTGTCATTTGTCGATACCGTTCAGGTCATTGATGCCGGATTAACGGTTTTTCCCGCAGGTGAGAAGGGTCTGTTTTCTCAATTGAACAGTTTTCTGACCGAGCGAGAGATTCCGCTGGAATCGATGTTTCAGGAAAGGGGGCGTCTTGATGATGTCTTCCGTCAAATAACGACGGGAGAAGGCCTATGAATCACCTGTTTATCATCGTCAAACGTGAACTCAGCAGTTACTTTGTCACCCACCTTGCCTATGTATTCATTCTGATCTTTCTAATCTTGTCTGGTGTGTTCACGTTTTATATGGGTAATTTTTTTGAGCGAGGCCAGGCAGACCTGGCGCCCTTCTTTAATTTTCATCCCTGGCTATATCTATTCCTGGTACCCGCAATATCGATGCGTTTGTGGTCCGAGGAACGCAACTCGGGTTCAATTGAACTGCTGCTGACACTGCCTATCAGAAAAGTCGACGCCGTTGCCGGTAAATTCCTGGCCGCCTGGATCTTCACTGGAATTGCCCTGTTGATGACGTTTCCCTTGTGGTTGACGGTCAACTACCTCGGTAAGCCCGACAATGGCGCCATCTTTGCCGGTTACCTGGGGAGCTGGCTTATGGCGGGCGGATTCCTGGCAATCGGTTCCTGTATGTCAGCGCTCAGTAAAAGCCAGGTCATCGCTTTTATCGTCACCGGTCTGGTTTGCCTGCTGTTTGTACTGGCGGGATTCCCTCTGGTGCTGAATCTCTTCGAGGAATGGGTGCCGCTGATTGTGCTGGATGCACTGGCGTCATTAAGTTTTTTAACCCACTTTGGATCAATTTCCAAAGGCGTGTTGAGTTTGCAGGATCTGCTGTATTTCGTCTCAATGATTGTGACATGGCTTGCGGCAACCATGATTGTCGTTGAAATCAAACAGGCGAGTTGAGTAGTGAATATGAAAAAATTGAATTCGGGAATTGGCTTGCTGTTATTAAGTGTCGGGTTTCTGGTTTTTACGATGTTGAATAACCAGGTTTTCTCTGGTCTGCGACTGGATTTGACGGAAGGGAAGCTGTACACCCTGTCTGACGGCAGCCGGGAAATACTGTCCACCATTGAAGAGCCGATTAATCTGTACTTTTTCTTCTCAGATGCTGCCAGTCGAGACCTGACCGGCTTGCGCGCCTATGCGAAACAGGTCCAGGACCTCTTACATGAGTATGAACTCGCGGCGGACGGTAACATTAATTTAATGATCATTGATCCGGCGCCATTTTCTGAAGACGAGGACATGGCGGCNNNAGCATTCCAATCAGTAATGCGGGCGAAGAGCTCTATTTTGGTTTGGCGGCGACCAACGCCCTTGATGACCAACTGTCGATAGCTTTTTTTCAACCTGACAAGGAAGCATTTCTGGAATATGAAATCAGCAAGCTGGTGCAATCGCTGGTGACACCTGAAAAGCCCGTGGTAGGTTTGCTGAGTTCCATCAAGGTGCAGGAAGATGTGAATATGCAAACATTCCAGACAACCCCGGCCTGGATTGTGATTGACCAGATCAGCCAGCTATTTGATTTGCAAACCGTTGACGCATCAATCACGCAAGTCCCACCTGAGATTGACCTGCTGATACTGATACATCCAAAAGCGCTCGACGAAGCCACGCTATATGCCATAGACCAGTTTGCAATGGCTGGTGGTCGATTGCTGGTCTTCGTCGATCCGCTGGCTGAACGGGATCGCCCTGCTTCACAGAATCCAATGATGCCCGGGCCTCCGCCTTCTCCCTCTGACCTGAATAAGTTATTGGGTACCTGGGGTGTCACCCTTCGGGAAGGATTTGTATTGCTGGACGCGCAAACTGCACTTGCGGTGAGTGGTGGCCGTTCCGGACAACCCGTTCGACATCTGGCGATTCTAGGCATGGGCCCCGATAATTTCTCTCAGGATGATGTCTCCATCTCGTCACTGGAATCTATTAACTTCGCCTCAGCAGGGATTCTGGATATTGACCCACAATCTCAGGCAACCATTATCACGTTAATCCAGTCCAGCGCCTATGCGAAACCGTTAGAAACCATGAGAATGCAATTTCTGACAGACCCATCGGATCTGCAAAAAGATTTTGAGCCGACCGGTGAACGTTATCCCGTTTCTGTTCGGATAGCAGGAAAGGCGAATTCAGCATTTGAATCCAGTGTAGGTGATTCCGGTGGTAAGACTCAAGAAGGCAAGGCCCATATAGCTTCAACGGATGAACTGAATGTCATCGTTGTTGCCGACACCGATTTGCTGGCTGACCAGATGTGGGTCCAGGTCCAGAACTTTTTCGGTCAGCAGATTGCCAACCCCTGGGCTAATAACGGCGACTTTGTGATCAATGCCGTCGATAACCTGGTAGGTAGTGCTGCACTCATTAATGTTCGTAGTCGTGGTCGGTTCTCTCGGCCGTTTGATGTGGTGTTGGACTTAAGGCGTGAAGCAGAAGCCAGCTACCTCGAAAGCGCGAATGATTTACAGGCACAACTTGCAGAAACAGAGCAGAAACTGACGCAACTGCAATCTACCCAGGGAGATCAAGGCCTGTTAAGCCTGACGCCTGAACAGGAGGAAGCGATCATTCAGTTTCGGCAGGAGAAATTACGAATTCGCAAACAGTTAAGGGATGTGCGCCATCAACTGGATAAAGACATCGAGAATTTGGGGACGAACATCAAATTTTTGAATATCGCCCTGATTCCCATTCTCTTAACTTTGATGTTGTTGATGTTCAACTACATCCGCCTGCGGAATGCCAGGGTGCCACATCATGAGTCGTAACTGGATATGGGGCCTGGGTATTTCGATCCTGGTCATGTTGTCGATCGTTGTATTTGATAGTAAACCGGTGACGGAGCAGGATACCCGCCTTGGCGAGTTCATGCTGCAAGGCTTGCGGGATGACTTGGCTGGTGTTCACAAGATGGTATTCAAAAACAGTGAGATGATTACCACTCTGGAGTCCCGGGACGGTAATTGGGTAGTACTTGAGAGATTTGGATTTGACGCAGACTTTGGAAAGTTGGCGGGTCTGCTCAAGGCAATCACCGGTTCCAGGTTAACGGAAAGAAAGACCAGCAAGCCAAAAAATTTCAGCATTCTGGGTGTCGCCAGTAACGATCCGGACGCCGTTGAAATTGAGATCTTCTCGAAACAAAGCAGCTATACAGTGCTGGTGGGGAATTCAGTTTCGAATAGGACCGGCCAGTATATTCGTTTACTAAAACACGAAACCGAGGCGAACCAGGTCTGGCTTATCGACACAGAATTGGAAAGCTCCGCAGACCCTGCTTACTGGCTTGATGATGCGGTGATCGATGTAGAGGCGGAGCGGGTACAACGGGTCATGTTTTCCCAAGGTGAGGTCGTATTGGTCGCTGAGAGAAAGGATGGCGAATTAGAATTGCAGGGGCTGGCCGAGGGGGCAGAATTGCGATACCCGACGATTGTCAATACGCTGGCCAGAGCATTGGTGAATGTCAGGTTGATAGACCTGGTACCCGCAGGGCAAGTTGATTTTAGTTCTGCCTCAAAAGCACAGTTCAGCCTGGATGACGAGTCAGAAATTAATCTTGTGGTGGTAGAAACCCAAGGCAGTTACTGGCTTAATCTATTAGATCATGCACATTCAGAATGGGCTTTCGAAGTGGATAGCCTGGTGTTCGAAAATTTGACCAAACAACCCGAGGATCTGCTTAAGCAAGCAGACTAGAGCGTACCGAAGTGGACTACGAATTCATTAAGCTTGAAAAAGATGGCGCCGTTGCAAGGCTAATTCTTAATCGACCCAAAATCATGAATGCGCTGCATAGCGGTATTATGGAAGAAATCGAGTCCGCCTCTCGTGCCTTTCTTCATGACGAGCAGACCCGGGTAGTCATTTTCTCTGGCGTTGGAAAGCACTTTAGCTCCGGCGCAGATTTAAGCCATCGCGGCGAAAAACAGACCCTCGTCATGCAACGTCGCACCAGTGGGCTCGGTGCCCGAATGATCAGGGCGATACTCGAAATAAATCAGGTAACGATAGCGGCGATTCATGGCGCATCACTGGGTGGCGGTGCGTGCATCCCGACCGCATGCGATTTTCGGATCGGCAGCGACGACTGTTTCGTTGGCTATCCCGAAGTGAATCTGGGCATGAACCTGATGTGGCACGCCCTGCCCCTGTGTGTCAGGTTGATTGGTCCAGCCAGGGCGAAACGGATGATTATGCTGGGTTCCCGTGAAAATGCGGAAACACTGCTGGACTGGGGTTTTTTAGATCAGATTGTACCCCTTGATGAACTGCAGCAGGTGGCGACACAGATGGCAGATGAATACGCAGCCCAGCCACCGATTGCAGTACAGATGATCAAGCAAAGTATCAATGCGGTAAGCGCAGCGATGGATGATGCGATTATGCATATGGATACCGACCAGAACATCCTGACCCAATCAACTTATGATCGTGCAGAAGGCGTTAAGGCATTTTTCGAAAAGCGCGATCCTGTTTTTAAAGGCGACTAGATTTGATTTAGTATAAAAGTCGAGATTCGGGTTTAGCTTTCAATCACCGCCAAAATCTGGTCTTCCTCGACGCTGTCTTCTTCCTTGACCCGCAATTCCTTTATGATGCCTGCAGTCGTTGCTTCGACGGGAATTTCCATTTTCATGGATTCGAGTATCATAATGACATCTTCTAATTCAACCCTGTCGCCGACCTTGACTTCGATTTTCCAGACGTTACCTGTTATCTCTGATTCTACTTCTTCTAATGGCATAATGCTTCTTACTCGATGATTGATTGATAGGCAGTGACACGAAGTTCACGACGAATTGGATAGGACGAAGAGGGTAGTAGTTGGGTCAGTAGAATGACCAACAGTTCTTCCGAGGGGTCGGCAAAGAAATAGGTGCTGGCAGCACCTCCCCAGGCGAATTCACCCGGTGACCCAAGAATCTGCGCTGTGGCTGGATTCAGCATCACAGAAAAGCCAAGCCCGAAACCGATCCCGTCGTATGGAGTTTCGCTGAACACCGCTTGCCCCATGCTCGTCAGGTCACCGTTGCCGGGTAGATGGTTGCTGGTCATCAATTCAATGGTTTTGCGACCCAGTATTCGAACGCCTTCGAATTCACCCTTGTTGAGCAGCATTTGCCCGAATTTAAAATAGTCATGAATGGTTGAGACCAGCCCGCCGCCGCCTGAAAAAAATTCACGTTTCTTTAAGTAAGGGCTCGATTCGGGGGAGTCTGCCAACTGCAAACTGTCCTCTGCCGTGTGCTCATAATTCGCTGCGAACCGGTGGACTTTATCTTCCGGCACATGAAAATCAGTATCTTCCATACCCAGCGGATCGAGAATTTGTTCACGTAGAAATTCGTTGAATGGAATGTCGGATATCTTTTGTACCAGGTAGCCGCAAACATCTGTGGCCACACTGTAGCTCCATCGCGACCCGGGGGTAAACAGTAAAGGGATGTTGGCGAGTTTTTCTACCATCTGTTCAAGATCATCTGACTGTTCGACCGCCTCATCCCGGTACATCTCATCAACGGCGGTTGAGCGCATAAACCCATAGGTGAGGCCGGATGTATGGGTCAGCAGATCACGAATTGTCATTTCGCGCTCTGTCGGTGTATTGCCGGAAGCGCCGTATACCTCCAGGTCCTTGAAAGCCGGGATGTATCTGGACACTGGGTCATCAAGCTGAAAGTTCCCATCTTCGTACAGCATCATTAACGCGGTACTGGTGAGGGGTTTGGTCATCGAGTAGATACGAAAAATCGTATCTTCGGCCATGTCCTTGTCTGCTTCTACATCCATTTTTCCCTGGCATTGCAGATGCGCGATCTTACCTCTTCTTGCGACAAGGGTAATGGTACCGGCGAGCTTCCGCTCATCAATATAACGTTGTGTCAGATGGTCTATCTTGTAGAGTCGAGCGCCAGATATTCCTATGTCTTCAGGTGTCACTTTCATTTCTTTACCTCTTCAAAAGAAACCGTGCGCGTACCCTGCTACTGATCAAACATGATGATATGGCGGGCTTCCTGTCCAGACTTCAGGGCATTAAGCGCGTCGTTGACGTCTGCCAGCTTGATATGCTTTGAAATCATCTGGTCCAGGTGTAATTTTCCATCAAGATAGAAATCAACGAATCGGGGCATATCAACGCGAAAACGGTTTGAGCCCATATTGGAGCCCTGGATTTTCTTTTCTGAGAGAAAATCAACACCGTGTAACTCAACCATGGTACCGACTGGGATCATGCCGATAATAGTTGCCACACCGCCAGCCCCCAGCATCTGGAAAGACTGCTCTGCCGTGGCTTTGAGGCCGATGGCTTCAAATGAATAGTCACAACCGCCCTGGGTGAGTTCTTTGACTTCGTCGACAGCATCTCCAGAACTGGCGTTGACTGTATGGGTAGCGCCTACTGCCTTGGCGAGTTCCAGTTTTGACTCAACCATATCAACGGCAATGATTTGTGAGGCGCCAGCAATGGCAGCGCCGTTAACAGCGGCAAGCCCAACACCGCCACAACCGATTACAGCAACAGTTGATCCAGGTTCTACCTTGGCGGTATGGAATACTGCACCCACGCCGGTGGTTGTGGAGCAGCCAATCAGCGCTGCCCTGTCCATAGGCATATCTTCGCGAACCTTCACCAGTGCGTGTTCGTGGATGAGCATGAGCTCTGCGAAAGATGAAAGATTCAGAAACTGGTGAACAGCGTTGCCATTCTGCGAAATACGGGATTCTTCTTCCGCCTTGCGTGAAACCTCGGGTGAACTGCACAACGAAAGATGACCGGTCAGGCATTTATTGCAGTGGCCACAGAAAGCAGAAAGACAAGTAATGACATGGTCACCTTTTTTAACATAAGTCACATCAGAGCCAACTTCCTCGACAACACCGGCGCTCTCATGGCCGAGAATAGTCGGCAGTAAATAAGGATAAGATCCATCCATAAAGTGCAGGTCACTGTGACACACGCCAGCGGCAATCGGTCGGACCAGTACTTCTCGAGGTGCAGGTTTGGAAATCTGCACTTCTTCGATCTCCATGGGAACATTTGCCTCGCGCAACACGGCTGCTTTCATGATTCTTCCTTTATCTGGAGATATTTAGGGCACTAAAACTACCACGATTATGAAGCGAAAAGCTATGAGATTGCTTGAAACCATTTTGAAGCCATTTATAGCCATTTATAGAAGCAGCCTGAAGAATGCTCTGATAATAAGTCCCGGGAATAACGTAAGATATGCCAATGCAAACCCCGGTCATTATCGCCCTGGGATCGAATCTCGATTCCAATTTCGGTGGGCCCAAAGACAATCTGCTGGCTGCGGCAGGTGAGATTCAATCCGCGCTTGACGCTAGCGGCTGTTTGTCCTCCTTTTGGCAATCTGAACCACAGGATATGTCAGTCGGAACCGCAAATTTCGTCAATGCAGTTGTCGAAATCAGTACATCGCTATCGGCCAGGGAATTGCTCGATACCCTGCATGGCATTGAAATAAAAATGGGTCGACCTGCTGAGCATGGGTCGAACAGATCCCGAACGATAGATCTGGATATCATTACTTATGGCGATAGCCAGATCGACGAACCGGATCTAATCGTGCCCCATCCACAAGCGCATGCTCGGCTGTTTGTTCTGTTGCCCCTGGCTGAGTTAAGTCCGGAGCTGGTTCTACCGGGTCAGACCCTGACGGTCAGGGAACTAATTCCTACGGCAAAGGCAATGAAGATAAGTCGAGTGAAGTAGGTTCTATCGGCACTAAGCTCAACTACCATATTTATAGTATCCTTTCCCTCTCAACGCGGTGTGACTCAAGAAAAGTGAACAGCGTCAACCCTAGATTTTCGCCTCAGAACTCCAATAGCTATCTCGGAGCTTTCTCTTGTACAACTTACCGGTAGGATGACGTGGCAACTGCTCGATAAAATCAATGCTCTTTGGGCACTTCACATGGGAGATGCTTTGTCGGCAATACTTTATCAGTTCTACGGCGAGATCTTCACTGGCCAGCGCAGGGTCCAGAAGTTCAACCACCGCTTTAACTTCCTCGCCAAATTCATCATTCGGCACGCCGAACACCGCGACATCAGCCACCAGATCATGGTTAATCAGAATATTCTCGGTTTCCTGCGGGTAGATATTGACCCCCCCGGAAATGATCATAAACAACTTTCGGTCTCGTAAATAAAGATAGCCTTCGTCGTCGACATATCCCATATCGCTCAGCGTCGACCAGCCTGCTTTGTTCTTGGCCTGGGCGGTTTTCTCCGGATCCTTGTAATAACTGAAATCTGATCCGTTGGCGAAATACACGGTGCCAATCTCACCATTCGGGACTTCAGCGCCAGCGTCATCCAGGATGCGGAGCTCACCGTGTATTGCCTTGCCGACACTGCCCTTGTGTGTCAACCATTCTTCTGTAGTGATGGCGGTAGAGCCATTGGCTTCAGTCCCTGAATAGTATTCGTAGAGTTTTGGACCAAACCAGTCAATGATTTTTTGCTTAATGTCGATTGGACATGGTGCGGCGGCGTGAATGACGTACTCCAGGCTGGAGACATCGTATGCGAGTCGGGTTTGCTCCGGCAGCTTCAGCATCCGGACAAACATGGTGGGCACCCATTGGCTGTGGGTAATATCGTCCCGTTGAATAAGCGCGAGCGCGGTTTCGGGGTCAAACTTCTCCATGATGGTCGCGGTACCCCCCAGTCGGGTCACCATCATGTTGTATCGTAGCGGGGCAGAGTGATAAAGCGGTGCTGTCGACAGGTATCGTGTGTCAGCTGAGACATTGTGAAGTTTTACCCGGGTTGTAAACAAGGTCGACACCGTTCCCATAGGTGCTCGTCGCAGCGGAAATCGCACGCCTTTCGGAACGCCAGTGGTGCCTGATGAATAGATCATTTCAGCACCTTCACATTCATCGACAACAGGAGAGGATGGAAATGCGCTCAGCGCCCGGTGCCAGTTGGGTGCCGCGACGGTTTCGCCATCGATTAGAAAGACGTGTATGTCTTGTAACTCCTCCGGGATAAGCTTGTCGAGATACTCTTGCCTGGTCACCAGAATTTTAACGTCAGAGTTTTTCAGAATGTAATGTATTTCGCCAGGCTGAAAAAGGATGCTGATCGGGGTGTAGTAGAGACCGGAACGCTGAGCTGCCCAGGTAATCTTGAGATAATTCTCATCGTTGTTTAGCAGCAGGGCGACTCCATCACCCGGTACGAGTCCATAGTGCCGAAATAGATGGGCGCCACGATTAGAGGCATCGTTGAGTTGCTGGTAGGTGACCGTTTTACCTGAGGCGGCCATTTGATAGGCGAATTTATCGCCCTGGGTCTTAGCGTGGATTCCCGGGTAAAGTGGTGTAGTAGCCTGTATCACTACTCTTTCTTGGGGGTAAAAGCCGGTGTGGGGAAATGCGACACATTGGTGCCCTTGGGTTCGCTTATTTTACCCACGCCTTCTTTGGCGACCTCATCGATACGAACAATGGAATGCATGGGAATATAGCTGCGATTGACACCCTCAAACTCAGATTTCAGCTTTTCTTCTGCTGGATCGACCAGCATCTGGGAACGTTCGCCAAAAACGAGTTGTTCTACCTCTACGAAACCATACAGGTCGCTCTGGTAGATCTGATGAGCATAAATCTCAAAGATCTGACCTTGATTGTAGAAAATAACCTTGTAAATTGGCGTGCTCGACATATTTCCAGATCGTTCCTGTAAGAATAATGCTAATGGTGTAAAGCCCATTAAGGGATAGAGTGAGCGAGTGTCCTCACAATAGCAAGGGTTCTTCGTAAGCATATATGTGTATGAAACCGTAAATTTCAAGGGGCTTTACTACCCCTCGCGGTATCAACTGTCTATAATGCGGCTCCCAAAAATTGGTTCCAAGATCGACGTGCAGAAAGTTTTCATCAAAACCCACGGCTGCCAGATGAATGAATATGATTCATCGAGAATGCTGGATCTTCTTAAGGCAGTTCAAGGCTATGAGCAGACGGATTGCGAAGCAGAAGCAGACCTGCTGCTGCTTAATACCTGCTCCATACGTGAGAAGGCACAGGAGAGGGTTTTTCACCAGTTAGGGCGCTGGCGCAAGCTGAAGGAAGAAAATCCAAATCTGAAAATTGGCGTGGGTGGTTGTGTGGCTAGTCAGGAAGGTGTCGCGATTAGTGTACGGGCTCCCTATGTTGATGTGATCTTTGGTCCACAGACATTGCACCGATTGCCCGAGTTGATTGTCAATGCAACGAACTCTCAATCGGCGGTTGTAGATATTAGTTTTCCGGAGATCGAGAAGTTTGACAACCTGCCTGAGCCTTCCGTTTCTGGCCCCAGTGCGTTTGTTTCGATTATGGAAGGCTGCAGCAAATACTGTTCCTTCTGCGTTGTGCCCTATACTCGGGGTGAAGAGGTCAGTCGACCCATGAACGATGTGCTGCGGGAAATCCTGAACCTGGCCGAAAAGGGCGTAAGGGAGGTAAACCTGCTGGGGCAAAATGTAAATGCCTATCGTGGCGATGCAGGGGATGGTTCGACGGTAGATCTGGCGTACCTGATTAGCATCATCGCAGATATTGAAGGTATCGACCGTATTCGATACACCACTTCTCATCCAGTCGAATTTACTGACAGCCTGATTGATATTTATGCGGATGTGCCAGAACTGGTGAGTCACGTACATTTACCTGTTCAAAGTGGCTCCGACAGGATTCTCGCCGGGATGAAGCGAGGCCATACAGTACTTGAGTACAAGTCAAAAATTCGGCGCCTCAAGAAGATTCGACCTGATATCAGCATGTCGTCAGATTTTATTATCGGATTTCCGGGTGAGACTAACGATGACTTCGAGGCGACAATGAATTTGATAGTGGATATTGGTTTCGACCACTCATTCAGTTTTATATATAGTGCCCGACCTGGGACTCCCGCTGCAGATTTGCCTGATGATACCTCGATGGAAACCAAGAAAGAGAGGCTCGGAATTCTACAGGATCGAATAAGCACCCAGGCGATGCAAATTAGCCGGAAAATGGTCGGTGGCATCCAGACAGTCCTGGTCACCGGGGTATCGAAGAAAGATCCTGGTCAGTTGCAAGCCAGAACTGAAAACAATCGGGTCGTCAACTTTCGAGCGACAGATCCCGGGCTCATTGGACAGTTTGTGATTATTGAAATTACCGAAGCATTGCCAAATTCCCTGCGTGGAAGTTTCACCGGATTGGTCAGTTCGTAGTGGCCTGGTCAAATTGAACAAAAAAACTCCAATTCTGCGCTTTCAAGTCCCTATTTGTAGGTATATCCTAGCGTCAATCCTTACATTACCAGCGGTCACCGAGACAAGCTCCTGATACAGCCATTGGACGCGCACATTCAACCTCACCAGATAAAACTGGAACCTAACGAAAGTGGTTTACTCGCCACCCTGTGCGGGCCTTATGATGCCCACTTACGTCAAATTGAAAAGCGTCTGGGCATAACCATTAAGAACCGCGGTAATGATTTCCAGATAGTAGGTGACCAAAAGCTGATTCATGCTGCAGGTGAGTTACTCAATCATCTGTATAGAGAAGTGAATAACGGCATAAACCTCACAGCTGAGATAGTGCACTTGTTTTTACAGGAGTCGGGTATTGATTCACTGATGAATAATGAAGCTGACGGGTCTGACGACCTTGTCTCGACCCGGAAAAAGAGCGTCAAACCTCGCGGCATGAATCAGATCAAGTATGTGCGGGCTATTCGAAGTAACGATATTAACTTCGGTATAGGTCCCGCAGGGACAGGGAAAACCTATCTGGCCGTTGCCTGTGCAGTTGAAGCACTTGAACAGGAAAGAACCAGAAGGATTCTATTGGTTCGACCGGCAGTCGAGGCAGGTGAAAAATTAGGGTTTCTGCCGGGAGATCTAAGCCAGAAAATTGACCCCTACCTCAGGCCGCTTTACGACGCATTGTATGAAATGATGGGATTTGAGCAGGTTGAAAGGCTGATGGAAAAAAATGTCATAGAGGTGGCACCCCTGGCATTCATGAGAGGTCGTACATTGAACGATGCATTTGTCATACTTGATGAGAGCCAGAATACAACTGTCGAACAAATGAAGATGTTCCTTACCCGGGTTGGCTTTGGCTCCACAGTTGTCGTCACAGGTGATATCACGCAGATCGATTTACCCAGCAAGATGAAATCCGGTTTGAGACATGTATTGCAGGTGCTGAATGATGTCAACGGAATCTCGTTTACACACTTCAACGCTAAAGATGTTGTCAGGCACCCTCTGGTGCAAAGAATCGTTGAAGCTTATGAGAAACACGAAACAGAAACCGGAAATGGCGACTAACTGTTCGAACGAGATCGAAATCTCCCGGGGCTGCCATCAAAATCCGGCAACCATGCCTGAAGATGAATTAATCAAAGCCTGGTCCAGTGAGGCTTTGATGGGGAGCGGGATTGGCGGTGCAGAAGTTTCAGTCTCCATTAGAATTGTTTCAAGTGAGGAAATGACAAGTCTGAACTCAGAATTTCGAAGTATTAAAGCCCCGACAAATGTGCTTTCTTTTCCCATGGACACAGAGTTAGATGGGGGTCGGCGATTGTTGGGTGATATCGCGATTTGTGCGGACGTGGTTATTGCCGAGGCCCGGGAGCAAGGAAAGTCTAACCATGCTCACTTTGCCCATATGCTGGTCCATGGCATTCTCCACCTCAGGGGCTTTGATCACTTGGAAGACGATCAGGCACTTAAAATGGAACAGATAGAGGTTGAGATTTTGCGTACAATGGGATTCCCGAATCCATATAGGTATCCGACAGCATGAGCTGCGAAGAGGACCTGCAATGACAGCGGAAGGTTCGAGCGGTGACAGTCGAAGCTGGGTGGAGCGAATATCACGGGCACTTAGCAGGGAAGCCGAGTCAAGGTCCGAACTGGTGGAGTTACTTAGGTCTGCCCAGAGAAGAAATATTCTTGATGCAGAAGTATTGAGCATTATTGAAGGCGCGTTGACTGTGTCCGATATGCAAGCACGGGAGATTATGATTCCCCGGTCACAGATGAAAGTTGTTAGGCTGGATATGACGCCGGAAGAAATATTACCTTTCGTGATCGAATCCGGGCACTCCAGATTTCCCGTATTGGCAGATAATCCAGATGACGTGCTGGGGATCTTGTTGGCAAAAGACTTGTTGCCGTTGTCCATTGGCGACAGGAAAAATAAATTTAACATGCGAGACCTGTTACGGCCTTGCACTGCGATTCCGGAGAGTAAACGGGTCAACATTCTGCTGCAGGAATTCAGACAAACTAAAAATCATATGGCAGTGGTGTACGATGAATATGGCGGTGTGTCTGGTATTGTCACCATTGAGGATGTGTTAGAACAGATCGTCGGTGATATCGAGGACGAATACGATTTTGGCGAAGAGGACTTTATCATGAAACACGCCGATGGCAGTTATACCGTCAAGGCGTTAACGCCAGTGGATGAGTTTAATGCCGCGTTCGGCAGTGATTTTTCAGACGAAGAATTCGATACCATCGGTGGCGTTGTTACGCATCATTTTGGCCACCTGCCAAAAAGGGGTGAGAAGGTGGATGTGTTTGGGTTCCAGTTTACAGTCCTCAACGCAGACAGTCGTAGGATTAGATTGTTGTCGTTGACACTCATCCCGACAGCATAAGTCCCTGTCTTGATAGATGCGTTTCTTACCAGAATAAATCCGGCATACTCACGGACAGCGCCCATCGCCTCTGATGCACTTGCCCTTGCGGGCGGTTGTGTTTATCCGCTGGCGTTTGCCCCATTTGATATTCAGCTTTTTGGGGTTGCGTCATTGCTGATGTTGCTGATCGCGATCGATACCGAATCGACCCGAAGAAACATCCTGCGGTTTTATCTTTTCGGTCTCGGCATGTATGGCATTGGCATTTCCTGGATATATGTATCCATCCATGAACATGGCGGTGCCGGGCCGCTGCTCGCCGGTAGCCTGGTGTTCCTGTTTGTACTCGCGATATCATCTCCTCTGTTGATTTTGGGCTATCTGTACGAACGGTTTTTCAAATCTGGAACGCTGGGTGTTGTCGTCGGATTTAGTGTCCTGTGGATACTGAAGGAATGGATATACACTTGGTTCTTAACCGGGTTCCCATGGCTTCTGCTGGGATACAGTCAGTTAGATATGCCCCTTGCAGGGTATGGTCCTTTTCTTGGCGTCCTCGGGGTTGGCTTCTTTGTGGTGCTGACTGCATCGCTTTTATTTGTTGGCCTTAAAACTCGATCCAGGCATGTCTGGGGTGCCACCGCTCTCATCTTGTCTGTAGTCTGGTTAACGGGATATGGCTTGTCCCGAATCCAACTTGTATCAGCAGAGGGCAAGCCGATCACGGTGAGCTTAATACAGGGCAATATTGAACAGCAGATTAAGTGGCAGCCGGGAAAGGCCTGGTCCATTGTTAAAACATACATGGATCTCAGCCGCGATGAATGGGGCAGGCAACTGGTGGTGTGGCCCGAAGCAGCTATTCCCGTGTTTCGGGAGGGCGCTTCGGATCTACTGCAGAATCTTGGCGCGACTGCGAAAGCAGAAGGCTCAACCCTGTTGTTGGGTATACCTGACCGGGATAAAAATGGAAATTTTCTAAATTCTGCAATTTCGATCGGCAATGGTGAAGGTCAATATATTAAAAGGCGGTTAGTGCCGTTTGGTGAGTATGTTCCATTGGAAGGGTTGTTGAGAGGAGTAATCCAATTATTTGATCTGCCTATGTCACACAATCAAATTGGCGACTGGGATCAGCCATTGTTACTTGCGGGTGATTTCAAGCTGGCAGTCTCCATTTGTTATGAAATCGTGTTTCCTGACCTGGTTCGCCACACGCCCCAGTCGCCGGATTTACTGGTGACTATCAGCAATGATACGTGGTTCGGTGAGTCGATTGGGCCATTGCAGCATATGCAGATGGCGCGAATGCGAGCCCTGGAAAATGGACGCTACGTCATAAGGGCCACCAACAATGGTGTGTCTGCGCTGGTCGATCATCACGGTAAGGTGCTCAAAACCCTTCCTCGGTTTGAACCAGGCGTGCTGCGGGGTGAAGTTATAAAGATGGTGGGGGTTACACCTTTCAGCCGTTTTGGGCACTTCCCGATCCTTATGGTGATGTTGTTGTTGCTGGTGTTGTTGCAGGTGGCAGAGAAAGTCTGGCAGCAGCGGCAAGCAGGATAGCGGAAATACCTGCTTAATCAGAGGTTCCATAGGTGAATTGGATATCACCTGACAGGATGATCGGGTAGAATCCGGTTTCTTTTTTTCTGGTTCGAGCAACAAGAAACGACGAAACGATCATGGCAGAGCAGAAGTACGACACACCCAAATACGATCCTGTTTCAACAGAGAGGGATATCCAGCGCTATTGGGAAGAAAATGGCACCTTCGAGGTGAGTGAAAACAGCGCCAGGCCAAAATTCTACTGCCTGGCGATGTTCCCCTATCCCAGTGGCCAGTTACATATGGGACACGTTCGCAACTTTACCCTTGGCGATGTGATTGCCCGATTCCAGCGCCTGCAGGGTAAAAATGTCTTAAACCCCATTGGCTGGGACGCCTTTGGTTTGCCTGCAGAAAATGCAGCAATCAAACATAACACTGCCCCCGCCAAATGGACGCATTCCAATATTGCCAACATGAAAAAGCAATTTAAAACCCTCGGTTATTCTTATGACTGGAGTAGAGAATTTGCCACCTGCGATCCAGAATACTATCGCTGGGAGCAATGGTTTTTTACCAGAATGTTCAACAAGGGCCTGGTTTACAAGAAAGCCGCCTGGGTTAATTGGGATCCTGTGGACAAGACCGTATTGGCCAATGAGCAGGTGATTAATGGCAGGGGCTGGCGCTCGGATGCATTGGTGGAACGTAGGGAATTGTCGCAATGGTTCGTAAAAATTACTGATTACGCAGAAGAGCTGTTAAACAACCTTGATAAACTTGATGGCTGGCCAGAGAAGATCAAGACCATGCAACGAAACTGGATTGGTCGTTCTGAAGGGGTAGAAATGACATTCCCCCTGCACGCCGCTATCAAAGACGCGGGTGACGGAGTGACCGTATACACCACCAGGCCGGATACATTGATGGGCGCAACCTATCTCGCGGTTGCCGCCCAACATCCAATAGCCAGGGCAGCGGCAGAAAACAGCAGCAAACTGGCTGATTTTCTCCAGCAATGCAACAAGGGCAAGGTGGCTGAAGCCGATATGGCGAAGATGGAAAAACTTGGCATGGACACTGGGTTCATTGCTGAGCATCCATTGACGGGGAAGGATGTCCCCATCTGGGTGGCAAATTTTGTCCTGATGGAATACGGCTCAGGTGCGGTGATGTCCGTGCCCGGGCACGATCAGAGAGATTGGGAGTTCGCTAAAAAATACGGGCTTGATATCGTCCAGGTGGTTGAACCGAGTGCCGATGGTGGTGAATCTGCCAATATAGCCGTCGAGGCTTATGTTTCCAAAAAAGGCGTACTGGTTAATTCAGGTGAATTCGATGGTCTTGACTTCAAGGCCGGCTTTGATGGCATTGCTGACGCCTTAAGTGCAAGGCACCTGGGCGAAAAGCGGGTGAACTATCGTTTGAGGGATTGGGGTGTTTCCCGGCAACGATACTGGGGTTGCCCTATACCCATCGTGAATTGCGACAAGTGTGGTGCCGTTGCGGTGCCGGACGCGGACTTGCCTGTTGTTTTACCGCCGGATCTCGAGCTGGATGGCAGTGGTTCGCCATTGAAAAAAATGCCCGAGTGGTACGAGACCCAGTGTCCTGACTGTGGTGGCAAAGCGATTCGTGAAACCGATACCTTCGACACTTTTATGGAGTCGTCATGGTACTACGCGCGGTTTGCTTCAAGTAATTTTAATGAAGGTATGTTGGACGAGCGGGCAAAATACTGGACATCCGTGGATCATTATGTCGGTGGTGAGGAGCATGCGATTCTGCACTTATTGTATGCCCGGTTCTTCCACAAGGTGATGCGGGATGAAGGGATTGTTGAATCCGATGAACCTTTTACCCGATTGCTGGCGCTCGGGATGGTGTTGCAAGATGGTGTCAAGATGTCCAAATCTGCCGGTGATTCGGGTGATCCCCAACATTTGCTGGACAGATATGGCGCTGATGCGGTTCGCATGGCGATGATGTTTGCCGCGCCGCCGGAACATTCATTTGAATGGTCAGAACACGGCGTTGAATCAGCCAACCGCTGGCTCAGGAATCGCCTCTGGCATGCGGTCGATGAACATTTACAAAGGGACAATGTGCCGGATTTGGATGTGGCTTCTTTATCGGATACACAAAAAGAGTTACGCCGACGGGTACACGAGACCGTAGCGAAAGCAGGAGATGATTATGGTCGTCGTTTAAGCTTCAACACGGTCATTTCCTCGGTGATGTCATTGATGAACCATGTGGATAAATTTAAGGACGATTCTCCCCAGGGAAATGCAGTAATCCACGAGGCACTCAATGCCGTGATAGTGATTATGTCTCCCATCACGCCCCATATTTCCCATGAACTCTGGCAGAAAATGAACGAAGGTAAATTCGAAGACGTCGAATGGTTGTCGGTGGATGAATCGGCTTTGGCAAAGACCGTCGTAGCCATGGTAGTCCAGGTTAATGGCAAACTTCGTGGTAAATTCGAGATCGCTGCTGATGCGTCCAGGGATGAAATGGAAAAAGCCGCATTGAGTGTTGAGAATGTCGACAAGTTTATTGAGAATAAAACCGTCAGAAAGGTCATCGTGGTCCCCAACAAGCTGGTTAACTTCGTGGTGTCCTGATGGGGTTTTTTTTGTTCCGAACGCGAGCCAGGTTCCATCTTTGTCTACTGTTGGTGCTGATTCCCAGTCTGTCGGGTTGCGGTTTCCATCTCCGAACCATAGAGGGCTTCAACCTCGATGTGGAATCGGTACACATCTCGGCGACGAATGCCTATGGTGAATTTTTACGTGAACTTGAGCGGATTCTCTCGGTCCAGGGAGTTAAGATCGCGCCTAAATCCAGTGCGGAATATACGATCCATATCAGCTCCGAACAAAGGTCTCGTCGACCGGTGTCCACCTCCGCCGATATCAGTGTGTCGGAATATGAACTGAGGCTTGAAACGGTTTTTGAAGTTGCCGGGCAAGACGGTAAAGTTTTAATTGAACCAACCATGATCGTGACGGAGAAAATCTATAGTTTCGATAGATCCAGCTTCATCGGAAGCTCCGAAGAGGAAAAAAGGCTCGTCGAAGAAATGCGAAGGGATATCGCCGGGCAGCTCCTGCGTCGATTTAATGCCAGTTTAAGAAATATTCAAAGTACTGCAGCAATTCGTTGAAGGAAAAGTACTGAAGTAGATGAAAGTATACCCAGAAAAACTTGTCGCACAGCTCAGCAGGCATGCCGCTCCCATCTATATTGTCAGCGGCGACGAACCGCTGCTGGTGCAGGAAAGCTGCGACCTTATTCGGGAGAATTTAAGAACGAGAGGTTTTACGGAACGCGAATTATTTCATGTCGAAGGTTCATTCAAATGGGAGGAAGTCCTGTTTTCGGCCAATTCCATGAGTTTGTTCGCCGAGCAGAAACTGCTGGAATTGAGAATCCCAGGTGGGAAGCCCGGGACGCAAGGCGCAAAAGCCCTGTTGACGTTTATCGAAAACCCGACCGCCGATACCGTCATGTTAGTGGTTTTGCCCAGGCTGGATGCGAACAGTCAGCGTTCGAAGTGGTTCAAGTCACTCGAATCTGCCGGAATGTTTGTCCAGGTCTGGCCTATCGAAGTCGCGCAGTTGCCAGGATGGATCAATGAGCGTTTTCGCAAAGTGGGGCTTAATGCTTCCCGGGATGCGGTGATGGCACTGATTGAGAGAATTGAGGGCAACCTCCTGGCCGCAGTACAGGAGATTGAGCGGATCAGGTTGATAGTGCCCGATAATACCGTCGATGTGGATCTCATTGTTGAGGGTGTTTCTGACAGTGCCCGGTATGATGTCTTTGGCTTGATTGATGCCTCAGTCGGCCAGGACGCAGCCCGGTCTGTAAAAATAGTGCGGGGTTTGTGTACAGAAAACAATGACATCCTGTATATAAGCGCAATGGTGGCGAGAGAGTTGAGAAGTCTCGTGGTCATGGCGCATGCTGTTTCACGCGGCCAGAATATCGATACCGTGATAAAAAGTAACAGGATATGGCAGAAGCGCCGAGCGACAGTCAGGCTATGCCTGCAACGACAAAAACCCGACCTGCTCCAGCAATGCCTGCGTCAGCTAGGCAAAATCGACCGGCAGGTAAAGGGCATTCAGCAGGGAAATCCCTGGGATGAACTTGAAAGCCTTATGCTGCGACTTGCCGGAGTGACCTAGCCATTGGATTGCGACCGATTAACGTCGATTCCCGCAGGAAATCCAAGTCAGACTTCAATTCCGGGAGCAATAACGATATCCTTCCCCCTCGCTCCGCTGCAACACCGATTTTGCGCTGATTTGTCAGTCTCTAGTCTCTCAATTGAAGTCAGATGGCGTGGTATTACAAATTCTTTTCATTAGGCAACCGTAGTAATGACACAGCAAGGCAATGCGTTAGAAGGGTTAGGTATTCCGGATACTCAAGTTGATGTTGGGGAAACATTTGGCCTTGATATAGACCTGAAAGTACCCGCATTTTCGGTACGGTCTGACCATGTCCCACAACTTGATGACAGCTATCTGTTTAATCATGAGACGACACTCGCAATCCTCGCGGGTTTTGCCCATAACCGTCGAGTGATGATTCAGGGCTATCACGGCACTGGTAAATCCACTCATATTGAACAGGTTGCCGCCCGGCTGAACTGGCCTTGCATCCGAATCAACCTTGATAGTCATATCAGCCGTATGGATCTGATCGGTAAAGATGCCATCGTGTTACAGGATGGTCAGCAGGTTACGGAATTCAGGGAAGGTCTGTTGCCCTGGTCATTGCAGCGTGCTTGTGCCCTGGTCTTTGATGAATATGACGCCGGTCGTCCCGATGTGATGTTTGTCATTCAGCGTGTGCTCGAGGTTGAGGGTAAGCTGACTTTGTTGGACCAGAGCAAGGTCATTAGTCCTCATCCGTCGTTTCGGCTGTTTTCTACCACCAATACTATTGGCCTGGGGGATCCGAGCGGTTTGTATCACGGCACCCAGCAAATTAACCAGGGCCAGATGGACAGGTGGAGTGTTGTCACAACATTAAATTACCTGCCTCATGAGCAGGAAACGGATATTGTGGGTGCAAAGATCCCTGATATCGACCGAAAAAAGCTCTCAAATATGGTCTCGGTCGCCGACCTGACACGGCAAGGCTTTATCAATGGCGACATTTCAATTGTGATGTCACCCAGAACGGTCATTATGTGGGCAGAAAATGCGAAAATTTTCAACGATTACGGATTCGCATTCAGACTGACCTTTTTGAACAAGTGCGATGAAACCGAGAGGTCCATTGTCGCCGAGTACTATCAGCGTTGTATGGGTGAAGACCTGCCTGAGTCGAGTTCGAAAGTGGTTCTGGCGTAGGAGGCTGAGCAAGCAGCCTCCAGCACTGTGGGTGGGAGCAGATGGTGTCGCAATTGGATGATCAGACAGAAGTATTTAAGCAGGCAGTCACTTCAACGATGCGGGCAATCTCCGGCAATGATGAACTGAACGTCAGCTTTGGTCGCGGCAAAGCCTATATTCAGGGTGATCGTGCGCGCGTGCCATTACCCGAAGGTGGTTTGAGCCAGGAGCAACTGGCAGCGTTAAGGGGCACCTCCGATAAATTTGCCTTGCAGGTAAGATTCCATGACGATGTAAAACATCGAAAAAACCGCCCCTCCACCGGCATTGCGCAGGAGGTTTTTGACTATGTTGAAGAAGCCCGGGTTGCGACCATAGGGTCGTACCTGATGCGGGGCGTACAGGATAATCTCAACGCGCAACTCGAACAGCACTGTGTCAATCATGACTATGCAGCGGCGCATGATCAGTCCCAGGCGCCTCTGGGTGAAGCTGCAGGTCTCTATATTCGTGAGAAACTTGGTATTCCCTTACCACCAACAGCGGAACATCTACTGGGTCTGTGGCGTGATCACATTGACAAGCAAATCGGTAATCACCTGGATCACCTCGAAGATGTGATCTTTGATCAGCAAGAATTTTCCAGGTTCTCGCGGCAGCTGATTTCCGATCTTGGTCTGGCAGAAGAGTGGGGTGAGGAGAGTGCTGACGGCGAAGCTGACGATGCGGAGCAGCAAGAACAGGAAATGGAGTCAGAGGCCGGTGACGAGGCTTCGGACCAGGAAATGTCCGGCGATGCCGATATGGCTGATGCCATCGAAGGTGAAGTGCCTGTCGATGTTGATGCGATGGATATGGCAGAAGCCGAAGGTGACCAGGATGAAGCGGGTGGTCCTCCGGACAGCTTGATGGATGCAAACTGGATGCGCCCGAAAGAAAGCCTCTACAAGCCCTTTACCGCCAAGTTTGACGAGATTGTATTTGCGGACGAAATGTGTGAACCCGCAGAACTCGATCGGTTGCGAGGCGTGCTTGACAAGCATCTGCAGAATTCACAAATTGTTATCAGCAAGCTCGCGAACAGACTGCAGCGCAAACTAATGGCGAAACAAAACAGGACCTGGCATTTCGACCTGGAGGAAGGCGTGTTGGACACGTCGCGACTGACTAATGTCATTATGGATCCTTTTCAGCCATTGGCATTTAAACAAGAGAAAGATACCAATTTTCGCGACACGATTGTTTCGTTACTTATCGACAGCTCTGGCTCGATGCGTGGTCGGTCAATTACTATTGCGGCGATGTGCGCAGACATTTTAGGGCGCACACTGGAGCGTTGTGCCGTCAAAGTTGAAATATTGGGGTTCACGACCCGAGCCTGGCGTGGTGGTCAATCGCGGGAATTGTGGCTGCAGCAGGGGAAACCCGCACAACCCGGAAGACTCAATGACCTGCGTCATATCATCTACAAAGCGGCAGATATGCCCTGGCGCCGGTCAAGACGCAACCTGGGTCTGATGATGCGGGAAGAACTGCTTAAAGAAAATATCGATGGTGAAGCACTGTTGTGGGCCCATAATCGAATCGTTGGGAGAAATGAGGACCGGAAAATTCTCATGGTAATCTCTGATGGCCTGCCAGTTGATAACAGCACATTGCTGGTGAATCCGAGCAACTACCTTGAACAACACCTGAAATTCGCCATTGACAGAATCGAAAACCAATCCCCTGTCGAACTGGTGGCGATAGGTATTGGCCATGATGTTACACACCACTACCGCCGTGCTGTGACGATCACTGATGCAGAACAGTTGGGTGATGCCATGACCGATCAGCTGGTCGATCTGTTCGATGAGGAGTCGAATCGTAATCTCCCTGCCGTCAGAGCTGTAGAGATTGCATAACCGGCATTTTGTCCGGTAGGCTTCCATGTTGCATAGGTCGTTTGCGGTCTATGAAGCTGTCTATACAAGATTATGCATAGAAATAAAATCCTGGCTCTTTTCAAAATCTACGCCCGTCGTCATCCTGATGAATCCGCCGTGGTTGAACGAATAACTTCGTTTGTCAACGCACAACCGGAATGTTTCAGGCGTGATCTGGCAATAGGGCATATTACGGGCTCAGCCTGGGTTATGGATACCACGGGAACCCGGGTGCTGTTAACCCATCACAAAAAACTCAACATCTGGGTACAACTTGGTGGTCATGCTGATGGTGACTCAGAAGTTGACCGGGTGGCCTATCGTGAAGCTGAAGAAGAATCAGGGTTGCTCAATTTACATTTTCTCAGCGATGAACTGTTTGATGTAGATATTCATCAGATCCCTTCCAGGGGCAGCGAAGCCGAGCACTATCATTATGATTGCAGATTCGTGTTTAAGGCAGTGGATGATAATTATATTGTGAGCGATGAATCTTACGATCTTGCCTGGGTTGAGCTGGATGACGTGCGAAGTGTCACCAGTGAAGCGTCGATCTTACGAATGGTTGAAAAAACCAGGCTGCTGTCGTCCAGTTGACATGAAAGCATACACCCGGGCTCGGCGCCCCCGCGAAACAACCCTGAGTCTTTAAGTTTCGTGAGTCGATGTGAAAATGCTCTAATGTCGACTACCTAAATAAATGGCATGAAACGGTATGTTTGTCACTTATAATTGTGACTTCTGGCGTTTCAGTGCGACACTCCGTCAGAGCCTTCGGGCAACGGTCGGAAAAGCGACATCCGGGTTGCACATTTACGGGTGAAGTAATCTCCCCTTTGATAGGAGTATGAGCCCGGGCGCGTTCAACAACAGGATCGGGTTCCGGATTCGATTCAATCAACAGCTGTGTGTATGGATGCTGGGGATTGAAGAAGACCTCATCAGCCGGCCCACTTTCGACTAACGAGCCCAGGTACATCACTGCCATGCGATCAGAAACGTATCGCACCATCGAAAGGTCATGGGCGATGAATAGCAAGGTCAGACCTAATGATTGCTTCAGTTCTTCCAGCAGATTAACCACCTGCGCTTGAACCGAAACGTCCAGCGCGGAAATCGGTTCGTCACAGACGACAAACTTGGGTTTGATAATCATTGCCCTGGCTATGCCGATCCGTTGGCGTTGACCACCGGAAAATTCATGCGGGTATCGTGACATATGATCTGCATTTAAACCCACACTGTTTAACCAGCCAGCGACTTCTTCCCTGATTTGACTGCGGCTATGCTGACTCTGGATATGTAATCCTTCACCAACAATATCGAGTACCGTCATCCTCGGATTGAGGGAGGAGTAAGGGTCCTGGAAGATCATCTGCAGCTCTCTTGAGTATTTGAGATGATCCTGAGTGCTGAATTTCGGGGGCAGCTCTGCTCCCTTGTAGTAGGCAGTCCCTGCGGTTCTTGGCAGCAATCCAATTAACGTTTTGCCGAAAGTTGATTTACCGGAACCACTCTCGCCAACAAGACCCAGGATCTCGTTTTCAGCTATCTCCAGTGAAATGCCATCTACTGCATGTAAAAGCTGGTTGCGTCCGATAGGGAAGAACTTTTTCAGATTATCAGTCCTAACCAGCATGGGAATACCTCGCCTGGAACAGGTCTTTCACCCGGGGCGAATCATTATGCTGCAACCAACAGCGTGAATAGTGGCCTGTGTCCGATGTGATGACAAATTCATCGGGCATATGTTTTTCACAGAGCTGCATCGAGTGTGGGCAACGGGCAAAGTATCCACAACCTTGTGGAGGTGCAAACAGGTCCGGGGGGTTGCCGTCGATGGGGGTTAGCTTCTTTGACCGGTCGTCTCGATTTGAAGGCATTGCATCCTTGAGTCCCAGGGTATAGGGATGTGCGGAGTGATAGAAAATCTCGTCGACGCTGCCCTTCTCCACAACCTGACCCGCATACATCACCGCCACCTGATCAGCCATTTTTGCAACTACCGCCAGGTCGTGAGTGATCAGGATAATTGACATGTGTTCAGTGCGCTGTAGTTCTGACATTAGCTCAAGGATCTGCGCCTGAATAGTGACGTCCAGCGCCGTAGTCGGCTCGTCGGCAATCAACAGGGAAGGGCTACAGGCCAGACTCTGGGCAATCATCGCTCTTTGCAACATGCCGCCGGAAAATTCGAAAGGATATTGTCTGGCTCTTTTTGCGGCCTCGGATATGTGGGTTTTTTCAAGAAGCTCAACGGCTCGTTTAAATGCTTCTTTACGGCTTACATTTCTGTGTACCATCAGGGTTTCTGAAATCTGGTCACCAATTGACATGGTTGGGTTCAGTGAGGTCATCGGGTCTTGAAATATCATTCCGATCTCAACGCCCCTGAACTTGTTAGCTTCCCTGGCATCCAGGCCGAGAATATTCTTGCCGTTGAGCTTGGCTGTACCGCCGGTGATTTTGCCCGGTGGTATGGGGATAAGGCCCATAATTGCCTGAACTGATACGGACTTGCCGCATCCGGACTCACCGACGATCGCCAGGGTTTCGCCCCGGTTAACGGAAAAGCTGACGCCTCGCACAGCTTTAACGTTGCCACCATAAGTCGCAAACTCGACGCTGAGGTCTTGTACTTCTAAAATGGGTTGCGTCATTTCACTATTCCTTGGATCGCATTTTCGAGTCCAGGGCTTCCGTTAAGCCGTCACCCAGAAGATTGAAGGCAAGAACAGTGATACTGATAAACAGGGCTGGAAAAATCAGTTCATGGGGATGTGACAACATCGTTTTCACCCCTTCATTACACATTGAGCCCCAGGAAGGCGTGGGAGGCGCAACACCCATGCCGATAAACGACAGAAATGCTTCGGTGAAAATTGCCGCAGGGACCGCGAACGTCAGGGTGACCAGAATAACACCCATGGTGTTTGGGATAATATGCCTGAGAATCAGGTAGTGATTCTTTGCACCTAACAATCTGGCCGCTTCAATAAAGCCCTGTTCCCTGATTTGCAGTACCTGCCCTCGAACCAAACGGGCGGTGGCCGGCCAGGCCAGCAGCACCAAGGCAATCAGCATGGGCATGATGCCACTTTCGCCGGGCCCAATACCGAAGCCAATTTTGAACAGGATAATAAAAAGCAGGAATGGCAGCGCGACCACAAAGTCAGCAAAACGCATCAGGAACACATCCACCTTACCGCCGAAATAACCGGCACAACCACCATAGGCGATACCAAACAGCACGTACAATAACGGTGCGACGATGCCAATAAATAATGAGACTCGTGCACCCTGCATGAGTCGGGCGAGCATATCGCGGCCCAGGTAATCGGTGCCGAAGGGATGGAACTCCAGGCGTATTTTGTCGCCCGTTACCCGGTCGCCGTTATCAGTTAGTCCACGGCCACGAGCTTCCTCCAGGGTGATGGTTAACACCGGCAAGACTTTCAAGGTTGTATAGGTGTCTGACTCGTCAAAACCGTCAGTGGGGACGATTGAATAGTAATAGTCCCTGGCTTCCAGGTTCAGTCGGTCCTCATAACTCACCTCGTTTCCGGCGAGCGTTGTACCCAGGGGTAAGCCCAGGTCGTTGATACTCTCCGGTTGATGCTGATTCCGGTATACGCCGTATCCTCCCGCGCCGTGCATCGGATCCCAAACCAGCCGCACTCTCTGGGTAGTCGCCTTGCTGCTGAGGCGCAGATTTTTTGGAGCTGGAATGATATCAAGATAATCATCCGGTACCGCGGGGAAGTCTTCAATAACAACTCCCTGCCAACGTTCGTATGGGGCAACTAGAAGTGCCTGTTTGGGAAAAGATGGCATCTGAGATATCTGGTTCAGGTCCTGCAGGGCGGGATCGGCTGTCCAGAGGAAAGGCCCAGCCAGCGTGAAGAAAGCCAGGCCGATGATGATGTACAGGGAGATAAGTGCCCGGGTATTTTTCTTCAGTCGAATCCACGCGTCCTGCCAGTAGGAGAGCGACGGCCGAGAGATCTGCTCAACCTGCTGTTCAAGCTCGACGAGCTGAAAATCGTCCTCTGATGGTGAATAAGCGTCTGCAGTCATAGAAATGCCCTACTTAAGCCTGACTCTGGGATCGATGAACCCATAAAGGATATCCACGATGATTACCATGAGAACAAGAAAGGCGCCGTAAAATACCGTGGTACCCATGATGACGGTGTAGTCCAGTTGTTGCACAGCCTGGACGAAATACCTGCCCAGTCCGGGAATGGCAAAAACCAGCTCAACCACAAAACCGCCGGTGGTTATTGCTGCGATTTGAGGACCGAGCACGGTGATTACTGGCAAAATCGCGTTACGAAGCTGGTGTCGGTAAAAAATTCTTAAGGGTGACAATCCCTTGGCTCTGGCAGTCCTGATGTAATCTTCGCTGACGACTTCAAGCATCGATGAGCGCATCAGACGGGTCAGCAGTGCCATGGTGCCGAGTCCGAGAACCAGGGAAGGCATGATCATATGCGAGAGGGTTCCCCAGCCTGCCACCGGAATAATACTCCGGCCAAAAAAACTGTTGATATTGACGAGCAGCAACTGGCCCAGTGCCGCAAAAACAAAACTAGGAACAGAAATCCCCAGAATGACCAGAAACATGATCAGGATATCAGGCCACCGGTTTCGGTAGACAGCGGTTAATGCGCCCCAGAGAATGCCACCCATGGTGGCGAAAAAAATTGCCATAATGCCGAGGGTCGCAGAGACAGGAAAATGATCCCGGATAATGTCATTCACTTTTCTGTTCTGCTGGGTAAAAGAGATGCCGAAGTCCCCGGTTAGCATATTCCCCATAAAGATGAAGTACTGTTGCGTCACTGGCTTGTCCAGGCCGTACTTCTTCTCAAGGTTTTTACGAATTTCTGCGGACACAGCCTTATCGTTCATCAGGGGATCGCCGGGGACCTGATGCATGGCAATAAAGGTGGCGGTAGCGATAAACCACACGGTGATTACACCGGCAAGGAGCCTTTTTAGCGTATAGCTTAACAAGGGGTTGGTTAACCTTTATTTAATGACACGAGCCTTAGTGTAATCGGGATCGGGACCAACTACACGTCGAACCACACCCCGGATTTTCGGATGCATCAGGTAGATGACACCCTGTTCGTATTGCGGCAGTACGACGGCGTCATCAAACAGAATCTGTTGCATTTTGCCCATGGCGTCCATGCGTACCTGTGCATCAATACTGTTCATCGCCAGGCGCACCAGGTCATCATATTCCGGGTTGTTGTACCGACCGCGATTGTTCAGGTTCCAGGATGCAAACAAGTCGCCAAAGGTCATCACATCATCGAAATCCGGACCCCAGCCAGCGAGCACCATATCGAAATCGCCGGATGTCATTTTTGCAAGACGTTGTTTGAAGGTTTGTTTATCTATTTTAATATCCAGGTCGAGTCTGGCTTTTAGCAAACCCTGCATATATTCAGCCTGTTTAGTGGCGGTGGGTGTATTGCCACTGAGCAGTATCAGGGGAGGGATCTGCTCAACCCCCAATTCCTGCTTCGCCTTGTTGATAAGTTTTTTTGCTTTTGCAAGGTTCAGTTCAGCCTCTGGTGCAATGTATTCCTGGCGAAACTTTCCCTCGACACCTTGCAGCCAGACGGGAAACAAGCTCCTGCCCTGGAGGTTGCCGGGTGTGGCGAGTACCTTGTTGACGAACTCATCGGGATCAAATACGTGCTGGATGGCTTTGCGGATATTAATGTGACTGGTGGGCCGTTCCGGCCGGTGGTTGTATTCAATAAAGAATACCGAGCCGGTGGTAAAACTTCTTATACGAAGTCGCTGGGTGAGGGCGTCCTTGTAAGTTTCCCCGTCCAGTCGGGTATGAACAATCTTGCCGTCAATAAACAGATTCAAACGGGCGCGGGAATCCTCGGTGATGTAGGCCGCATCTATTTCGTTGAGGTGTATCTGGTCCTTGTCCCAGTAGTGTTCGTTTTTCACCATTTTAAGTGAAGCAGAATGCACCCACTCGGTGAGTATGAATGGCCCGTTGAACAACAGGTCTGAAACGTCTGCAGCGTAGATATCACCGCGGGTATTGAAAAAATCTTCCCGTACCGGGAAATAGGTAGTAAAAGCAGTGAGCTTGAGGAAATATCCCGTCGGTCTTTCAAATTCAATCTTCAGCGTCCAGTCATCGATTGCAGTGACGCGCAATTGCTGCGGGTCCAGCTTACCGGCACTGATGGCTTCGCCATTTTTGATCGGATAAAGAATAAACGCGTATTCGGACGCGGTTCGTGGTGCCAGCGCATTTTGCCAGGCAAATACAAAATCATGCGCGGTGACAGGTTTACCGTCGCTCCACAGGGCATTTTGCCTTAGCCAGAACGTGGCACCATGAGCATTGACTTCCCAACGGGTTGCGACACCAGGAATCACATTACCCCGTCGATCATAACGAACCAGACCCTCCATGATATGCGGCAGGATGAAAGTGCTCACCTGGTCAGTGGCTTTCATGCTGTTGAGCTGGGGAGGTTCCTGGGTTAGCGCGATAGTGATGGTTTGAGTATCAAAATCAACCGAGGTGGCGTCGAATTGAGCGTGGAGTGGGAGACAAAGCAGTAACAGGACAAAAATCAGGTAATTCATCGCTCTATTCATCGCTATAATTATCAGTGACCAGTGACAAGGCGCGGATTGTAGCATGACTGAATTTGGCTAGAGAGCGAGGAACTTCCTGCAGGAATTTGTCTGCCGCGTTTCGACAGTCAGGTGCTCTTCATATTTTTTTCACTTTTTTTTCATTTGCATTAAACCGATTGGCAATTTCAGGCAACTAAGGAGGCGAGAATAGAAAATTTTCGGTTTCTTTGGGGAAAACTATGTCAATTTCAAGTAAGAAAGCCTCTGGCTGGTCACTGGCGTTCACGCTGGTGGCTGGTATGAGCACAGTTGTTACCACATCCGTCATTACATCCTCTGCCCTGGCAGAAGATGAACGTGAACTGGAGGAAGTTGTGGTGACGGGGTCCAGAATCAAGCGTGATGCCGGGACCTACGTGGGTCCCATGACTATACTGACAGGGGAGTCAGTCACTGAGCATGCGACCTATAGCCTTATTGATTCGCTGCTTGAGCTACCGTCAATTGGTGCGCAAGGTACCAGTCGGAACAATTCCAATGGTGGCAGGGGTGCCAATTTTACCGGAATTCACCAGCTGGAACCTGAACGCACATTAACAATATTCGATGGTCGTCGGGCTGTTTCGACGATCCGTGACAGTCTCGGATTGGGCGTCGACTTGCAATCGTTCCCGGTTAATATGATTGATCGGGTCGAAGTCCTCGCTGACGGAGCGTCGGCCATTTACGGCTCCGATGCCATTGCCGGTGTTATCAACCTGGTGCCAAAGAGAAATTTCGATGGTTTCGATGGTGGTGAACACGTCGATGCAGGTCTGCTCTTTGGCGTTACCGGCGATCGTGGCTTTTTCACCGCAGGCATCACCTATATTGATGATGGTGACGTGGATTTCCAGGAGCGGGATTTCTCCAAGCTGCCCATTCTTGGCCAGGCTGATCTTGGTGGTGTCATCGGTACCCTGTTGGGAAGCGGTATTCCCCCTGAAGGCAGAGTAATCAGCCCGGGTGATCCAGCGATCCTGTTTAAGCCAAACCCAGTCACGGGTGAGAGTTTTCAGAGCTACGACACGTTTTGTTTGAATGGCGGACCCGGCAGCGATAGTAGCGGCAGTATTGATTGCATCCTCAATCAGGGCCACCGATTTAACTACAATGACATTGACGAAGGTGTATCACTCATCAATTCTATACAGCTTTGACAATGGCGTTATAAGCTATTTGAATGTGGTCCTGGCGCACCGTGAAGGTCGTTTGAACTTTACCCCATTACCCGTGCAGGGCGCCGCAGGCAGGTTCACCGATCTGCTTCGGGTACCGCTGAACAATCCAAATATCCCGACTGATGCACTGGCGCTGATTACCTCCACCCGGGCTGCTAATGCGACTTGTGACGCGGCTTGCCAGGCTGCTGATATTCAGATGAGCTATCGCGGTCTGGATTTTGGTGTGCGGACGTTTGAGTACGACAGTGATACGTTGAGCGCAACGATAGGCTTGAAAGGTAGCTTTGGAGACCTGGGCGCCAGTGGCGCGCTTGGAAGCTGGGATTGGGACTTATGGATGACCGCCGGACGATCTGAGTTGTTCGAGGTAACATCCGGTCAACTTAACGTTGCGAACCTTCAGATCTCCGTTGATCCTGCAGCCTGTGCGCTTACGGCATCCTGCCCGAAAGATTCGCTGGGTAATCCGACGATGGACATTTTTGGTCGTGGGGTTAAGTCCGCAGAAGAAAAGTCATTCGCAACATTTGATGACTTGGAACGCAGTGATTACGACATGTTGCATTTTGCTGCCACGGTTGCCGGAGAATTCGGCAATTTGCCTGCCGGTACTGTTGGAGTGGCTGCCGGTGCTGAATATCGAGAAGAGCAAGGTGGCGTTCAGACATCAGGAGTCGTTCAGGCTGGAGATAGTGGTGGCAACTTTGCAGAGCCAACCAATGGCGAATTCGATGTGACTGAATTCTATGCAGAATTTGCTATCCCTCTTCTGGCCGGTGCACCTATGGCTGAAGCATTGGATCTGGACCTTGCTATTCGCTGGTCCGACTACAATACTTTTGGGGATGAAACCACATACAAGGCATCAATCGGCTGGATGCCGATCGAAACCCTGAAGTTTCGTGGTACCTATGCGACCGGTTATCGTGGTCCAAATATTCTTGAACTGTTTGGCGGTATAGCAGATACATTCCAGAGCGTTACAGATCCTTGTACCAATCCCGTTGCCGATGCCAACGTTGCCGCTAACTGTGCCGCACATGGTGTACCAGCAGGTTTTGTTCAGCCAGCGGCCCAGCTCAAGATATCAGCGGGTGGTAACGAGGAACTGCAGCCGGAAACTTCAGAAAGTTATTCTGTCGGTCTTGTTTGGCAACCTGAATTCGCTGACTTGAGTATCTCCCTCGACTGGTATGATGTTCAGGTGGATGACGCAGTCGGTACGCCGAAGCCAACTAATGTGATTACCACTTGTTACGATAGTCCCAACGGCTCATTGTCAGCTCCTGAATGCGGGCGAATCAGCCGGGGTAATGCAGGGGATGTGGTTCGTTTCGATTTGCTGAACGAAAACCTCAACAAAATTGAAACCAGTGGCATCGACCTTACTGCCACTTATGCCGTCACCACTGGCTGGGGTGAAGTTCAGGTAAACTGGTTGCTGAATTACCTCGACGAATATGTGGAAACAACAGATACCGGCGTTGTTGATGATCGTACCGGTGTTGTTGCGGGTAGTGTTTCAAGCTTCGCTGCTTATCCGGAGTTTCGTTCCAATCTTGATGTTACATTGAATCGTGAGACCTGGTCGGCGGGAATTACCTATCGATACCTGGACGAGATGGAAGCGTTTGATGTGATTGGCTTCGGTACGCTTGAGCCAACGGCTGATGCTCAACATTATTTCGATCTCATGGGAACCTACAGACTGGATAGATGGAACTTCCTTGTCGGAGTGCGAAATGTGACAGACGAAGAACCACCCTACGTCACCGATGTGTCTGCTAACACTTCCAGTATCTATGACTTCCTGGGCAGGTTCTACTATGCCCGGGTGAACTTTGTTGTGAATTAAACCTGAGGTTTATGAATATATCAGGCCCCTTTATGAGGGGCCTTTTTTCACGCGTCATTCTGGTGGCAGCAGGGGCACATTTTTTCATTACAGCATCGCCTACGGCACCGGGTTGGGTCTCGTTCGAGACACAGACTCCGGTGATAACCACGTAAAAATGACCTACAATATTTTGGGTTATTTCTTTAATCTTCCCTTTAGTCAGCTGGCCGAAAATTGCCAGAAAAACGACGGTTGCTGATGAAAAAGTTGCAGAGTGACCGACAACAGTATTGAATTTCACGTTACTTTGTTCAGCGGTGGAATGTAACCGTACTATGACTAAGGCAACTATCCCTTATATCTGCAAAGGCTTGTTATTGGGCCAGATCTGTTTGATTAATGCTTGTACGACCGGATTGGATTTTGATTATGCAGCTGAATTAGAGCAGGAATTTATCAATAGGGCGGTCCAGGGTCGATCAGAAATGGATGTCGGAATGTTAGCCCTGAGTAGCGACCTGCAAACCGCGATTGATGCGAGAATCAAATCCAGTTGGGGGGCGAGCCATAAAGTACAGGAGCTTCGCAAGTTTCTGTTCCACCAGGATGAATTAAACATAGGCTACGACACTGACTTCACGAAAACTGCACAGCAGACTTTTGATTCCGGGTCCGGCAACTGCCTGTCGTTAACCAGCTTGTTTATTGCGGTCGCACGTCATGCCGGTGTCGATGCCCACTTTGAACTGGTATCCGTAAAACCCACCTGGGACTACCAGCTTAAGACCATGATTCGCTATGAACATGTGGTTGTAACCGGTCGGGTGGCTGTTTCGAAGAATTATGTGGTGGATTTTCTGCCGGAATTTTCCCTGGATGAACGAAGCAATCAAGAAATCAGTGATCGTGCTGCATTGGCCTTGTACTTTAACAATATTGGTGGTGAAAACCTGGTCATGGGCAATACTGACGAAGCGATCGAAAATTTGCAACAAGCCTTATTTGTAGATCGAGAGTCTTCCGACACGTGGAACAATATGGGCGCAGCCTATAGCAGAACCGGTAAAAAGAAGCTGGCGGAGTTTAGTTATCGAAAAGCTATTTCCCTCGACAGTAGTAATTATTCTGCCTTGACTAATCTGGCGCGATTTTACGAGAAAGAAAATCAACCAGAGAAGGCCGAAAAGTTTATCTCACGGGTTGAAAGATACCAGGCAAACAATCCATATTTCCTTGCTGCTGCGGGGAAGTTGTTGCTTGACGCAGGGAGGTTTGATGCCAGCCTGAACATGCTGGCTCGTTCGATTCAACTTAAAGAAGAGGAACCGGCTTTTTACCTGACTATCGCTGAAGTCTATACAGCAATGGGTAAAGAAAACCTGGCCATTGAATTTCGTAACGAAGCGCAGCTACGGCATGACGCCAAACCCGAAGCACCGGTCCGTCAGTTGAATCACAGATTTTGGACCTATCGACGGGGAGTGGAGTAACATGTTGTAGCTACACGGGAAAATATGATGGCAGCTAACCAACGGGATCGGCAGCGAGTACCGGGCGACTGGGACGTTTATTGGACTGGCACACACGAAAATGCGGCGCACCAGGAAGGCGGGCCACAAGAAGAAGTGCTGGAAAGATTTTGGCTGACCTTCTTTGCTGAGAATAGTGCAGATAACTGTAGCCGTGAGCGTCAAAGACTCCTGGACATGGCCTGTGGTAATGGTGCTGTTACCGGATTTGCCAGCCGGGGTATAGCAGATTTCCATTCTTTTTGCCTTGATACATCGGTGAATGCCCTGTTGGAACTAGGCAAGCGGTACCCGGAAACCATATGCATTACCGCCGATGCATTACATACGCCGTTCCTGAGTAATAGCTTCGATTTAGTGGTTAGTCAATTTGGTATTGAATATGCTGGTATTGATACCTTCGACGAGGCGGCACGTTTACTCGCACCTGGTGGCTCATTTGGAGCGGTTATCCATTTACACGAAGGCGCGATTTACCGGGAATGCAGTGACAATTTGAATGCCATCAACGCCATCATGCAGAGCAGATTACTCAAGTTGGCACGTAATACTTTTAGTGCAGGTTTTGCTTTGAATGCAGGGACAGGAAGCGTAAAAGCCTTTAAGACTGCAGAAAGAAAACTCAAACCTGCGGTTCGCGCGCTTGAATCGATGTTGCAGGAAATGGGTAGCAATGTAGCAGCGGGGCTGGCGCAACAACTGCACGAGGATATTGCCTACATGTACAAGCGCATGGGTGCCTTTGACAAGCGGGAAGTTATCTCCTGGCTGGATGGCATGGTGAAGGAACTCAGAGCCTATCGCGGCAGGATGACGTCGATGATGAGTTCGGCTGTGGATAAAGACGCGATGAAAGCAATCAAACAGAATCTGGAAACCAAGGGTTTAGTTCAGCAAAGATGTGAGACCCTTGGCATGGGTCCTGAGCAGCAACCAGCTGCCTGGGTGATTGTTTGTAAAAAGCATTAATTCGACGAGCTCAGACGTGCCTCAGAAGAAGAACCAAATCAGACACCAGGTCCAGAAAAAGTTACAACGTGCACACCAATTGTACGGAAAACAGGAATTCCGTGCGGCGGAAGTTTTGTATCAACAGGTTTTGCGTCGCGACCCGACAAATCCTGATGCACTACTGACACTGGTCGCCATTTACCTGCAACCTCCACAGCGGTCTGAAGCGACTGGTGGACGCTTACCCGGGAGAACCCAGCTACTGTCAGAACTACGCGAATGTGATGATGCAATTGGGTAAACCTGATGCTGCAATCAGCTGCATTCGGAGGCTGCTTTCGTACAATCCTGACCTGACAGACATACGATATAACCTTGCGCGTTTACTGAAAAACACCGGTAAGCTGGATGAAGCACTGACCGAATATCAGAAAACGCTGAGTGCAGGCATATCTCGACCAGAGGAAGTGCACTCTAATATTAGTATTATTCTTTCCGATTTGAACCGTACTGATGAAGCGCGATTAGCGCTTAAGCAAGCGTTGGCGCTTAATCCGGATTATGAACCTGCACTTTATAACCTGGCTCAGCTCGAAGAGGAGAATGGTCATTGGGATATGGCCCGGAAACTCTTCGAGCATATCCTGTTAAACAATCCGGATCATTGTGATGCGATGGTGCGTTTAGCTGAGGGCGGTAAAATTGATTCGTCTGATCCATTAGTTGATCGCCTAAAACAAGCTTTAGTCCGCGACAATTGTGATGACCTGGATCGCGAAAAGCTGAATTTTGCACTCGGAAAGGTTCATGATGAATGGGCTGAGTACGAGGCTGCATTCAAATACTATAAGCAGGGTAATTTCTGCAGCCAATATCGGGTTGGTGTTTATGATGCCGCCGGGCAGGAGGCACTCAGTAAGGAACTAATGGAGATTTTCCCCGCTTTGTCTGGCTTGAAACATATACAGCCAGTATCCGATGCGGCACCCATTTTTATTTGCGGTATGTTTCGTTCTGGTTCCACCTTAATCGAACAGATGCTGGCGGCTCATCCGGGTGTCAGTGCCGGGGGTGAGATAAGTTATTTTGCGAGACGGGTACCTCTACCAGAATCTCTCATATCAGTGGATAAAATCGATTTTCAAGAAATAGGGAAAACATATCTTGACTATTTGGAGAGTAACTTTCCCGGCGTAGCTCGTGTAACGAACAAGCGACCGGACAATTTTCTTTACCTGGGACTTATCTTGTCGCTGTTCCCTAATGCGAAGATAATTCATACAACACGTCAGGCACTGGACAACTGTCTGTCTGTTTTCTTTCAACCCCTGGCAACTCAATACAAGTACTCTAATGGCCTGTTGGATATTGGACATTTTTACATCCAGTACCAGCGGTTGATGAACCACTGGCGAGTTGCATTTCCCAACCGCATTATTGATGTTCATTATGATGAGCTGGTATTAAACCCGAGAGGTGTACTCGATCCGGTTTTGTCGTTTCTTGGGTTGGATTGGGATGATCGCTGTCTGAATTTCTACGAGGTGGAGAATCGCGTCCGGACAGCGAGCGTCTGGCAGGTCAGGCAGCCGCTTCATGAAAACTCGTCGGGACGTTGGCAAAATTATGCATCGGAACTTGGCCAGTTGCACCAATATTTAAGCGCCGCAGAATTTTAGAATCGTGTTAGTTGAAGTTACTTCAAGCGTTTTGCGCCGACACTTTTGTTTTTTCCGTCGACGCTCATCCGGAATGAACCCATTGATCCATTTGTGATAACTAGGACATCACCCCGTTTTACTCTCCAGTACGTATAGCCTTTTTTTTGTTGCCATACCTGGCCGTTTTCAAGGTAGACGACATGAAATTTTTGCGCATTTTTAACTGCTTTGACAACCAGGCTCCTGATCTGGTCAATGGACTTTAAGTCCAGCTCTTTCAGGACTATCTCCTGCTTCTCCAGCCTGTCTTTGCCAAACAAATCTTCCGCTTCGATTTTCCGGATCGTCTCCGGGATTTGGACGTCGACCGGTATGTTGGTTGAAACACTCTTGTTGTCAGCATTTGTTTGCTTTTCTGGTGCTTCGGGCATAAGGGAATCTGTCATTGCGTCATAACATTTGACTCGGCTTTCAACCTCCGCAATTGCACGACAGTCGAGTAGCCGATCGCTTATTTCGCTCGCGAATGTTGCGTTGCAGGTAAAAATGGTGGCAGAAGTTATCAGCGCATGGAAAACTGGCAGCGTCGGAGAAACACTCAAGATGAAACCCTGTTTTAGACTTGTCAGCAGACGATTATACGATTTCCCTTTCATTTTAATTGGGAAATGCACTTTCGTATGCCAAATTTCGGCAGGATGGTGAAATATTTTGGGAAAAGTTCATTTTTTTTTAATTTTTTTTTGTCAGAAATGGGCGTACACTGCGCGGGTCGATCAGGAGCTATGCTTGTCATGAATGATCGGGATGGTTTGTGGGCTTTAAATTGGCTGGCAAAAGAAGGAATAACTTATAACTGTTGGGGAATTTTGTTATGTTTATAAAGAAAAAACCGCTGTCGCTGGCTGTCTCGAGCGCGTTGGCTGTTGCAACGTGTGCGGGGGTGCTTACCAGCAATGCTTACGCAGAAGACGATGATGCGATAATGGAGGAGGTCATTGTTACCGGCTCAAGGATCAGAAGCAGCA
>LWDU01040321.1_pt1 | contig 59322 bp, 44 predicted proteins | sample 727161 | NCBI WGS metagenome assembly LWDU01 (sample SAMN04566230, study PRJNA314399) | hydrothermal vent metagenome | isolation source: deep sea hydrothermal plume seawater | place: Mexico: Gulf of California, Guaymas Basin | collected 2004-07-11
GGCGGGCGAGACCCGTAGCTGCGACGTTACACCCAGCTTTGCCTACAGTTCAGGCCAGCTGGTCAACGAGGCCGCCGCGCGTGAGACGACCGCGCTGGTACACGACGTTTACGGCCAGGACCTGGACGCTGCCGTGGTGGGCAAAGACGGGGATCGCAACGGGGCCGGCTGCCAGTTGAGCGGCGCCAAGGGCTCGGCAAAGTTGCTGTCGGCCGTTTTGCGGGAGTTCGTTGATACCAAGAAAAAAGGCCTGCGCGATGAGAGTTTTGCTGACGCGGGCTCGCTGCAGCAGGCCTGCTTCGACGCGATCAACAATGACCAACGCGGCAAGATCGCCCGCGCCGAGCAGAAGCTTGCCTCGCTGTTTGAGAAGAAGTGCGTAGCCCGTGGGGTCGACCTGGCTGCGGTCCTGGCAGGACAGTGCGCCGGCGAAGCCTCTGCCGGCTCTTCGGCGGCGGCTGACTGCGTCGAGGCGAGGGTCCGATGTTCTTGAGCAGGACTGCGACCTGTTCGACAACGGCGCGGCCGACAACAGCTGTCCTGCCTGTGGCAACGGCGTGGTGGAGGCCGGCGAAGAATGCGACGACGGCGTCGAGACTGCCACCTGCTACGCTGACTGCACGGCGACCGCCTGCCCCGACGGCACTTGCGGCCTTGGCGAGGATTGCGGCAACTGCGCGACCGACTGCGGTTCGTGTTGTGGCAACGGCAGCTGCGACAGCGGGCTGGGCGAAGACTACGTGAGTTGCCCGTCGGAATGCGATGCCCCGGGTAACTGCGACGTTGCTACCCCCTGGCAGGACATAGCACCCAGCCTGCTGGGCATAACCGACCTGTTGCCGTCGCTGCCCGACACGGCGCTGTCGGTTAGCTGGCCCGACCCGCTTCCGACTTTTCTCTCCGACACGCTTGCGCCCGTTGATCCACCGGTGGGTTGGACGCCCGATGATTCCACCTGCGACGTGTCGGTAAGCTGGGACGTCGATCGCGTCGAGGCGGGCCCCATCAAGGACTACGCCGGCGATCCTCACTGCCGTGTCACTCTCACCGACCACCCCACCAACGGCAACGCTCTTTTCTTCGCTAATCGCTGGCCCACGGGCAGCATACACATACCCATTTCGGGCGATCCGACCTGGGCGCAGTTTCGCTTTCCGCTACCGCCCGCGCACCGGGCGGTGCGCCTCAACTACAGGATCGCCTGGGCGCGCCTGTTCGGCAGCCAGCCCGATCCATGCCACGCCGACGACACCGACGAGCTGGGCAACTGCATTCCCAAGTACAAGGAGGCCGCCGAGGATTGGAGCGAGAATGTTCCACCCGGCCTGTTCCTGTTGTGGGGCAAGGCGGGCAACTGCCAGGGCTATGTGATTACCGGGCCCCACGATCCGGCGGCGGAAGTTTCTTACTCGGGAGCCCAAACTTACAGCGTAGACGTGCCTGAATCCTTGCAGACAGTAGACGAACTGGTGGTGGCGGCGTTCATATACCGCCAGTACCCCGGCGGGTGTGACGGGGCCAACTGCCTGTCGGGACGCTTCGTGTACAACAGCATGGCAATACAGGATCTCACGCTGGACACCGAGGAAATCTTTAATCCTCCCTCGCTACCGGCCCTCGACCATCCGAGGTTGTTCGGGGCGAACGAGCAGTGGCTGGCCGGGCAGGAAGTATTTAACAACCTGCCCTGTTACTACGCGCCGGTTTACGAGGAAGGCGCGGGCTGGGGCTCGGTAACAAACATCCGTAATATGTGGGACGTCTATACCCGGGGCGGCAAGGTCTGCAACGGCGAGGACCCCGTGCTCATCGAAGACCATCCCGACGCGGCTCCTTACCTGGACGGTACGGCTGCGGGTAACTGGAACGAGGACCGAGCTATCCGCGTGCTGCACCTGCTGCGCCGCGTGCGCGCCTGCCACGAGCAGGGTGGCGGTGGCTGCCAGTTTTCGCTGGCTGATATCGACGCGCTGGTGGCACAGTTCATAGCCGTGGAGATCGCCCGTTTCGGTGACTGGACCTGGGAGAACCAGAGCCTGGTGTTCGACCTGGGGACGCTACCGCCCATGCGCTACTGGTCTATATTTGCCGATACCCTGTGGGATGACCTGTCGCAGGCCGACCACGACATCATAGCCACCGAGATGGGCAGCCGTATCGATGTCTTTCTGCAGCACGCCGAAAACCACCACTGGGCGTTGTACAACGGCAACAACTGGACGCCGGTGTTGTCGCTGGCCGCCATGTACTGGGCGATTACCTATTACCACGAGGACCCCCGTGCACCGCAGGTGGCGCTGACCGCGCTCGGGGTTTTGTGGCTGCACCGTGATTTTTACCTGGCCGACGGCGCTTACAAAGAAGGGTTGATGATGTACACGCACGTGTCCTTCGACAACCTGCGGCAGATCAACATGCTGTCGCGCGCTACTTTCGGCGAGTCCATCGACAGCGTACGCTGGGACCGTATGCCCGCAGTGAGTCAGTGGGCGCTGGAGTTCCTGGCACCCGACGGCCTGACGGTGGACTACGGTGACTCCTGGGCCAAGCGCGGTTGGTCGACCTTCATGCCCCTGTACATGGCCATGGCGTCGGAGCTGATCGGGCAGGGGCCGGCGACCGTCGATCCCTGCACGGCGCGGGCTTATTTCAACAATCGCTGGTTCGACTGGGGCCTGCGCAATCCCTTTACTATTGATGCTTCGCTTGCGCGTGACTGGGTGGCCTTGGTCGAACAGTGCTCCGCGGCTGCGCTGGCCGGTACCCAGGTGACCGTGCTTGAGGAAGGCGGCTGGGGCAACATCCGCGTGGGCCTGCCCGGTTCTACGGTCACGGCGACGCTGGGCGATGTTGAACAACGCTACGAGCAGGCTGACCAGACCTTCTTGTCTGTAAGCGCCATCCCCAACACCTTCCCGCACACCGAGCTCGATTTCGGCAGCCTTGTATGGGTGGCTTACGGCACGCGACTTCTGGCTGACCTTGGTTACGGCTCGATTGATATCGGCTACGGGATTCCACCCGACTATGCTCCTGACAACAACCCCACCGGGCACAATACCCTGGTGGTACCCGGGGCCCTGTGGGACGGCGACCCGTCGACCAACACCAGCCAGGTAGAAGACACGCCGGGCATCATAGAGAGCCTCACCGTTTCTGGCATCGAGCTGCTGCACCTCGACGGTGACGCGGTTTATGGGCGTGATGACCTGGACGATGGATGGCTCGATACCTTTGACCGTTGGCTGCTGCCGCTCGATGGTGGGCACTTCATAGTCGCCGATGGCTTCCGGGTTAGAGCTGACCGGCCCGACAGCAGCGTGCAGGAGTACTGGCACACTTACGACATGCTCACGCCGCCGGCCGCGGTAGACTGCCACTACACCAGCCAGCACGTGGAGATTAGCTTGCCCGACCCCGGCCGCCTGCACCTGCTGCCGGTCTGCAGTTCGCTCGACCGCTATGGCGCGGCCGAGAGCGCGGGGGAAATTGTCGGGGCCTCGCTCGCCGCCGGCGGTTTCGTAGTGGATGCCCCCTTCGAGTTTCTCAACCGCCTTGGCGGTACCGAGCGCAGGGGCCGCGCGCGCTGGGTTCCCGACCAGGCGCTAGGCTCCGACCTGCGGGTATTCCTGCTGCTGGCTGCGCCGTCGGAAGGCGCGCTTCCGGCCGCCACGATCACCCAGGATCCCTGCGCGGCTGACAGTTGCTTCCAGGTCAGTATCGGGGCCGACACCTGGGAGCTATCCTTCTCGGGCCAGGACGGGGTCTACTACCTGCTCAGTGTCGTCCAGCAGTGACCGTCGGGGTGTGAAGCCGGCACTGCTGACGGGGCGGCTTGGAACACCACGGCGATGCGGTGCTCAGACTTCGACTTCAATGGTGTCGCGAAGGCTGTAATGCCCGCTGACCGCCACGTGGTCCACGAGCGTGTGGCAGAGTAGACGTGCTCCCCGTTCGGATAACTGGAGTACGACCACCTTGTCTTTGCCGTGCAGGCTGAGCCACATCGGGCCCAGCACCGAGCAGGACGAGCCGGTGGCAGGGTCCTCGGGTATACCCATGGCGGGTGCGAAGAATCGGGATTCGATATCGCAGCCGTCGCCGGGAGCGCAGACTATTACTTGGGCCTTGTCCAGTCCGGCCAGCGCTTTCATGTCGGGCTCAAGCCGTGCTATCTCGCCGGGCCTGTCAAACAGGCCCACGTAGTGGGTATCCGTAACCAGCACCGTGGTCGGGATGGCTCCCAGTGCGCCGGCCAGTTGTCCGTCATCGTCTGCAGGTTGGCATGTAAGCGCCGGCAGAATTATTTCAATCGATTCTTCGCCAAGCGGTCGAGCCTCCAGGCGACCGCTTCGGGTGTGAAAAGCCAGGCTGTGGATCGCCTTGCCCGCTTGGTCCAATAGCACCGCGGCGGTGGCCAGTGTCGCGTGTCCGCACAGGTCGACCTCGCAGGTGGGGGTAAACCACCGTAGGTCGTGGTCGCCGTCTTTGCGGGGGACTGCGAAGGCGGTTTCAGGCAGGTTCATATGAGCGGCGATGGCCTGCATCGCCTTATCGGGCAAGGGAGTATCGGGCAGGCATACCCCGGCCGGGTTGCCTCGCAGCCGCGGCTGATCGTCGAAGGCGTCTACCGTTGTTACGGGGACGTTCACTGTCTACAGGCTGCCCCTTGTTACCATGAGCAGGAACACGGCGATCATCGTCACGGTCGCGATAAGACCGGCGACGCTCCAGCGCCGGCTCAGGCTGATGTACTCCGCCTGGGCCTGGGCGTCATCGGCCGCGGCCGAGTGCGCCAGGCGTGCGAGCGCTGATTCTGCGCGAAAAGACCAGGCCAGTATGGCAGCCAGGACGGCGTAGAGCAGCAGGGCGGGCGGCAGCCAGCCGCTGCTGAACGAGTGCTCGCCGATCAGGGCCTGCACCAGTCCGGTGGCGGGCAGCAGCAGCGCGGCAGGCAGCATAAACAGACGATTGTTGAGCAGCACCTGCTGCATGGCCCAGCAGCGCCGCTGCCAGTCACCGTTGCGATCGGCTGCTGTTTTAAGCAGGCCGTTTGCCAGGCTGACGCCGAAAAATACCGACGCGGCCAGGAGGTGAACCGTCTTGAGCAGCAGTACCGGGTGCACGCGGCACTGTTAGCTGTCTAGCTGCGAATGCACAAGCCGAGGCGAGGCAAGGGAAGCGAGTGTCGCCGGTTCAGTTGCAGCTGCCGTCGGCGAGGCCGTTGTCAAACTGGTCGCAGTCGTAGGCCATGTCGTCAATGACGTTGAGCTCCAGGCAGGTTTTGCACAACGTTACTTCGACCGCGCAGTCTGCAGCCGCTGTCCCGTCCGGGCTGGCCGAGCAACTTCCGGGCAGCGTCTGCGACACGTCAACCGAAGTGCAATTCTTTCTCATTTTACTGGATGTCTTGTTTCGGGCCCTGGCCAGTTTACCCGAGGAGTCCGTCGCCAGGACATCAAAACAGCCGGCCAGTTGTTCGCTACCCGTGAAACTTCCGGCCTTAAGTCCCGACTTCTTGCAGGCCTGGAACAGCTTGTGAACTGAGAACGACAGCTTGCTTGCCGAGAATTGCACGGTGGCCTGGCAGCGAGCGCCGTCTCGGTTCTCGGCCGTGGTAAGCGCTGCCGACGACAGGTCATTGCCGAGTAACCCGGCGACCAACGACAGTTCTCCGTCCTCCGCGCCGTCGCCGGCGGTCGCGGCGTCGGTGAAACCAAACGAGGGAGGCGACTGGCACTTGCCGAGCACGGTGTCACTCAGCTTCTGGCGGGCCTTGGCAACCTTGCCCTTGGGATCGGTCGTGATGCAGGCCTGGGCGCCCGCGGTGTCGCCCTTGGCGGCTGTTTTCATACAGCCCTTCGCGATCTTGCCACGGGCCTTGGCGACCTTGGACGCAGCCTTGTTGACCAATACGATGCAGGCCTGCTGGGCCTTGTCTGGAGCCACCTCGGCGGCACATTCGTCCGAACAACCGTCACCGGGGGTGTTGTTGCCGTCATCGCAGCTTTCCACTCCCTGCTCGGTGTAGCCGTCGCCGCAGAAAGCCTCCAGGCAGTTAGCAGTACAGGCGTCGGTGTTACTGGAGTTGCCGTCGTCGCACTGCTCGCCACTGTCCTGCACGCTGTCGCCGCACGAAGCGCTGCTGCAGTCGGTCCGGCACGCGTCGGGAGTACTGTCCGAGTTGGCGGGGCCGTCGTCGCACTCCTCGACCCCAGCCTGCACCGCGCTGTCACCGCAGGTCGCGTCCAGGCAGGTGGACAGGCAGGCATCGGTATCGTCCAGGTTGCCGTCGTCGCACTGTTCGCCGGCAGTCGAGTTGACCGCAGGTCGCCGCCGTGCAATCGCCGTCACAGGTGGCCGACTCGCCGCCGTCGTCGCAGTCCTCGCCACTGTCCTGCACGTTGTCGCCGCACGAAGCGCTGCTGCAATCGGTCCGGCACGCGTCGGGGTTGGTGTCCGAGTTGGCGGGGCCATCGTCGCACTCCTCGACGCCAGCCTGCACCGCGCTATCGCCGCAGGTCGCGTCCAGGCAGGTGGACAGGCAGGCATCGGTATCGTCCAGGTTGCCGTCGTCGCACTGTTCGCCGGCAGTCGAGTTGACCGGGTCGCCACAGGTCGCCGCCGTGCAATCGGCATCGCAGGTTGCTGATTCTCCAGAATCGTCGCAGTCCTCGCCCGGGTCGGTTACGCCGTTACCGCAGGAAGACGTAACCTGGGTAACCACGGCCTGGCTGCCGCTTTGACCCTCGTTTGAACTTCCCTGGGCGCTTGCGCTGAGTGAAACCTCGGTCCCTATCTCGACGTTATCCAGGTACCAGCCGGTACCGGGCACGCTGCTGTCACTGCCCATGCGCCAGCGCAGCAGCACTTGCTCACCCGTCCAGGCCGATAGGTCTATGGTGGTCTGCAGGTACTCGCCGCTGCTTCCTGAGAAGGCCTGCCGTCCGCCCAGCGGATTGCTGCAACAGGTGTTAAGGCTGGAATTGTAGCCGTTGGCCGTCATCGCCGACCCGAGATCGCTCCAGCTGCTACCGCCGTCGCTGCTTATCTCGACGACACCGCCGTCGTAACCGGGCTCGGTGTTGTAGTCGTGCCAGAAGGTGAGCGTCGGGGTGCCGGCCACGGCGATGGGCGAGGCCGTGCGGACCCACAGGTCACTTTCGATGCCCGGGTCAGGCGCAAACCACGACTGGCCCGAGCCGCCACCGGGATCGAAGCAGGTGGGAGAAGACAGGTCGGGTGTGACAAGGGTGAGACCCTCGATGCTGCTGATCACTATCGTTCCGCTGGCGAAAAACGGGTAAACATTCCACGCCCCCGCGAACGCCGCTGCATCGCTGGCCGGGTAGATGTCGAAGGACGCGACCTCGCACAGGTTTCCGTTGGCAATGTCGGAAAGGTCGATGATTCGCAGGCCGGTGGTGTAGTTCGATTCGTAGGCGTAGCCGTTCTTGATGTACAGGTTGTGGTCGATGCTGGGCAGGTGCGATGTGTAACTCGCGCCGAAAACAGGTGCGTCCAGGTCGCTTACGTCCACGATGTAGGTGCGCGTGTTGTGTCCGCCATATGCTTCGTCGAGCTCATCGTTGAGAAGCACGTAAGCGTGGTCCTCGGTGACCCATCCCTGATGGGTGTATGATACGCCGCTGTAGCCCGTCCGCGAGATCTGCACCGGGCTGCTCTTGTCCTCCACGTTAACGATGGTGAGCGTGTCCTCGTTGAAGGCGAAGCAGATTTCCTGGCCGCTGTAGGCCGAATCCGGTCCCGCGTAGACCACGCACTGCACGTCGTGGGTGTAGCCGTCGCCCGAGTAGCAGCCGGCCTGCACGGGCGAGGCGGGCGACGACAGGTCGACCATGTGCAGCCCGGCCGAGCAGGTGCTGCTGCCCACCACGTATGCAAAGCCCGTGTCCTCGTTGATCGCTATGTTGTGGGCGTTGCCGAAGTTGGGGTAGTGGGCGGTCTCGCTGAAAGTGACGGGTGGCGATGCCACCGAACGCAAGCCGGTGAGATCGAACACCTGCATGCCGTGTGCGCCGTTATTATCGGAGACGATGTAGACGTGGTCGGCGTATACCTTCATGTCGCGCCAGGCGCTTTCGCCGGTGGCCGTTGGCAGGTCGCCGAGGTAGATAGGAGCGGCCGGGTCGGTGACGTCAAGGAACGAGGTGCCAGTGGAGCGTCCGGCTATGGCGTACTCGCTCCCGGTGGTGCTGTCGGTCCAGCCCCAGCTGTCGTTACCGTCTCCCCCGCCTATGGCCGACATGGGGAAGAACTGCTCAAGATCTACCGAGTTGCAGGAGAATACGTCGGCCTTGCCGTCGATGCAGGCCGTGGCACCCACCGTGGTGGTAGGCACCGACTTACTCGACCCCTTTCCGCCGAAAGGATTGCTTCCGCTCAGGCTCCAGTCAGCACTTCCAAGGTTATGGCCAGCCACCCACGCTCCACTGCCCGATTCCATGTCGTCGGAAAACGCTACCTGGGTACCCGAACCGGGGCCTACCAGCACCTGGTAACTGCGCTGGGCCTGCGCCCCGGCCGCCAGCGAGAACGTCGACCAGCTCACAGTGCCGCCCGATTCCGAGCCGCCGTCACTGGCCGAGCCGGCGATATAGCTGGAGCCCGAAGGCACCGTGGCAGAAAGAGCGACGCCTGTAAGACTCGATCCCCCGGTATTGGTAGCAGTCACCGTGTAGTTAAGAGCCGAGCCGGCAAACGCGGGGTCATCGGAGGGTACTATGCCGACAGACAGGGTTGACGGCGGGGTACATGCAACACCGCTCAATATCCCGCGGTCACAGAACGCCGTTCGGATAGTCGCGTCGTCCAACCCGGAGTAGAGGTTGACGTTTGCCTGCAGCAGGGCCAGTGCCGCGTCTGTCATCGTTGCGTTACACGGTACCGAGAAGTGGTGCTCCAGCACCAGCGTGTCGGCCTTGGTCGCGCCAAGTGCCAGCCTTATGTCCCACACGGCGCGCGACCAGATTTCTCCGTCTGCGTGTGCTGAGCCCACCAGGTCTCCGGGATAGGTCTTGTTGCCGTCAACGCGCCTGAGGCAGGCCGGGTTTCCCGAGCCAAAGGAGGTGGCGTCCCAGTCGCCCACGCAGGCCGCGTGGGAAGCCTGGTAGGTGGCGTCGCCATTGGGCAAGTAGAAACTGGCGGCCAGGTAGTCGCCGAAGCCCTCGCCCATGGCTCCCATATCCCCGCCACCCCAGCAGGCATTCTGGTCGTGCTGGACCGCGTGCCCATACTCGTGGGCAATGATGTCGGCGTCCTCTCCGTCGTCGATACCGCCGTCACCGAAGTGCACGGCGTCGTCGCCAGTGGAGTAGTAGGACTGGTCATCAGCAAACCAGTGCGCGTTGGCCAGCGTTGGAAAGTCACGAATGCCGTTGGCCGGTGGCGTGTCGTCGTCAAAGCCGAGCGAGTGAAACCAGCGCTGCAGTGAGTCGATGGAGTGGTAGATGGTTACTTCTTCGAAACGATCGTCGTCGCGATCGTAGTTATAGACACGGCTGGGCTCGTCGGCCACGGTCACAACGAGACCTCCAGTCAGCGTGAGATCTACGTATTCTCCCTTGATACGGCCGGTTCCCGCGTCCAGCCCCAGCAGCGTAACCGCGCTTCGCTGGGCGTCAAGAGTTGCGCTGGTCAGGTCCGAGTTATCAGTGAGACCGGTGTTGCCCGACGTTTGCACCGGGTTAGGCAGGAAGACCAGGCCACTGCCGGTGTCAAAGGCAATGCGGTTTTCCTGGAACAGTATCTTGCCGGTGACCCCGTCGACAACGGTGAGAAAATCTCCCAGCGGTTCGGCTGCCCATATCCACAGCTCGTGTGCCACCCTGAGAGTGCCGTCGGCGGCTGCGAACCACACCAGCCGGTGGTCGTGACGCATGCGCTCGGCGGTCACGCCTGCCGCGGCAAGCGCCGCGCGCCGGGCGGCGGCGCGACGAACCTTTGGTCGCCTGGGCTTGCTTATCGGCGCGACGCTGTAGTTTGTGTGCAGGGCCTGCACGTCCCCTGAAGGTCCCTGGTGCACCGACAGCCACGCGTTGAACACCGGCCTTCGATTTACGGTCTGTTCAAAACGGGTATGGGCGCTCGCCAGTCCGCGCTTGATCTGCACGGTTCTGAGGCCGGCCACGCCCTCTGCGCCCATCTTCAGCGCTGGCGAGTATTGCTCGAGGAAGTGGCGAGCGGTCTGTTCGGGGGTATCAAGGGATCCACCGGCAGAGCAGGCCCGGTAGCTGCGGCGCCGGGTCATGTCGATGGTCTTGGCGTTGGGTTGCAGCAGGCAGGGAAGCCGTAGCGAATCTTCGGGGTGACGGTCGGTGTCGCGCGCGATCAGCTGGGCAGGTGACGGGGCTACCGCGACCGAGCTGAGGGCCAGTGTAGCCATGGCCAGAAAGGCCAGGGGACGGGCGGCAAAAGACATTTTCAACTACTTTTCCTATCGGCGCGTGTGGGCGGGCGTGCGGAACGCGCAAGCGCAGAATAATCCACCGCCCCCCCATAAGGAAAGGGCTAAAATAGTCAAAGAACGTTATTTCTCCTACGTACCCCCCCGACCGGGGGTGTTCGGCGCCAACCCCATCGGCGTGATCTTTGATCCCGACGATATGCTGGCACACTACGAAGCCGGCGACCCCTTTCGACATGCTGCGCATATAGGCGGGCCTCGGGTCTCGGTCAGCGTGCCCGGCTCCTTGTTTCTCACCATGGGTGAGGAGCCCCCAACTGGGGTATTTACCCAATCATTTTTCGCGCGGAAGCTCCCATTTCAGCGCAATAACTATGTTGGCCTCTATGTTGCATACCAGTTGTTTCGAGATGGCCTTTGGTTGGCCTGAGTGAAGGGGGTCCATTGTTGTGAAACGTATCACTTCAGCGCTAGTCTTGTTTTCAGTAACCGTTTCTTTGTTGGGAATTTCTCCCGGCTCAGCGCAACAAGCGCCGGGCCCGGGCGGCGGCGAAGTGCTGCCGGTCGCTCCCGGATCGGGGAGCCTGCTCGTCTCCGGGCTGCCGGACTCGCTGATCGAGTCGAACCACGTTTGGTCAGGGAACTTCTCCCCGCCGAACTTCGGTTCGACCGTCGCCGACGCGGGGGACGTCAACGGTGACGGTTACTCCGACATTGTCGTTGGCGCCTTCGGTTGGGACACTGTCGACGGGCTGTTTGACGAGGGCGCCGTTTTCGTTTTTCTCGGCGGTCCCGGCGGGATCGTGGGCACCGACCCCTCCACGGCCAACGCGGTGCTGCTGGGGGACCAGGCTGCCAGCGAATTCGGTTGGAGCGTGGCGGGGGCTGGCGATGTCAACGGTGACGGCTACGATGACATCGTCGTGGGCGCTCATCACTACGACAGCACCATCGCGGGCGGCACCCTGGCGGTGAATGGCGCGGCCTTCGTGTTTCTCGGAAGCGCGACGGGGATTGTAGGCACTGGCCCCTCCACCGCCCACGCCAGTATCTTCGGCCCAGTGCTCGACTCGCGGCTCGGCCACGCGGTTTCGGGAGCCGGCGATGTCAACAAGGACGGCTTCGGAGACATCATCCTAGGCATGCCCCGCCTGGGAATCCCCTTTGCCTGTACGCAGACGAACCCGCCGACGTGCACCATTCCTCCAAACAACTATCAAGGCAACGGCGGTGCGGCACTGATCTTTCTGGGCAGCGTGGCGGGGATCACCGGAACCGGCATCGATGACGCCGACCACGTAATCCTTTCCTATCCTCCTGGCCAGCCGGCGGTCAGCGGGGATCAGGTAGGTGCGGACGTCGCTGCGGGGGGTGACCTCAACAACGACGGCTTCGACGACGTGCTCGTCGCGGCGGGCTCCTACATCATGGCCTTCCACGGCAGCGCCACGGGGATAGTCGGGACCGATCCCGGCAGCGCGGATGCCAGGATCACCTCGGATGCGACCATCTCTCTATCTGCCTTCGTTACGGGCATCGGGGACGTGAACGGCGATGGCTTCTCCGACATCATGATCTCCGATACCGGCTATCCTACCGGCGTCACCAGCGGCGGCCACGGAGCGTTCCTGGTCTTCCACGGCAGCGCTACCGGTATCCCCGCCAGCAGTCCCGCCGATGCGGACACGTTCATCGAGGGCGACAACCCCATCGTGATCCTGGGCCCGGTGCAGAGCCTGGGCTGGCGTATGTCAGGAGCCGGGGACGTCGATGGCGACGGCTTCGACGACGTCATCGTGGGGGGTCTCGAATACCCCGGCAGCCTCGACAGGGAAGGAACCGCGTACGTCTTCCGGGGCAGCTCAACGGGACTGGTGGGCAGCAGCCTTGCGGATGCCTACGTTCAGCTCAAGACGGGCCAGGCGACCGCCGCTTACGCCGGCAATAACCCTTGCTTCGACGTCGCGGGCGCCGGGGATGTCAACGGCGATGGCTCAGCCGATGTGCTGATGGGAGCCGGCTGTTACACCGCCGGCGAATCCCAGGAGGGCGTGGTCTTCGTCTTCCACGGGGGAACGGGGGGTACGAACCTTTGCGCCGGCGTGACCTGCACTGCCAGCGACCAGTGCCACTTGGCGGGCATTTGCAATTCGGCAACGGGGATCTGCAGCGACCCGGTGTCCACAGACGGCACACTCTGCGATGACGGCAATCCGGCCACAACGGGCGACCAGTGTTCGGCAGGCGTGTGCAGCGGAACGGTTTCTCCGCCTACCAACCAGGCGCCGGTCGCCAATGCTGGCGCGGACCAGGTCGTTACAGACAGCGATGGCAATGGTACTGAAACCGTAGCGCTTGATGGCTCGGCCTCCTCGGACATCGACGGCACTATTGTCACCTTCGAGTGGCGCGAAGCGGGGGTCCTGCTGGCAACGGGTGGCACCCCACTTGTCTCGCTAGCTGTCGGCTTCCACACCGTTGACCTGACTGTCATCGACGATGCGGGGGACTCGGCAAGCGATACGGTGCTTGTAACCGTGGCACCGGCGCCGGTAGCGGCCGGCCTTGCCTTCGACGGGTTCGAGTCGGGTAACTTTACGGGTGGTACAGGTGACTGGGTAGGGGGGTGGAGCAGAAGTAACGCGAGGATAAGAAACAACAGGAATGGCCCGCATTCGGGTACCAGGCACGTTCGTTTGCGTAAGTCGGCAGCTTTCCTGCGACGTACGGTCAACCTGCTGGGAGCCAGCGGAGCACGCCTGACTTACTGGGGTAAGGGCAACCAGTTCGAGGGTTCGGACAACGTGCGGGTCAAGGTGAGCGTGGACGGCGGCGCCTTCGTTACAGTCGAAACTATTGCCACTTCTGACAACATTTATCACTTCCACGACATCGACCTGGCTCAGTTTGCGGCGACTTCCGATGTTCGCATCGAATTCGACTCTAATATGAATAAGGGACTGTTCTTTATCGACGATGTGGAGATCGTTGGTCTTAGCATTCCTCCCGGGACTTGCAGCGGAACCGAGGTGAAAGATTGTGCGGGGGTTTGTGGTGGAAGTGCGACAGAAGACTGCGCCGGGATTTGTAACGGAACCTCAGTAGCAGATTGCGCCGGTGTCTGTAACGGAACGGCAGTAGCGGATTGCGCCGGGGTGTGCGGCGGAAGTGCAGCGGAAGACTGCGCCGGTGTTTGTGGCGGAACCACGGTGGTGGATGAATGCGGAATTTGCGGTGGTCCTGGGCTGAACCCCGCCGGCTGCTGTGGTAATGAAGCAAGAGATTGCAACAACGTATGCGGCGGAACGGCAGCCGTAGATTGCGCCGGGGTCTGTAACGGATCGGCCGCAGTAGATTGCGCCGGACTTTGTGGTGGAAGCGCAGTCCAGGACTGCGCAGGGGTGTGTAACGGAACCTCAGTAGCAGATTGTGCCGGGGTCTGTAACGGGTCGGCAGCAACAGATTGCGCCGGGGTTTGTAACGGAACTTCAGTAGCAGATTGCGCGGGGGTCTGTAACGGATCCGCAGCAGTAGATTGCGCCGGACTTTGTGGTGGAAGCGCAGTCCAGGACTGCGCAGGGGTGTGTAACGGAACCGCGGTAGCAGATTGTGCCGGGGTCTGTAACGGGTCGGCAGCAGCAGATTGCGCGGGCGTGTGTAACGGAACCTCAGTAGCAGATTGCGCGGGGGTCTGTAACGGATCCGCAGCAGTAGATTGCGCAGGGGTTTGTGGTGGATTGGCAGTAGCCGATTGTGCGGGGGTCTGTAACGGATCAGCTGTGACAGATTGCACCGGACTCTGCGGGGGTACCACGGCAGAGGATGCATGCGGCGTTTGTGGCGGTGATGGGTCCTCTTGTGCCTCTTGTGATGCTTCGGTACCGCCTGCAAACGGCGCGGTGGGTGATTGCACCGCGACGCTCCCAAGTGGCGCCACGTGTCAGCCCACGTGCAATGCGGGCTTTTCGCCGAGCGGCGCAACCAGCTGCGATGCGGGCGTCCTCACGGCGGCATCATGTGTTGAAGCGCCCACAGTCCAGGGCTTGGTGGTGATCACCGGGCCGTCGGCTGTAAATCGCGGAGACCAGGCTACGTTTACCGTAACCCTGACCAACACCGGAACGGCCACCATCAGCTCGGCTGAAATCAGGTTCAACATCAGTCCCAACCGGCGCGTCCGCAATATCAGCCCCGGCAGGCTCGCGGTGGTCGGAGATGTTCCTCCTGGTGGCAGCGCGAGCCAGGCCTGGAGCGGACAGGCAGATAAAGAGGGTTCGGCTACCGTGACGGCAGAGGCCTTCAGCGGTGGGGTCAGTATTGCAACCGATACGCGGGCCCTGACTATAGTGAAGTGATAGCAGCGCCGTAGGTGCCTTTTCGGGCCGGGGCATCTACGACGGTCGTATCGAGTAAGCAGGCGGTTGTGCGCGAGCCGGGCCCTTTCAGCCTGTTCGTGTGCGCAACATGCAGCGCCGCGTCAAAATCGAGCAGGTCGGGGGGTATTGGCCGAGGGTTGCTTTCCAAGGGGGCTGCCAGCCTGCGCAGCGCGTTAAAATCAAAGATTGATCGAAAGACGCCAGGCAATCTAGTTTGCCCCGGAACGCCAAGCGAAGCACTACCGGCTGCTAGACTGGGGGGACAGGCTCCAACCTGATCGGAGTAATAACAGATACAGTGGAGGTGAAAATGCTCGAAGTAGTAAAAAAAGGACTCAAGGAAATAACTGAACTGGGCGTGTTGCTGGTGGCGCTGGCCATCGTTATGCAGATCCTGTTTGGCCAGGCGGTGCCCTTCGTGGGCGGCGACGTGGTGGCCAACATTACGGGCTTGATAGCCACGCTCGGAGATAATGGGCTGGTCGGCTTGATGTCCTTGGGGGTCATCCTGTACCTGTTCCAGAAAAAGGGAGCTGCCTGAAGCAGCTGGCTGATTGCTGAGAAATAATGGCGGGCGTCCCTTGCGGGGCGCCCGTTTTTTTTGTGCTTGAATAACCACCCGCGGGCGCCTGATTGCTTACAGGCGGGGGTGTGCGGCCAACAACCGGGGCCGTTGCCGACAGCTGGGAGTAATCCTTCCACGGCCTGGCCGGTCAACTCGACATACCGGGGGGTTACGGCAATCGTCGGCGCCACTATGGCGAAAACAGCTTTCATCACCGGGGCGAGCTCCGGGATAGGACGCGCGCTGGCCCTCGAGCTGGCTGGGCGTGGTTGGGACCTCGGATTGGCCGCGCGCAGGGTACAGGCGCTCGAAGAACTCAAGGCCGAGATTCTCGCGCGGACAGGAGGCAGCGACCGGCGTGTTGAAACCCGATCACTCGATGTCACCGACACCGGCGCGGTACGCGTTGTAATGCAGGATCTGGACGGAGCACTGGGTGGGCTGGACATGGTGGTGGCCAATGCGGGCATAGCCCTCAACCACAAGATCGGCAGCCCCGGCTTCGAGCGCGATGAGCAGACGATACACACCAACCTGCTCGGCGCCATGGCGACCGTGGACGCGGCGGCCGAGATATTCAACAAGACCGGGGGTGGACACATCGTCGCCCTGTCGTCGGTCGCGGCCTACAGGGGCATGCCGGGGCTGGGGGCTTACTCGGCCAGCAAGGCCGCGCTGCTCAAGTACTGCGAGGCGGCCAGGGTCGAGCTGCGAGGCCGCGGCACGAGGGTCACGACCCTGCTGCCGGGTTATATAGACACGCCGCTTAACCAGGACGTGAAGTCGAGGCCTTTTCTCGTCACGGCAGAAGTCGGTGCCAGGCGTATAGCCGACCTCATCGAGCGTGGCGTCAGTACCTCGACGGTGCCGGTCATGCCCTGGAGCGTGTTCGGTTTGCTCATGCGCGCGGTGCCCAATTTTCTTTGGGACCGCATGCTCGGTGGCCCCATGGTGGGCGTGGAAACCGCGGACGGCGACAACGAGGATGCCTGACGCGGCCACCGCAGAGCCCGGGCGGATCCCAATTAAACATTCAAAGCGCGCGAACAGTCATCTTACCTAGATCATTGCTATGATCTAGGTAGGGCGTCCTCGTGTGGGGTAGCGCGGCAACGACGAATAGAATGCCCGAACAAAAAAGAAATCACTGGATATCTGCAGGAGTAACCATGAAAGCAATTTGTCTCAGCTTGTTGAGCTTTTTATTCGGCAGTAATGCCTTTGCCCACAGTATGTCAGAGGCAGACAAAGCCACGGCCCTGGAAGCCGGTAATTGGGAATACCTCGAGCTCGGCGCAAGCCACATGATAACCGGCTATGACCACCTGTTGTTTCTATTCGGTGTCATTTTTTTCCTTACGCGTTTCAAGGATATCGTTAAGTTCGTAACGGCCTTTACTATTGGTCACTCCATCACGCTGGTTTTTGCCACTATCTATCATATCCAGGCGAACTACTTTCTCGTCGACGCAGTGATTGCCCTCACGGTCATGTACAAAGGCTTCGACAACCTGGATGGTTTTAAGAAATACCTGGGTGTTAAAGCACCTAACCTGGCGTGGATGGTCTTTGCCTTTGGCCTGGTTCATGGTTTTGGCCTATCAACCCGTCTGCAAATGCTGCCGCTGGCCGAAGAAGGGTTGGTGCTTCGTATTCTTTCATTCAACCTTGGTGTTGAACTTGGCCAGGTTGCTGCCCTCAGCGTTATGCTGTTCGCACTATCTGGTTGGCGCAAAATGGCATCCTTTAAAAAGTTCAGCAATGCTGCCAACAGCGGGCTCGTTTTTGCTGGTTTTCTACTCCTCTTAATGCAGCTGCATGGCTACCAGCACACCAGCCACCCGCACGAATTTTCAATCAACAAGGATGACCTCGCCCACGTGCATAAGGACACGGTTGCACCGATAGCACCTGATCCGCCCGCTCATGAGGGGCATGAAAAGAAAATCAATCCATCGCCAAAGGGACACAGTCACGGCCATGGCACACCTCATTCACACTGATCCAGGTGGAAATAGCGCAAAAGATTCCCACTAACGGGTTTCTAGAGGGTTGCCGTGATCGACAAAGCAAAGTTCGTAGATAGAAGGTGGCGGAGAGGGTGGGATTCGAACCCACGGTACCTTTCGGCACACACGCGTTCCAGGCGTGCTCCTTAAGCCGAACTCGGACACCTCTCCGTTAACAGTATCTTCGGAGGCCCCGCGTTGAGTGCCCCCCATTGCCGGGTTGTCGGTCAGCCGGTTCAGCGGCTGGCCGAGAGCAGTCCGGGAATGGAAAACCAGTCTTCGGCGGCGGCCGTGTCTACGTCGGGGCCGAGGTCGAGGTACCAGGCCGCCTCGTCCTGAAAGGCCAGCCCGGGTATTGCGACCCTCGTGCCGTGCATGAGCTGGGTGTCTATGACCGAGTAAGCGTAGGCAAACATTCGTGTCTCGTCGTACTCGAAATCAACCTGTGGGTTGGGGCGCTTCGAAGAGCGAAAACTGAGCATGACCGTTTTCCACAACTCTTCGCCCTGGTCGTAGAGATCCGACACGCTGACCACGTTGGTTTCCTTGTCCAGGAAGATAACTCGCTTGCTGAACGCGTAGGTCGGCGACTTTGATATCCCCTCGATGATGTAGACCTCGGGGCGCATCTCCCACTTTTCGCAGAAGGTCATGCCGCCGTCGCCCTCGCAGGGTTCGGGGGGTAGGCGCTCGCCGTGTAGCGACAGGTACATGGGCTTGACGCCCAGCAGTCTCCACTCGAACCAGGGAATCTGGCCGGCGTAGCCGCCGAAGCTGTCCACGTCGATGTCCTGGCCGAACATGGCATCACTGCGCTGGGCGGTAGACATGCGGCGCACCCGCCGCGCGAACGGGATATAGAGCCACGTGTCGTCGTGGCGGCTCTGGTCCTGGTACCTGAAACTCACTCCACCGACGCCCCTGAGGTCAAAGGGTTCTATGAGCGGGTAAAGGCCGGCCTTGTAGAACACGCTGTCCTTGTTGGGCAGCAGCAGGGGCTTGGGTTCGTGTACCAGCCTGCCCTCGAAGCGCATCACCCGCAGCCACTCGGGCACGAAGTGCCGCTCCACGTTGTAGTGGTTCTTTCCCTTCGAGTCGGTGTAGAGGGAGCCGGTGTCGGCATCCATGTAGTTAAGATCCAGCGATTCCGAGAAGTAGATGCTGCGCTCGAAGTTGTACATCACCTTCATGGCGGCGCGTGGGTCGTTGGGATCAACGTCCGGAAAAGGCTTACCCGCGACCCAGTTGTGAACGAGGTTATCGTCCTTCAGTTGGACCTGGCTGGAGTATTTCTCGGTGGCCTCGGAGTAGATGGCCGGCGGCGGAATGTACTTGTAGGCCACGATGTCCATGGTCATGCCTTGTTCTACGCACCAGCGTACGCCCGGCGTGATGTAGTCGGCCACCTCGTGCACGTTGCTTTCCTTGATGGTTTCTCCCGGCTGGAGGATACCGGCCTGGGCGCCGGTAGCGGTCAGAAGCAGGGCCAGCAGTACGGGAAGCACAACCGTAAAAACCGCCGTGACGGGGGCGGCATGGGGTGGAGGGTGATTCATGTGGGCGATATTGTACTGTTTGTCGATGCAGCGCAAAGGGGTATCGCGGCTGGGGGGGGGAGGGCTTTCGTTGCCCGTCGGGGCGAACAATGATAGCTGCTTCGAGGCTGGATCGGTGCCGCGCCGCGGGTGACGCGGGGCAGCCGGTTTCAGCGATAGAGAACAGGGATATGGCTTACCAGGTACTTGCAAGAAGATGGCGGCCCAGGACCTTTGCCGAGGTCGTTGGCCAGCCGCACGTTACCCGTACCCTGGGTGCGGCCCTTGAGCGCGACCGAGTGGGACACGCGTTTCTGTTCACGGGTGTGCGTGGCGTGGGTAAGACCACGGTGGCCCGCTTGCTGGCGAGGGCTCTCAACTGTTCCGAACGCAAGGGAGCCGAGCCCTGTAACCAGTGCCCGCCATGTACCCAGGCGCTGGCCGACGCGTCGGTCGACGTCCTCGAGATCGACGGCGCATCCAATAACAGCGTGGACGACGTTCGCGCCATCATCGAGGCGTCGGCCTACCGGCCGGCGGGTTCGCGCTACCGCGTTTACATAATCGACGAGGTACACCAGCTCTCCAAGGGTGCTTTTAACGCATTGCTCAAGCTACTCGAGGAGCCGCCGGATCATGTGCGCTTCATCATGGCCACCACCGAGATCCAGAAGATGCCGGCCACCGTATTATCGCGCTGCCAGCGCTACGACTTCCGGCGCATATCGATGACCGACATGGTAGGGCATCTTGTGCACGTGGCCGAGGTCGACAAACTTGGTGTCGGTCTTGACGCCATTGAGCTCTTGAGCCGCGAGGCCGACGGCAGCATGCGCGATGCCCAGTCGCTGCTGGAACAGGTGGTCGCGTCGGGTGAAGAAAAAATGGACGCGGCCTTCGTGTCTGATTTTCTCGGCATAGCGGGGCGCGACTCGGTGGCCGCAGTTGTCGAAGGCATACTCGACGCTGACTGTGCCCGGATGGTAGAGTTGGCGGCACTTTGCCGCGATCGCGGCTACGATACTTCGAACCTGCTGCTGCGGGTCATGGAGCTGCTGCGCTACGTGACCATAGCGGCCTCGGCCGGTGTCGAGGCCGTGCCCCGCGGAGCCGGCGACGACTATCGACAGCTGGCCGAACGCCTTGCCGACCGGCGCAGCACGCTCGACCTTCACCGCGTGTTCCAGTGCCTGCTCAAGACCGCCTCGCAGTTGCGGGGCTCGGAATCTCCCGAGCTGGTGCTGGAGATGGGCCTGCTGCAGGTGGCCTCGCTCGAGCCGGTGGCCATGGCCGCAGAGCTGCTCGAAAGTCTGCGCGATGGGGCCGAAATCCCGCGGCCTGCAGCCCAGGTTAAGCCGCAAAGCTCGAAGGCTAAAGCTGAACCTCGGAAGGCTGCCCCGTCGAAAGCCACCACTCCAATGGCTGTCAGTCCGAAAGATCCTGCCCCCGTAGATGCGGCGCCCCCACTGGGAACGCCGGTCGCGGAGGAGGCAGCAGGGCAGACGGCGCCCGGGCTAGAGAGCGCCGCGACAGCCGCTGAAGGCAGTCACGGCGAGCGCTGGGAAGGCTTCCTGGCCTCGGTGCAGAACAAGGCAGGCATTGATCTCTACGTGTTGCTCACCAACTGCGAGGTATTGCAGCTCGACACCCACAAGCTCAGCATCAAGCCGCAGCTGTCTGGCCACCTGCGCCGGTTGGAAGAAAAAGAACTCAGGGGCCGGGTCCTCGAGCTGGCCCGGGGACACTTCGGCGCCGAGTTGGAGCTCGAAGTACTGGGCCTCAACAACGAGAGTGTTGCCGATTCCTTTTCTGTCAAGACGCTCGAAGCAGGGCGCGACAGCGAGACCGAGGCGCGAGCCCGCGAGGATCCGTTGGTCAAGGCTGCCCAGGAAATATTGCAGGGGCGCATCGAAAAAGTTACGCGGCTGGATCAGTCAGATTGATGTCAGCCCCCGATACCAGGAGAACCTGATCACTATGGCAGAACTCGGAATGCTCGACATGATGAAGCAGGCGCGGAACCTGCAGAAAGAAATGGGTCGCATGCAGGAGCGTGCCGAAAAACAGCGCGCCACTGCCGATGCCGGCGGGGGCATGGTTACGGTGACGGTGAACGGCCGCATGCAACTGCTCGAGCTGAAGATCGAAGACGCGCTGGCGGGTTCGGGCGACGCTCGCATGATGGAGGACCTGGTGCTGGCGGCCGTGAACGAGGCGCTGCGCAAGGTGCAGGCAGCGTTAGCCGAAGAGATGCAGAAAGTAACCGGCGGGCTTAACATTCCCGGCCTCAATATTCCCGGACTCAAGGGCTGAGGCGCGCGGCTTGGCCTATACTCCAGCCCTCGAACGCCTGGTCAAGTTGCTCGCGCGCCTGCCCGGCATAGGCGAGAAGACCGCCTCGCGCCTGGCTTTCTTCGTGCTTGCTGCCGACAATGGCTACGCGGCTGATCTTTCTGACGCCATAGCGCGGGTAAAGAGCGACACGCGTTTCTGCTCCCTGTGCTTCGGGCTGACAGAGGATGACCCCTGCTCAATATGCAGCAGCCCCGAGAGGAGGCACGACCTGGTCTGCGTGGTCGAGGAGCCGTCGGACCTGCTGGCGATTGAGCGCAGTCACGGTTTTGACGGACTTTACCACGTGCTGCAGGGGTCGATTTCGCCTCTCGATGGCCGTGGCCCCGAGCAGTTGCGCATTCGCGAACTCGTGGTCCGGCTGGACGGCGACGGGGTAACTGAACTCGTGGTTGCAACCAATCCCACGGTGGAGGGCGAGGCCACGGCCGTGTACCTGGCCCGCCTGGTAAAGCCGATGGGCATAACGGTGAGCCGCATCGCCCACGGCATACCGGTGGGCGGCAACCTGGAGTACACCGACAACGTGACCGTCAGCCGCGCGCTCGAAGGCCGCCGCGAAATGTAGCTTGGCGCCTGGTTCTCGCGTCCACCCCGCTTGACAGTCTTGTCCCGCTCCAATAATCATTCGCAAAGTCAATGAAAGGTCAACAAGCAACAGGTTTTGCTGCTCCTCAGCTTAATGTGGCCGAAGTTTTTCTGGCCGCCGAATTATCGCCAACCGTGCAGCGCCGGGTCCTCTACTGCGAGCTACGCGAGCGATCGGACCATCCCGACGCTGACGCCTTGTTCGACGCCGTCAAGCAACGGCTTCCCGACGTCTCGCTGGCGACGGTATACCGCAACCTGCGTTCGTTCGTGAATGCGGGCATGGCCACCGAGCTGAAGGTCGAAGGGAGCAGCTCCCGGTGGGACGGTAATACGGAGCGCCATCATCACCTTCTCTGCAGTGCGTGTGGCAACGTCAGTGACTTTTTCAGCGAGGAACTCGACCAGCTTGGTAATTCGCTCGAGCTGGATTCAGGCTTCGAGGTGCAGGGCCTGGACGTTCGCGTAACCGGCCTGTGCGGCGATTGCCGGGCGCCTTAGAGCTGCTGGAACCCAGAGAACCAGAAACACGAAACTTAGAAACGAAGGAGCAAAGGAGAGCAACAAGATGGCAGATTTGAAAGGAACGGGAACACTGGACAACCTCAAGGCGGCTTTTGCCGGTGAGTCGCAGGCAAACAGGCGGTATCTCTACTTCGCCAAGCAGGCCGACGTGGAGGGCTACCCCGTGATCGCGGGAAACTTTCGCGAGACTGCCGAGGGTGAGACCGGCCACGCGCACGGACACCTCGACTACATCAAGACCGTCGGCGACCCGGCCACCGACCTTCCCATAGGCGACACGGCCAGCATGCTGGCCGCTGCCGTGGCAGGCGAGACCCACGAGTACACCGACATGTACCCGGGCATGGCCAAGACGGCGCGCGAAGAGGGCTTCGACGAGATAGCCGACTGGTTCGAGACCCTGGCCAAGGCCGAGAAGTCCCACGCCGGACGCTTCCAGGCCCTGCTTGACGAAGTAGGCTGACACGGCCGAATCGGCCCGCCGCCAAGGGGTGGCGGGTCGATTCGGCCTGCAGGCTCAACGCGATGAGTGGTGGTCGAACGATTTCCTACCAGCCCACGGTCGGCCTGAGCTACGATCCCAGCGAAGCGCTCTACTGGGACAGTGAAGCGCTGAAGGGCGAGGTAGACAGGGTTTTTGACGTCTGTTCGGGCTGTCGCATGTGCTTCAAGTACTGCGATTCTTTTCCGTTGCTGTTCAAGGAGATCGACGAGGCCTGCGACGGCGATGTGTCGCTGGTTTCGCCAGAGGTCACCGAGCAGGTGATGGACTCCTGCTTCCAGTGCAAGCTCTGCGAAGTCCAGTGTCCATACACGCCTCGCGACGATCACGAGTTCAAGCTGGATTTTCCGCGCCTGGTGCATCGATGGAAGGCGCAGCGCGCGCGCAGGAGAAAGGCCAGCCTCGGAGAGCGGGTGCTTGCCAATCCTGACCGCCTTGGCGCCCTGGCAAGAGCGAGCGGCGGCATGGCCAACGTCTTGAACCGATCGCGTCTTCACCGCTTGTTCATGGAAAAGGTGCTTGGCGTGCACCGCGAAAAGTTGCTCCCGGATTTTGCACGCAGCACTTTCGAGAAGTGGGCCCGCCGCGACGGCCTGTGCAACAATACCGACGCGCCGGAAGCCGTGCTCTTCCAGACCTGCTTTGTGCAACACAATTCGCCCGAGCTGGGGCGAGACGCTATCGAGGTACTGCAGCGCAACGGCGTGCAAGTCGTCTGCGCCCAAGGGTTTCGTTGCTGTGGAATGCCGGCTTGGGAAAGCGGCGACCTCGACACCTTGCGGGCCAACGCCCGTGTAAACCTTGACCTGCTCGATCCCTTCGTTGAGCTCGGGGCCAGGGTGCTGGCCATCAACCCTACCTGCTCGATGATGATGCGCCGAGAGTGGCCCGAATTGCTCGAGGGAGAAGATCGCGAGAGAGCACAGCGCCTCGCGCCCCTGGTAGCCGACGTGAGCGAGTACCTGTGGAGCCTGCGCGACGAAGCTCGCTTCAATACCGATTTTCTCAGCAGCCCCGGCGACAAGGTGGCCTACCACGCGCCCTGTCACCTGCGCGCCCAGGCCGTGGGGTTTCCCGGGCGTGACCTGCTGCGGGGTATTCCCGGCGTAAAGCCGGCAATGACCATGGAGTGCTGCGGCCACGACGGCACCTGGTCGATGACCGTGCGCGGCTTCGAGGCCTCGGCCCGCGTGGGCAAGAAGGCCTTCGATGGCATGCAGTCGGCCGACAGCGAAGTGTGGGCCACTGACTGTCCGCTGGCCGCTATACAGTTTGAGCAACACGCCGGCCGTCGCGCCATGCATCCGCTGACCGTGCTGGCGCGGGCCTACAGGCAGGACGGATTCGAAAAACGATTGCGTGAAGCGGAGGACGAGAGCCCATGAGGCGTGTAGAGCGTGATGAAATAATCGACTACGTCAGTTACCAGGAGCAGCGTGATCCCATACGGACGAGGGTGATGGCGCTCAAGAAGGTCAGGCGCGTGCATGTGGGTGAGTATCTCACCTTCTTGTTCGAGAACCACGACACGGTGCTTTACCAGGTGCAGGAAATGATGCGGGTGGAGTGCATCGTACGCGAGGTCGATATCGAGCACGAGATGATGACTTACAATGAGCTGCTGGGCGGGGAGGGTGAACTCGGCTGCACACTCCTGGTTGAAATCGACGACGCAGAAATCCGTGCCGAGCTGTTGTCACGCTGGCAGGATCTTCCCGACCACGTGTACGTGGAGACCGCCGACGGCAGAAAGCTGGGCCCGGTCATAGACGAGCGGCAACGCGACGACCGCAGACTGTCGACCGTGCAGTACCTCAAGTTTGCCCTGGGCCGCTCGGTCCCGGTGGCCGTTGGTGTTGGCTACCCCGCTGGCGGTATAACCGCGCGCAGCGAGCTGACAGAGGACCAGGCACAGGCCCTGTTGACTGACCTCGGAGACAGCTGAAGTACCTACCCAGGGGGAATCAATGGCGAGACTTGAAGGAAAGACAGCGCTGGTAACCGGTGCAGCCTCTGGCATAGGCGCGGCCACGGCCTTGGCGTTTGCCCGCGAGGGCGCGCGCGTAGCGGGCCTGGACCTGGCCCAGCCCGATGCGCAGGCCTGGACCGAGGTCGAGGTAGCTGCTTCGGCCGGGGCTGCGCGATTTGAAATTGCCGACGTGACCGATCCCGACGCGGTGTCGGCAGCCGTTGCCCGCGTGGCCGACGACTTCGGGTCCATAGACGTGCTGGTAAACGCCGCCGGGGTCGGCGGCGGCGGTGCGGTTCACGATCTCGCTATAGAGGAGTGGGACCGTATCATTGACGTCAACCTCAAGGGCACCTTTCTAGTAAACAGGGCCGTCCTGCCGCACATGATGGAGCGCCGTTCGGGCAGTGTGATAAACATCGCGAGCATCGAGGGACTGGAGGGCACCGAGGGTGGCAGCGCCTACAACGCGAGCAAGGGGGGCGTGGTATTGCTCACCAAGAACATGGCCATGGACTACGGCCGGATGGGTATACGGGTGAACGCAATCTGCCCGGGCTTTGTTCGCACGCCCTTGACGGCACTGCTGTTTGAGCAGGGCATGGAAGAATACCTCGACTCCTTTATCGAGCATCACCAGCTTGGCCGCATTGGGGAGCCCCACGAGATAGCCGCCGGGGCGCTGTTCCTGGCGAGCGAAGACGCGTCGTTCGTGAGCGGTCACTCGCTGGTGATAGACGGCGGCATGACGGCCGGCCACAGCGTGGGCTTTCGGAGCATGATGGGGCTGGAACCCGACGGCGAGGATGCGTGACGGTGGCAAAGCTCGACGACATCGAAGAGATACGCCAGCTCAAGTACCGCTATTTTCGTTGCCTGGACAGCAAGGATTGGGACGGGTTGGCCGACTGCCTGGCCCAGGACTGCAGCGCGGCTTACGACAGCGGCAAGTACTCCTACCAGGGCCGCGACGCGATAATGGAGTTTCTGAGCGGCTCGTTGGGTAGCAGCGAGATCGTGAGCCTGCACCACGGCCACCATCCCGAAATTGAGCTGACCGGCAGCGACAGCGCGCGCGGCACCTGGTATCTCGAGGATTACCTGGTCTTCGTGGAGGCCGACGCGCGCTTGCGCGGCGCGGCTTTTTACCACGACGAGTATCGCCGGGTTGACGGCTCCTGGAAGATCAGCCGCACCGGCTACGTGCGCACTTTTGAAGAAAGCAACGACGGCTCGGGCTGGAAGCTCAACAGTTACGGCGACCAGCTGAAGTAGCCTGTCGGCTGAAAGGCCGGCTGTCAGTCGCTGTTAACCGGCTGTATCACTTCGCGGGCGTAACGCTCGAAGGCCGACAGCTTGGCGTCGAGCGGGACCTGTTCGCGGCCTTCGTACAGCACCCAGGGCATGGTGAGTATGCCGGTGACTCCTTTTTTGCCCAGCTCACTTATGGCTGCCGGTTCAAAGGCATCGATGGGCGACACCCAGGACTCAAAAGGGGAGTCGGCCTTGCCCAGCTCACGCCGCCGTTGCTCGATCCAATCGAGCGAGGCGAGAATCTCTTCGCTGCTCTGCCGTTCGGAAATCCAACCGTCGTTTTCGGCCGCGCGTTTCAGGGCCCGCTGCGAAGTGCCGCCCACCAGGATTCTCGGCGCCGCGGGAGGCTTCGGCTGCATGGTGATCTCGGGAAAGTCGTAGAATTCGCCGTGGTGTTGCTGCCAGCCCCCGGTCGAAAGTTTGCGGATGACGGCTATGGCTTCGTCGGCGCGCCGACCGCGCGCGGCAAACTGCTGGTCGGCCAGCTCGAACTCCTCGCGCATCCAACCCATGCCCACGCCCAGGGCCACGCGGTCGCGGCTCATTACCGACAGCGTGGAGAGTTGTTTTGCCACGTGTACGGGGTGGCGGGCAGGCAGGACGTAAATGTTGGTAAAGAATTCGAGGGTCTCGGTGGCGGCGGCCATCATGGCGATGGCCACCAGCGGGTCGGGCCAGGGGGTTGTCTCTTGGTCCCACCAGGGCAGCCCGTCATCGGTGTAGGGATACTTGGATTCAAGCTGCCGCGGAAAGGCCAGGTGGTCGGACACAGCCACGGCGGCAAAACCGTGACCTTCGGCAGCCCGCGCAAGTTCGACGAAGTGCAGGGGGTCGTTCATGGCGGTGGCGCAGGCAAACTTCATGGTGGTGTTTCACTTACAAGTTGCCGTCGACAGTGACAACAGACAAAGTGTTCCGTCACGCGCCGGCGAAGCCGGCCGGGCGAAGGGGGAACTCGACTTGAGACTCAACTACAAGACCATGCCAGCGCTGGTGCCAGCGCTGATGCCAGCGCTGATGATGACACTGCTGCTGTCCTCCTTCGCGTGCGGCCGAGCCGACGACAGCACTGACGGCCCGCGCCTGGTGGCCAGCCCCGAGGGTCTCGCGCAGCACAGCGCCGAATTCGAGAAAAAGATCTACCGGGTCAATGAAAGCGTGCATGTGGCGGTGGGCTACGCGCTGGCCAACGCCATAATGATCGAAGGTGACGACGGCGTCATTATCGTTGACACCACCGAGAGCCTGGAGACCGGGCACGAGGTGCGGCAGGCGTTTCGCCGGCTGGTCGACAAGCCCGTCGCTGCCATCATATATACCCACAACCACAGCGACCACGTGCTGGGGGCGCGCGCCTTCGTGGACGATCCCGACAACCCGCCGGCGGTATACGCGCACAGCAGCACCGAGGCTCATATAAACCGCATCATCAACGTGGTGAGGCCGGCCATCGTGCACCGCAGCATGCAGATGTTCGGAAACTACCTTCCCGAAGACCAGCAGGTGAACTGCGGCATAGGGCCGCGCCTGCACACCGGCCACGGTGGCGGCACCGCGGCCTTGATCAGGCCCACGCATACTTTTGACGACGAGCTCGACGTTGAGATTGCAGGCGTGCGCATCAGGCTCGTGCACGCACCCGGGGAGACGCCCGACCAGTTATTTGTGTGGCTGCCCGACAGCAGGACCCTGCTGCCCGGCGATAATTTCTACCGCGCGTTTCCCAACCTCTACACCATACGCGGCACCGGTTACCGCGATGTCATGGACTGGGTACGCAGCCTCGACGCCATGCGCCGTTACCAGCCCGAGTACCTCGTGCCCAGTCACACTCGGCCACTGGAGGGCGGGGCTCACATAGAAGAGCAACTCAGGGATTACCGCGACGCTATACAGTACGTTCATGACCAGTCGATACGCGGGATCAACAAGGGCCTGACACCCGGAGAACTCGTGGACTTCGTGAGCCTGCCTGTCCACCTCGCCGAGAACCCGTGGCTGCAGGAGTACTATGGCACCGTGGAGTGGTCGGTGCGGTCGGTGTTCGACGGCTACCTCGGCTGGTTTGACGGCAACACGGCCACGCTTTCTCCGGTGGCGCCCGACCGGCGCGCGCGTCTTATGGCCGAACTCGCTTCGGGCGAGCGCACGCTTGAGCAGGCGGCGCAGGAAGCCCTGGATGGGGGTGATGCGGCCTGGGCGGCCGAGCTGAGCGACCAGCTCGTGCGCCTCGAACCCGGCAACGAGGGTTTCAGGACACTCAAAGCCCGTGCCCTCGAAGCGCTGGCGGCGGGCCAGGTGAGCCCCAACGGAAGATATTTTTATCTCACCCAGGCCGGTTTTCTGCGCGGCGAGATCGTCCCCGACGAGGGGCCTGAGCTCAACCTGACCGACGAGATGTTCTACGGCTTTCCGCTCGCCGACATCATGAGCTCGATGGCTGTGCGCCTCGACGCTGACAAGGCGGCCGACGTGGACCGGGTGGTGGGCTTCGTGTTTCCCGACACCGAAGAGAAGTTCATGTTGCACGTCAGGCGCGGGGTCGTCGAGGTGCAGCCCTACTTTTTCGCAGAGCCGGAGGTCACGGTGACGGTCGCGTCGACGACGTGGAAAGACATCCTCGTTCGCCGTCGCAACCCGGTGGCCGCGTTTGCATCCGGCGACGTCAAGGTCGAAGGAGGCGCGTTGGACCTGGTGGGCTTCCTGGCGCTGTTTGACCGGGCCTGAAGGGGAGGCCAGTCGCTTTCAGAGGATGAGCGTGACCGGGCCCTGGTTGACCAGGCTCACGTCCATCATGGCGCCGAACACGCCCTCGGCCACGGTCAATCCGTGGCCGCGCAGCGCTTCGCAGAACTCGCGGTAGATCGGCTCGGCCTGTTCGGGTGGCGCAGCGGCGGTAAACGATGGCCGCCGCCCTGATTTTTTTTCGTTAGCGCAGAGGGTGAACTGGGAAATCGCCAGCACCTGGCCGTTGACCTGGGCGAGATCGAGGTTCATGCGGCCGTTCTCGTCGGCAAATACTCTCAGGCCGGCCACGCGGGTGGCCAGCGTCCGCGCCTGCTCGGCGGTGTCGGCGTGCTCTACGCCCAGGAGCACCACGAAGCCGGTATCGATGCTGCCCACGCAGCTCCCGTCTACCTCGACCCGCGCTTGGCTCACCCTCTGTATGACCGCCTTCATGCCGGCGGTAAAACTGCCCTGAACCGGCGCTGGGGTAAAGGGCAGCCGGGCGCAACAAGGCGTGGCGGTTACAAGCAGCGCGTCCTGTGTTAAAGAGAGCAGATGAAGCGAGTACTACTGGAAAAGCCCCGCGAGCACGTGAGCGTGGTCAGGTTCAACGAGCCCGACCGCATGAACCCGATGAATTTTGCAATGGTGGAGGACCTATACGGCGTCCTCGCCGAGGTTTCGGGGGACAACGACTGCAAGGTGGTCATACTCACCGGCGCCGGCGCGGGCTTCTGTTCGGGCATGGATCTCGACGACACGGGGCTGCCGCCTGGATCGGACGGCCTGCCGATGTCGCGCATTGCGACCCTGGCCATGGACTACATGGCGGGAATAGTGCCGGCGCTCAAGGGTATGCGGCAGCCGGTGATCGGCGCCATAAACGGCCCGGCCGTTGGCGGGGGGTTCTGCGTGGCGCTGGGCTGCGACATTCGCGTGGCTGCGACGTCGTCCTGTTTCAAGGGTGCGGGCATTATTAACGGGCTCACGGGTACCGAGCTGGGCATAAGCTGGCTGTTGCCGCGCATGGTGGGGTTGTCGAGGGCCAACGAGATACTGCTCACCGGCAGGAAGGTCAGTGCCGAGGAGGCCGAGCGCATCGGGCTGGTGAGCCGGGTGGTAGAAGACGGCGCGTTGATGGACAGCTGCCTCGACATGGCGGCGGCCATCTGCGAGCTGTCGACGCACGGCGTGGCCATGACCAAGAAAGTGCTGTGGTCTAATCTCGAGACCGCGAGTCTCGACGCGGCCATCGAAATGGAAAGTCGCAACCAGCTGTTGGTGCGCCTTACCACCAACAACCTGGCCGAGTTTCTCAAGGCCCGCAGCGAAGGTCGTAAACCCGTCTACGAGGACTGAGCGTGGGCGTACAGTAAGGGTGCGGGGACGGCTCGGGGTAGGTCTCGCGGCCGCCAGCAGCCTTCAGCCGGCCTGCAGCCCCGCCACCAGCTCGGCCAGGCCGCGGTCTGCTGCCTGCCCTTCATCGTTGCCGGGTGAATCGGCGGACAGTCGCAGGGTGATGCCGGTGGCGAGTCCTCGGTAGGCGTTCAGCAACAACGGCGCCAGCTCGTCGTGCGTTCCCGAGAAGACCAGCTCGTCCATCACCCGGTCGTTGAGGAGCTCGGCCATGTTCTGCCAGTCGCCTGCGCGCGTGGCCGCAAGCAGTTTTTCGCCCAGCTCCGACCAACCGTGCAACTCGAGGGTGGGCCAGTACTGGGGCGTGGAGAACAGGAAGCCCAGTAGCTGTTGCATCTGCTCTCGCTCGGCGGCCACGGCCGCGGCGTTGGCGCCGGTAGCGACAAAGCAACTCGCTATGACACCTGGTGTTGCCCGGTCGGCGTTTGCGGCAGCTCCCTCGTCCAGGGGTGGGCGCAGGCGTTCGCGCAGGCAAAGCGGCGATGAGTTGGTGGGGTGGGTGATGATGCCGTCGGCATGGCAACCCGCGACTCGCAGCATGCCGGGTTGTACGGCACCCAGGTAGACGGGGATGTCTGGCTGGGCTATCGGCCCTGGATTGAAAAACGGTTGCAGGCGATCAAGCGTGTAGGCGTCCGAGTGGTAGTCGAGTCGCTCGCCCGACTGGAAGGCCCGCCAGCAGGCACGCAGCGCGCCCAGGTAATCGGTCATGCGCGCCGCGGGCGCCGACCAGGGCATCCCGTAACGGCGGGTGATGTTGCCCTTGACCTGCGAGCCCAGGCCAAGCTCGAAGCGGCCGTCGGACATCGAGGCCAGGTCCCAGGCCGCGATGGCTGTGCTCATCGGGCTGCGCGTAAAGGCGAGGGCGACGCCGGTCATCACCTGCAGCCGTTCGGTAGCGCGCAGAGCCAGCGCCGCCAGTATGAAGCTGTCGTGTACCCCCTCGGCCACCACCAGCCCGTCAAAGCCGAGTTGCTCGGCCCGTAGCGCCAGGTTTTCAATACGGTCGGGGCCCAGCGCCACGTCGTCTACTGTCGCGTATACCTTCATGCCTGCAGCGCCGGGTTGATTAATTACTGCCCCGGCCGCCCGGTTCAAGGCCGCCCCGGGTTTACACCTTGTTGCCGAGCTGCCGGCCGGGCGAGGTCCTCCCCGGGGCCGGGGCTTCCGAAAAACCGGCACTCGCGCTATGAAGACTTCATGCCATCATTCGACATAGTATCGCAGACCGACATGCAGGAAGTAGACAACGCCGTTAACAGCGCCCAGCGCGAGATAAAACAGCGTTACGATTTCAAGGGCGGCAAGTGCTCGCTGGAATTGTCCGAGGAGGTCATCAAGGTAACAGCCGACGACGATTTCAAGCTCAAGCAGGTACACGAATTGCTGAGCTCCTGGCTCACCCGCCGCAAGGTCGACGCCCGCTCGCTCGATTACGGCAAGGCCGAGGAAGCATCGGGGGGCTCGCTCAGGCAGGAAATTACCGTCCGGCAGGGGATCGACCAGGACACTGCCAAGTCGATCAGCAAGAAGATCCGCGACGCCAAGCTGAAGGTACAGGCACAGATACAGGGCGATCAACTGCGCGTGAGCGGCAAGAAGCGAGATAACCTGCAGGAGGTCATCGAGCTGTGCAAGGACCTCAAGGTCGACCTGCCGCTGCAGTACGTCAATTTCCGCGACTGACTGACCGCTCTTATGGCGCAGGCTGGGGCGGTTGTTATCCGGCCTTACGCCGCGTTCCATTGCCGGCCGGCCACGGCTAGGCTCGGCGCATGGAAGCATTCAAGGGACGTACGGCGCTGGTCACCGGCGCGGCCAGCGGCATGGGTCTGGGCATAGCGAGGGGGTTGGCCGCAGGCGGCGCTCGCGTGGTGTTGTGGGATCTTGACGAGGCCGGCCTGCAGGCCGCGGTCGATAAGATAAACAGCGAGGGCGGCGAGGCGCATGGATTCCGCTGCGACGTCAGCAATCGAGCTACCGTTGCCTCTGTTGCTGCCCGGGTGAAAGCCGAGCTGGGCGAGGTAGACTTGCTGGTCAATAACGCCGGGGTGGTGAGTGGCGGTTACCTGCTCGACATTCCCGACGAGAAGATCGAGCAGACCTTCGCCGTCAACACCTTGGCCCTGTACTGGGTCACGCGCGCGTTCCTGCCCGGAATGATTGAACGCAACGCCGGCCAGGTGGTGACGCTGGCATCGGCGTCGGGCTACATGGGCGTTGCTCGCTTGTCGGACTACTCGGCGAGCAAGTGGGCCGCGATCGGTTTCGACGAATCGCTGCGGGTGGAGTTGCGCAGCCTCGCCCCGGGCGTGGGCACCACGGTTATTTGCCCGTTCTTTGTAAACACCGGCATGTTTGACGGCGTAAAGAGCCGCTTGATGCCCATACTCAAGGAAGAAAAAGTGGTGCGGTCCATCCTCAGGGCCATACGCCTTCGTCGCCGACGCTTGGTGTTGCCCTGGTCGGTCAGGCTGCTACCAGCCATGCGCCTGCTGCCCGTGCCCTTGCTCGACGCTATGGCCAACGCTATGGGCGTCAATCGAGCCATGGACGAGTTCAAGGGGCGCGCGGGGTAGCTAACGTTTTTGTTCGAGCGCGAGCATGTCACGCATCGCGTTTTCGGGGTCGCGGGGTTGCCAGCCGAGCTCTTCCCGCAGCTTGCGGGTGTCGTAGTGTCGGCGCATGGGGAGCGGTAGTGGAAGCCAGGCCAACGGGGTGCGGCCTCCAACCTGTCGCCACGCCGACAGTAACTGCCAGAACGTGGTAGAAGCGTCACCCGCCACGTTGTAAGCGCGTCCCACGGCCGCCTGTTTTTCCAACGACAGGGCGATAGCCTCGGCCACGTCGCCCGCGTATATCCAGCTTATGCGCCAGCCCACCGGTACCGGTGCCAGCGGCAGGCTGTAAAGGGCTCTCACCTTGCTCCAGAACACGGTGTCCCAGGCACCGAATATTCCGCTGGGCCTGAGCGCGGTCAGCGAAAGCCCCAACTCGTCGGCGAGCTTCCACGCGCGTCGTTCACCGAGGGCCTTGGAAAGCGGGTAGACCTTCAGCGGGTGGCGCGTGCTCAGTCCATCCATGAGGGGTGGCTCGTCGTCCAGGGGTTTACGCGCCGGGAAGCTGTAGACCGATATCGACGACATGTGAACCACGCGCCGGGTGCCGGTGGCGGCTGCCGCCCGCAGCAGGTTCTCTATACCGCCCACGTTGACGCGTTCGTGGGCACTCCATTTCTGCAGGCCGATGTTGAGCATACCCGCGTTCGATACCAGCCCGTCGCAGCCCTCGAGCGCTTTTTCCAATGCGCCACGGTCGCCGAGGTCAGCGCGCCTGAGCTCCACGCGGTCCGCCAGCCCCGGTACCTTGTCGGGGTCGCGCACCACCCCTACCACGCGCGCCCCACGGGCGAGCAGCACTTCTACTATGTTGCGGCCCAGGGAGCCTGTAGCGCCGGTGACGGCGATGGTACTGTCGGCAAGGTTCATAGCGGCTTCCGGAGAGTAACCGGCAGGCGGGCATCGAGCAAGTAGCGGGCTCAGAACGGTTGACCCCGCCCTGTACAGGCCGTGGCCGCCGTGATTGAATTGTTGCGATGGACAGGGGGAAGACAGACAGCTGATGGCAATGCCCAAAGACATAGGCGTGATCGATACCATGCTTTCGATACCGACCAACGACCGCGGTAAGTGGTACGATTTCATGAAGTCGCAGTTGCTCGACAACGAGAGCCGGGAGATGTTCGAGTTCCCGGTTGAGTACATGTTCAAGGACGTGCCCGAGACAAAGAAGGGCGATCGCTTTGACGACTACGTGTCCTACACGCTCTCGGAGATGGACAAGTACGGCATTGCCCAGGCACTGGTCGGCGTGACACTCGAGCACGAAGACCTGTGTCGTGCGCTCAAGGAAAACCCGGACCGGTTTATCGGCAGCTACCAGGTCAACCCCAACATGGGCATGGAAGGTGTGCGCGATCTCAGGCGGGCGGTCAAGGAGCTCAACGTCAAGGCGGCCACCTCGTTTCCGGCTGGTTGCCTGCCGCAGGTGCCCATCGCCGACCGTCGCATGTACCCGTTGTACGCGGCCTGCGTCGACCTGGATATCCCCATTTTTGTTTGCGCCGGCGTGCCCGGCCCGCGCCTGCCCATGGCTTGCCAGCACGTCGAGCAGATAGACGAGGTCTGCTACTTCTTTCCCGAGCTGCGCTTTGTCACCCGCCACGGTTGCGAGCCCTGGACCGACCTCATCGTCAAGCTCATGCTCAAGTACCCCAACCTGTACTACTCGACCAGCGCCTTCGCTCCTAAGTACTATCCCAAGGAGGTTATCGACTACGCCAACTCGCGGGGCGGCGACCGCCTGATCTACGCCGGCTACTTTCCCATGGGTCTGAGTCTCGAGCGGATTTTTGCCGAGCTGGAAAAACTGCCGCTCAAGGACGAAGTGTGGCCAGGCTTCCTGCGCGACAACGCCGCGCGCGTGCTCAATCTGGAGTAGAGGTGATCTCTGCCAGCGGCCGACCCACCTTGTAGACGAGGGTCCCGGTGGCACACAGTTCGCCCTGCTCGTTGCGCACCGAAGCGCGGCAGAACACCGTTGAACGGCCGCGTTTTTCTATCCAGCCCTCCGCTATCGCGTCGCCCACTATCGGTGCCAGGAAGTCAGTCCTCATGTCTACCGTGAGCATCACGGGCCTTTCGTCGTAGCCGCTGCCTATGGCCGGAACCACGCAGGTGTCCAGCAGGGCGGCGACCATACCGCCGTGCAGCATGCCGGCCGGTTGCGTCAACTCCGGCCCGAAGGGCAGGCGCATCCTGGCGTAGTCGCTGCGTACTTCTTCGAGTATCAATCCCACGTGGGCGGGGAATCCCCTACTCGGGAAGTGCTGCCAGGTTTTTGCTCGGTCGGCTGCGAGTTCGGCGAAACGGCTTCGTTCGGGTGCTGTGGGGTCGTCCATAAGACAACCGACCCTAACAGAAAAAACCGGCCGGGTCTCGTGGCCTGTGACATTGGCCTTTCTCAGGCCGAGGCTCGGGAGAGCGCTTCGGAAAACGAGATTCCTTGTTTGAGCCACTCGCCGTACATCATCGAGTAGCGCGGCCGGGCAAAGGTGAGCACACCGGTGAGCGGGCCATCGCGGAAGCCCTGCAAGGCAACAAACCTGTACTCGGCTTCGTCGCCGTGAACCACCTGCACCGTGTCGCCGGTGCCCGCGCGGCCAACGAACTGTATCTTGACGCCGTGCTGGTCGCTCCAGAAAAATGGCAGCGGCGAGAACGGTTCGTGCGGCTCGGGCTCGAGCAGGGTACGGGCCACGTAGCCCGCCTGCTCGACTGCGTTGGTCCAGTGCTCCACCCGTATCGATTCGCCGTAGCCTCGGTGTTGCCAGCGCGCCACGTCGCCGGCGGCGTATATAGCGGGGGCGGCCCTGCAGAACTCGTCGCAGATTACACCGTCTTCCAGGGCCAGGCCGCTTTTTTCCAACCAGTCGGTGGCGGGCCGGCAACCGGTGCCGGCCACGAGCAGGTCGGCCGCCAGTCGTTCGCCATCATCGAGAACGACACTTTCTACCCTGCCTGCTCCCTCCACGCTGGACACCATCCGCTGCAAGCGCAGTTGTACTCCGTGGTCGCGGTGGAGTTGTGCTGCTGTTTGGCCGGTGGCCTGGTCTAGCGCGCGCGCCATCGGCCACGGTCTCGGTTCGACGACCGTGACCTCCAGGCCAAGTTCGCGACAGGTCGAGGCGACCTCCAGGCCGATGAAGCCCGCGCCGGCGATGACGACGCGCGGCGTGCCGCTGGTGAGAGCGGACCTCAGGCAGAGAGCATCGTCGAGGCTGCGCAGGTAGTGCAGGCCCAACGGCGCTTTGCCGGCAAGACCGGGAAGAGTCCGCGGCAGCGCGCCGGTGGCTATGACCAGGGCGTCAAAGCCCAGTCGGCGATCGTCTTCGAGCAGCACCTGCCTTTCGGCGAGGTCGAGCCCGGTAGCACTGACACCCGGAAAGTATTGCAGCTCGAGTTCGCCAAGACCGTTGGGGCGCAATCTGACTTTGTCGGTATCCCAACGGCCGGCAAGCAATTCTTTCGAAAGCGGCGGGCGGTCATAGGGTTGATGAGGTTCGGCGCCCAGGAGGGTGAGTTTTCCGTCGAAGCCGCGCTCGCGCAGGCCCTCGCAGGTTTTCAGGCCCGCAAGCGATGCGCCTACGACCAGTACGTTTCGTGGCAATTGTGAGCTGGGCACACCGGCGAGATAGCAGGCCCGAGCGACCGTTAACAATCACGGTTCGGCGACGTCCGGGCCGGACTTCACGTTGTCTCACCCGCGGACTCCGGCTAGTTAAACAGTGACTCTACGATCATCGCGCTGCGGCGAACGACGCGCGCAAGGACACACGGCAAGCCCGGCGGGCCTGTACAGAGGAAAATCAATGGATTTTGAATATTCGCAGAAGACCAAGGACTACGCGGAGCGCGTTGGCGCATTCATAGAGGAGAATCTCTACCCCAACGAGGAAGAGCTGGAGCAACAGATCGAGGATGGCGGCCGCTGGTGTGTCATCCCTTTGCTCGAAGAGATCAAGGCCAGGGCCAAGGCCGACGGATTGTGGAACCTTTTTCTGCCAGAAAGCGGCCGAGGAGCCGGCCTGAGCAACCTCGAGTACGCGCCGCTGGCGGAATTGATGGGGCGTAGCCACTTCGCCTCGGAGTCATTCAACTGTTCGGCTCCCGACACCGGCAACATGGAAGTCATTGAGCGCTACGGCAACGAGGAGCAGAAAGCCGAGTGGCTGGCTCCTTTGCTGGAGGGCGAGATCCGTTCGGTGTTCTGCATGACTGAACCGGCGGTCGCCAGCTCGGACGCCACCAACATCTGCTCGACCATCGTGCGCGACGGCGATGAGTACGTGATCAACGGCACCAAGTGGTGGTCGTCGGGCGCCGGCGATCCGCGTGCGAAGATTTCGATCTTCATGGGCAAGACCGATCCCGACGCCGCCCGCCATCAGCAGCAGTCGATGATACTGGTGCCACTCGATGCGCCGGGTATAAACATCAAGCGCATGCTCAGCGTATTCGGTTATGACGACGCGCCGCATGGCCACGCCGAGATTGAGTTCAAGGACGTGCGCGTGCCGGTGGCTAATCTCCTGCTGGGCGAAGGCCGTGGCTTCGAGATAGCCCAGGGCCGGCTGGGCCCCGGGCGCATTCACCACTGCATGCGCACGGTCGGTGCGGCCGAGAGGGCGCTCGAGGCCATGTGCCGGCGCGCTCTTGAGCGCAAGGCTTTTGGCCGTCACCTGGCCGAGATGGGAGTCACCAGGGCGCGCATAGCCGAGGCTCGTATTGATATAGAGCAGTCGCGTTTGCTGACGCTCAAGGCCGCATGGCTGATGGACACGGTGGGCAACAAGGAAGCCCGCAGCGAGATCGCCCAGATCAAGGTAGCAGCCCCGCGCATGGCCCTGAAAGTGGTCGACAACGCCATGCAGGTGCACGGCGGCGCTGGTGTCTGCCAGGACTTCAACCTGGCCAGGCTCTACTCGGGCCTGCGAACACTGAGGCTTGCCGATGGACCGGACGAGGTCCATCTCGAGCAGATCGGTCGCCTCGAGCTGAAGAAGTACCTCTAGGCGAGCGGCCGGCCGCCGGTCTCCGGGCGGGCGGGTGAAGAGGGCAGGCGACTTTCGCCCTGCAGGAAAGCATCCACGCCGCGGGCACATTCGCGTCCTTCCCACAGCGCCCACACCACCAGCGACTGGCCGCGCCTCGTGTCTCCACAGGCGAACACTCCGGGCACGTTTGTAGCGTAGTCGGGGTCGGCGGCGATGTTGCCCCTGGCGTCAAGCGCGACGCCGAGTTGCTCGACCAGGCCCGTGGTCCTCGGGCCGGTGAAACCCATGGCCAGCAGCACCAGCCCGGCCGGCACCGTGAATTCGCTGCCCTCGATCTCGCTCATCTGCATGCGCCCGTCCTCCGAGCGTTTCCACTCGATGCGCACGGCTTCAAGTGCCTCTACCTTTCCGTCCTTGCCCAGGAGGCGACGGGTGTTGATAGCAAAATCACGCTCGGCACCTTCTTCGTGGCTGCTCGAGCTACGGTAGATCATGGGCCAGTAGGGCCAGGGCATGCTCTCGGTGCGCTGGTGCGGGGGCTCGGGCATGATCTCAAACTGGGTGACGCTGGCCGCTCCCTGGCGGTTAGATGTTCCCACGCAGTCACTGCCCGTGTCGCCACCGCCTATCACGATCACGTGCTTGCCCTCGGCGAGAATTGCCTCCTGCTTGGGCACGGTGTCGCCGGCTACGCGCTTGTTCTGCTGGGGTAGAAAGTCCATGGCGAAGTGAACTCCCTCGAGTTCTCGTCCGCTGACCTCGAGGTCTCTCGGCACCGTGCAGCCCAGCGAAAGTACCACGGCATCAAAATCTGCCCTCAATTTGTCGGTACCGATGTCGCTACCCACGTCTACACCGCAGCGCATGGTCACACCCTCGGCCTGCATCTGCTCCACGCGGCGATCGATGAGCTGCTTTTCCATCTTGAAATCGGGAATCCCGTACCTGAGCAGCCCCCCCACGCGGTCGGCCCGCTCGAAGAGGGTCACGTCGTGACCGGCACGGGCCAGTTGCTGGGCAGCCGCCATGCCGGCTGGACCCGAGCCTACCACGGCAACGGTTTTCCCGGTCTTGACCGGCGCGGGCAGCGGGGTGATCCAGCCTTCCTGCCAGGCGCGGTCTATGATGTTTTTCTCGATCAGCTTTATGTTGACCGGGTCGCTGTTGATGTTGACAACGCAGCTCTCTTCGCAGGGGGCGGGGCAGACGCGGCCGGTAAACTCCGGGAAGTTGTTGGTCTCGTGCAGCACCGAGATGGCTTCGCGCCATTCGTGGTTGTAAACGAGGTCGTTGAACTCGGGGATGGTGTTGCCCAGCGGACAGCCGTTGTGACAGAACGGTACGCCGCAGTCCATGCAGCGGGCCGCTTGCCGGTTGAGCGCGTCGGCATCAAGCTTGCCCTCAAGTTCGCGGTAGTCGCCCAGCCGTTCTTTGACGGGTCGCCGAGTCGGCGTCTCCCGTTCAAAATCCATGAAGCCCGTAGCTTTACTCACCGTGATTGCCTCGCGGCGCTGTCGCTTGCTCAGGCCGAGGCCTGGGCGGCGGCGCCGCTTTTCTCCTTTTCGGTTTCCTCGAGCACGCGTCGGTACTCGCTGGGAAACACCTTGACGAACCGCGCCAGGGTGTTGTTCCAGTCGCCGAGCAGGCGCTCGGCCAGCTCGCTGCCGGTGAGCTGTACGTGTCGCTGCACTAATCGCTTGATCTCGGCCGCCTCGTCGGGGTCATCGAGCTTGAACAACTCGATCATTCCCATGTTGCAGCGCTCGGCGAAGCGCCCGTCGACGTCGAGCACGTAGGCAAACCCACCGCTCATCCCGGCAGCAAAGTTGCGCCCGGTGGTACCCAGGCACACCAGTCGGCCACCGGTCATGTACTCGCAGCCGTGGTCACCCACGCCTTCGACAACGACCGTGACGCCGCTGTTACGCACGCAGCAGCGTTCGCCTACCTGGCCGCGCACGAACACTTCGCCGGCGGTGGCGCCGTAGAAAGCCACGTTGCCAATGATGATGTTGTCCTCGGCCACGAAGGAGGCCTCGGCCTGCGGGGCTATGCTCACCTGTCCGCCCGACATTCCCTTGCAGAAGTAGTCGTTGGCGTCACCGTGGATGTGGGCGGTTATGCCGGGGGCCATGAAGGCACCGAAGCTTTGCCCGGCAGAGCCGGTAAAATTGAGCTTGATGGTGTGGTCGGGCAGGCCCTCTTCACCGTACTTCTTCGTTATCTCGTGGCTCAGGGTGGTACACACGGTGCGGTTGGTGTTGGCAATAGGCAGGTCAATCGCCACCGCCTTGCCCTCGTCCAGGGCTGCCCGCACCAGTTGGATGATCTCGTTGTCCAGCGCTTTTTCCAGGCCGTGATCCTGGGTACCGGTGCCGCTTATGCCCACGCCGGGTAAGGCCGGCGGGCGGGCGAGTATGGGCGCGAGATCCAACCCGCGCGCCTTCCAGTGGTCCACGGCTTCAGAAATGTTGAGAAGATCCACGCGACCGGTGAGCTCCTGCACGGAGCGCACTCCCATGGCGGCCATTATCTCGCGAAGTTCTTCGGCCACGAACATCATGAAGTTGATCACTTGTTCGGGCGTGCCCGAGAATTTTTTGCGCAGCGATTTGTCCTGGGTGGCGATGCCTACCGGGCAGGTATTGAGATGGCACTTGCGCATCATGATGCAGCCTTCCGCCACCAGGGCGGCGGTCGCAAATCCGAACTCGTCCGCACCGAGCATGGCAGCCACGGCCACGTCGCGCCCGGTCTTGAGCTGTCCGTCGGTCTCGACCCTGATGCGGCTGCGCAGGTCGTTGTCCACCAGCACCTGCTGGGTCTCGGCGAGTCCCAGTTCCCAGGGCGCACCGGCGTACTTGATCGAGCTGAGAGGCGAAGCCCCGGTGCCGCCGTCGTGGCCGCTTATGAGCACCACGTCGGCCTTTGCCTTCGATACCCCGGCCGCGATCGTGCCCACCCCGACCTCGGAAACCAGCTTGACGCTGACCCTCGCCGCCGGGTTTGAGTTTTTCAGGTCGTGGATGAGCTGTGCGAGGTCCTCGATGGAATAGATGTCGTGGTGGGGCGGGGGAGAAATCAGGCCTACCCCCGGCGTGGAGTAGCGGGTGCGGGCTATCACCCGGTCCACCTTGTGTCCCGGCAACTGGCCGCCCTCGCCGGGCTTGGCTCCCTGCGCCATCTTTATCTGCAGTTCCTTGGCGTTGGTGAGGTAGTTGATGGTCACGCCGAACCTGCCCGAGGCCACCTGCTTGATGGCCGAGCAGGCCGAGTCGCCGTTGGCCATGGGCTTGAAGCGGTCGGGGTTCTCACCGCCTTCGCCCGTGTTGGAACGTCCGCCTATGCGGTTCATGGCGATGGCCAGGTTTTCGTGCGCTTCGCGGCTGATCGAGCCGTAGGACATGGCGCCGGTCTTGAATCTCTTAACGATCTCGGTGGCCGCTTCAACTTCGTCGAGGGGTACGGGCGTGGTGTCGTTCCTGAAACTCATCAGGCCCCTGAGCGTACACAGGTTGCTGCTCTGCTCGTTGACGAGCTTGCTGTACTGCCCGAATACCTCGTAGTCGCCCGAGCGTACCGCCAGCTGCAACCTCGACACGGTTTCGGGGTTGAACAGGTGGTATTCTCCGCGCCGACGCCACTGGTACTGGCCGCCTGTTTCAAGCGCGTCGGCGTCGCCCACCGCTTGTCCGTAGGCGCGATCGTGGCGCAGTCGCGACTCCTCGGCTATCACATCGAGGCCGATCCCGCCTATGCGAGAGGCAGTGCCAAAGAAACAACGCTCTATGACCTCGGGGGCGATGCCTATGGCTTCGAAGATCTGCGCGCCGCGGTAGCTGGCCTGCGTAGAGATGCCCATCTTCGACATGGTCTTGAGCAGACCCTTGCCGATAGCCTTGCAGTAATTCTCAACGGCCTGTTCGGCCGACACTCCATCGAGCGCGCCCTTGCCCGCGAGGGCATTGAGCGTATCCATGGCCAGCCAGGGGTTTACGGCCGACGCGCCGTAGCCCGACAGCAGGCAGAAGTGCATCACCTCGCGCACTTCGCCGCTTTCCACTACCAACCCGACCAGCGTTCGGCTGCCCTCGCGTATGAGGTGGTGATGGACGGCGCCGATAGCCAGCAGCGCCGGTATCGGCGCGCGCTCGGCGTCGGCCGCGCGGTCGGAGAGGATGATGATGTCGAAGCCTTTTTTTACGGCCTCCGAGGCCTGGTTGCAGATAGCCTGCAGCGCCTCGTCCAGGGCGTCTTCACCGCCGGACGCATCAAACAGGGAGTCGAGGGTCGTACTGTGTATACCGTTGGCGTCGATCTCGCGTATGCGCGCGAGCTGGTCGTTGCTGATGCAGGGCGCGGGTATGTGCAGCTGGCGGCAGTGGTCCTCGGTCTCGTCGAAAAGGTTCTGCTGGCGCCCGCACATGGCGTCCAGCGACATGATCAGCTCTTCGCGGATGGGGTCTATGGGCGGGTTGGTCACCTGGGCGAACAGCTGCTTGAAATAGTTGTAGAGTAGCTGCGGCTGGTTCGACAGCACGGCCAGGGGGGTGTCTGTGCCCATCGAGCCCAATGGTTCCTGGCCGTCACGGGCCATGGGCAGCAGCAGCATTTTGAGTTCTTCGCGGGTGTAGGCGTGGAGCTTCTGGGCGGTCTTCAGTTCGCCACCGGTGGTCGTTGCCGGCATCCCGCCGGGCTCGGGCAGCTCGTCGAGTTCGACGACGTTCCTCTCGAGCCATTCTCCCCAGGGCAGGCGTGCCGCCATGGCAGCCTTGGCTTCCTCGTCGTCGATGATGCGGTGCTCGTCGAGGTCAACGAGAAAGATTCGGCCCGGTTGCAGGCGTCCCTTGCGCTCCACGTTTTCGGGGGGTACGTCGATCACGCCCGTTTCCGAGGCGACGATCACCAGTCCGTCCTTGGTCACGAGGTATCTCGAGGGGCGCAGCCCGTTGCGGTCGAGTATGGCACCCACGCGGTGGCCGTCGGTGAAGGGAATGCAGGCCGGTCCGTCCCAGGGCTCAAGCAGGCAGCCGTGGTAGCGATAGAAGTCGCGGCGTTGCTGGTCCATGTCGTCGTGCTTTTCCCAGGCTTCGGGCACCATCATCATGGCGGCGTGGGGCAGTTCACGGCCGGTCTGGAACAGAAGCTCCAGTGCGTTGTCGAAGGTGGCCGAGTCGGACTGGCCGGGCTTTACTATCGGCAGCAGGCGCTCGAGCTCGGGCCCGAAAGTCGACGATTCGAACAGCTTTTCGCGGGCGTTCATCCAGTTGATGTTGCCGCGCAAGGTGTTGATCTCGCCGTTGTGGCACATGTAGCGAAACGGTTGCGCCAGGCTCCATGCGGGCAGCGTGTTGGTGCTGAAGCGCGAGTGCACCAGCGCCAGGGCTGACTCCATGTCTGCTTCGGCGAGGTCGGGGTAAAAACTGGCCAGCTGGCCGGTGAGCAGCATGCCCTTGTAGACCAGCGTACGGCAGGACAGGCTGCTGGGGTAGAAATCCCTCGCCGAGGCGCCGCCGGCGGCCGCGGCCTTGTTCTCGGCCACCTTGCGCATGGTGTAGAGCTTGCGCTCGAATGATTCCTCGTCGAGTTCGAGCCCGTTCTTACCCACGAACACCTGGGCAAAGTCGGGCCTGGTCGTAAGCGACGTGCTACCACAGTGCTGCTCGTTGAAGGGGACCTCGCGCCAGCCGAGCACTTCGAGGCCCACGCTCCTGGCGGCGCTGGCCACGATTTCTTCGCAGAGGCTACGCTCGGCAGCTTCACGGGGCAGAAAAAGCATGCCGACGCCGTATTCCCGGGCTGGGGGCAGGGGGATTCCCAGTTTTTCTGCGCGGGTGCGCAGAAAACGATCGGGGACCTGTATGAGCACGCCCGCGCCGTCACCCGACTCGGGGTCGCAGCCCGACGCGCCGCGGTGGTCAAGGTTGTGGAGTCCCGAGAGGGCTTTTTCGATCAGGTCGTGGGTGGGGACGTTGTCCAGGCGGGCGAGGAACCCAATACCGCAGGCGTCGTGTTCGGTCTCCGGGAGGTAGAGAGAAGGTATGCTGCCGTCGCTGAGTTGTCTCATTAGCTGTGTCCGCGCCGGTTGCTCGAGTGCTACGCGCTCCGGCCGAGACAAGAAAGCTAGTAGAAAGTAGGGAATCTGTCAATAGCTAAGCTAGAATGACCAAATCAGGCCAAAAGGTTGACAGAACACCGGGGATTCGTCAGATTACTACCCATGACTAGACGAAAAACCGACCCGCGTATACTCGATGCCCAGGAGTTGAAGATCGTCCGCGCCCTGGTTCGCGACCCCCGCTTGTCGGACAACAAGCTGGGCGAGCAGAACCGAATCCCGGTGCGGACGGTCAGCCGGAAGCGCGCGCGCATGGAGCAGGACCAACTTCTGCGCTACTTCACCGAACTCGACATGGGCGAGTCGGGCACCGGCCATTTTCAGTGCCGGCACATGTACATCATCCGCTTTGAGGTCGACGTGCGGCTCAGCCGCTTCCTGGAAGAAATAAACCGCGAGCCCAAGGTCGTGACCGTATTCACCCGCTCGGTCTACGAATCCCACGTGGCCGAGATCGACGGCCGGGTGGCCCTGGTGATGATCATCGACGGGGTGTCGGACGCGGATATCGTTGAGCGATTCCAGGAAGAAATACTGCCCGCACTCAAGTCCAACCATGGAAAGAAGGCGATAGAGGACGTATCAACCTTCAGGCTGCTGTCAAAGGTGCGCATGCTGCGCAACTACATCCCCGACGTAAATATGGACAACGGGCGGATCAGCGACAGCTGGCACAGCGACGCGATCTTCGTGGCCTGAGGGAGGCGCCGGGTCTTTTTGCCCTGAGGAGGCTGGTAAACGGCCAGAATCTGCTGGCGCGATGGTCACTGTCGGGGTACCCTGAGGCATGGCCCGGTTGACAATCTGCGCACTTTTTTTTGCAGCCCTGTGCCTGGCACCTGTTTCCCTGGTGGCCTACGTTGACGACCAGGAGCCGGGGGCGGGGCAGGGCGAGCGCAATGAACTCATGCTACCCGACCCCTTCCTGGACGACGACTGGCCGGAGATCGAAAAACCCCGCATGGTCGAGCCCCCGTCGCGTCTAGAGGGGGAGACCTCGGCCGAGCGCGCGTTTCGGGAGCAGGCAGACCGTGATCTGCAGATTGAAAAAGAGTTTGACGACGATGGCATGGATGGCAGCGGCATAGGCGACGATCTGGACGATGATCTGAGCGGCAGCGGTTTTGAGCGGGAACTGCAGCAGCTCGAAGACTTTATGGACTGACCGCTCGGGCTACAGGGGAACACGACAAGCATGGCTAATGTACGCGATCGCATAGCGCTCAGCGAAGAAGAAATCAGCGCGTTCATAGAGAACGCACAGACCGTGATAGTTGGCAGCAACAACCACGACGGCGTACCCCACATGATGCCCATGTGGTACTCGATGGTGGACGGTCTTATCTCGATGCACACCTACGGAGCTTCGCAGAAAGTCGTCAACCTGCGGCGCGACCCGAGGGGGTCCGCCCTGGTCGAAGACGGTGATACCTACGGTACCCTGCGCGGCGTTTTTCAGCGCGGTTACTACGACGTCATCGACGATCAGGATCTTTGCGTGGAGATAGGGGTTAAGTCGGCCAACAAGTACCAGGATATTCCAGAAGATCTTTCTCGGCCTCACGTGGTAGAGGCCGTACGCAAGAGGGTGGCGTTGGTGTTTCACCCCGAGAAGACCACGAGCTGGGATCACCGCAAGCTGCGTGCCGCCGGCGCGTCGGACAACGGCCCCGGCGCCGACTGACCGCCAGTGGCTTTGCTGACAGCCAGGACCGTGGCCACGCTGCTCGTGCTGCTGGCTTCCTGCACTGTCCATGAATACGGTGCGCCCGCCCGTGAGGCGCCCTCGGCCGATGCCCCGGTTGTCCTGTTTTTTGGCGACAGCATCACTGCTGGCACCGGCGTGGGCCAGGCCGCTGCGTTTCCGGCGGTGGTGCAGGAAAGGATAAACAGCGAAGGTTTGGACTACCGCTGCGTCAACGCAGGTGTCTCCGGCATAACCACCGGCGGGTCCCTGTTGCGCCTGCCTGAGTTCCTGCGGGAGCCGCCAGCGGTGGTAGTTGTTGAGCTGGGCGCCAACGATGTGTTCCGACGGGTGCCGTCGGAGGCCTGGACGAAGAATCTTGTCGAGATCGTTGAGCGTTTCCAGGCGGCGGGCTCCGGGGTTCTGATAGCCGGGACCCTGTTTCCACCGTTTGAGCTGCGTTCGGGGGGAGCGGCAGAAGCCGTGTACCGAGACGTAGCCCGTCTCAGCTCGGCTCCGCTGCTGGTGGACCTGATGGCTGGGGTAGCTGGAGATCCGGCTCTCAACGTGGCCGACGGCGTGCACCCCAACCTCGAAGGGCATCGTCGCCTGGCAGAGACCCTGTGGCCCTACCTGCTGCCCTTGCTCGATTGACCAGTTCCACCCGAGCCCGGAATACGCACCAGCCGTGAAAGGGTGGCCGGGAACAGAAGTATAGACACCAGGTAACATACCGCGACCGTGATGGCGGTGAGCGCGCCCAGCTTGATCTGCGGGTAGAGATCGGCGGCGAGCAAAACCAGGAAGCCTGCCAGGAGCACCACCGCGTTGAAGAACAACGCGCGCCCGGCCGTAACCGCTGTAATCACGGCCGCTTGTTCGTGCGCGACACCAGCGCGTCTCTCTCCCAGGTAGCGGTAGAGGTAGTGGATGGCGAAGTCGATGCCTATTCCAAGCGTCATGGCGCCGAGCATTACTATGGGTATATCGACCGGTACCCCGGCAAAGCCCATGCTCCCGTAGGCAGCCAGCAGGGCAAAAGTAACGGGCATCACGGCAAGCACTCCCAGCGGCAACCGTCCGAACACCGCCCAGCAGATCAAGGTCAGCAGGGGCAGACATATGGCCAGCGCTCGGATCTGGTCGTTTATGACGTGCAATTCCATTCGCGAACTCGTCATGGCGTCACCCGAGAATACTATTTTTGCCGACGGCAGCCCCGGACCGTTGAACAGTTCCTCGGAGAGGTCCCTTGCCTGTTCGAGAGTAGCTTTTGCCCAGGCGGTGCCGGTGCGGTTGATGAACATCTGCATGCGGGCGTGGCGGTAGTCGTAGTCCACCATGTCGTCAAAATCGCCGGGATCACCCGACATGGAGTAGAGCAGCAGGTACTGGGCCACCAGCTCACGCGAGCCGGGTATCTCGGCCTTGTGGGGGTCATCGCCGTGCATTACGCGGTTCATGCGGGCTACCAGTTCGGCCAGTGACAAGGAGCCACCTACCTGCGGCAGCTCGTCCATTCGCCGTTGCATTTCAAGCATGGCGGAGAGTAGCGCGGGATCCTTGATGGCGTCGACCGAGCCGCCGTCTATTACAACGTCGAGTATGGTGCTTCCCGAGAAGTGGGCGTTGACCGCGTCGTCGGCGTCCCTGATTTCGTGGCCCGGCGGAAACTGGGCTATGCGCGAACTGTCCACGGTCAACCTGCTGGCTCCAAAAATTCCAGCCACTACCAGTGCTGCGAAAACGGCCACTACCCAGTTTCTTCTCCGCGACGCCGCGCGCGCTACGCCAGCGAACAGGCGCACGCTGCTGTTGTTGTCGTCAAACAGGCTGCGGCGGGTGCCCAAACGCGGTGCCTTCAGCGGCAACAGGGCAAACAGCGCAGGAATGAGCAGGAGCGTAAGCACGAAGGCCGCCGTCACCCCCACCGCGGCGAGCACACCGAAGTCGCGTAGCGGCGCCATCGATGACATCGAGGTCGACAGAAAACCGACCGCCGTAGTCACCGAGGTAAGCAGCACGGGAGGACCCATGTCCATCATCGTTACGCGCACGATCTCGTCGCGCCCTGCGTCGGGTGACTCGACCTGCGCGTCGTAGTAGCGACTGAGCAGGTGTATCGAATCGGCAACGGCTATGGGTACGAGAACGACCAGCAGTATGGAACTGATGGTGTACATCGGGTGTCCCCACCAACCCAGGAATCCGAAGGTCCAGATTTCGGTCGCGGCTATAACGGCGAGGCAGATACCAACCGAGCGAAGCGTGCGAAATGACAAGAGTACCAGCAGGCTGATCACCGCAAGTACGAAGGGCATCAGGCGACGGCCCTCGGCGGGGATGGCGATGTAGAAGATTCCTTCGATCACCGGGCGGCCGGCGAGAAAAAACTGTTCGGGATGGCCCGCCTCGCTGAGCCCGTCGACGTAGGCCTTGAGCTTCAGGTAGGAGCCGGCCTGGTCGGCGTGACCCTGCTCGGACTCGCGCACCATTATCAGGGTTCCCTTATCGTCGAGAGCCGCGAGGGTGCCTTCGAACATGCCATTGTCGCGTATGGCCTTCCTCAGCCGGCGGGCTCCCTCGGGATCATCGGGAGCCAGCTCCATGAAGGGCTCCACTTCCATGCCCTCCTCGGTGCCGCGCACATTGTTTACGGTGGACAGCGACCTCAGATCCGAGTTGACGGCCGTTTCAAATTCGGGCTGTTCCTGCAGCCAGTCGGTGATGCGGCTCACCAGCGCCAGTGTCTCGGGGTTGAAGGCACCGTCGGGGTGGTCGGGCCTGAGCACGGCGATCATGTGCAGGCTTACATCGCCGAAAACTTCTTCGATGTACGCCAGGTTGTCGCGCGCTATGTCCTTGTCGGGGAGGAACTGCCTCGCGTCGCTGTCTATGTAGACTCGTGGAAGGCCGGCGGCCATGAAGGCGGTGGCGGCCAGCGCGATGAGCAGTGCCACCAGTGGCCTGCGGATGACCGCATCGATGTAGCGTTGCCAGGCGCGTTTCACGAGGGTCCCTTCCCGGTGCTTGATTGCTCTGCTGCAAAAAGTCCCAGCGCTGCCGGGAAGAGATACAGGGTGTAGACGTAGCAGATCACCATGGTCGTGGTCACCAACAAGCCGAGTTTTACCTGCGGGTAGAAGCGCGCTCCCAGCAGGACGAGGAAGCCTCCGACCAGTACCACTGCGTTAAAAAACAGCGCGCGACCGGCGGTGGCGGCGGTGAGAACGCTGGCGCCTTCGTGCTCCATGCCGCGGTTTCGCAACTCGCGGTAGCGATGCAGGTAGTGCACCGAGAAATCGACGCCGATCCCCAGTGTGATCCCGCTCAGCACGGCAATGCCAAAGTCGGTGGGGATGCCGGCAATGCCGAGCGCGCCGTAAGTGAGCAGGACGGCGAAGGCCACCGGTGCCACCAGCAGCAGCGCCATCACAAGGCTCCTGAACACGAGGAAGCCAATCGCGACGAGCACCGGCAGGCAGATAGACGCAGTCATGAACTGGCCCGAGATAATGGCTTCTTCCAGCGTGGTGGTAAACTGTGCTCCGCCGGCTGCCACGGCACTGGCGTTGGGCAGGTCAGCAAAGTGAAGCGACACCAGTTCGTCACTGCGCTCGAGCACCTGCCGGGCCGCTGTAGTGCCCGGGTCGCGCAAGAAGGTACGCAGGCGGGCGTAGCGGTAGTCGTAGTCTACCAGGTCTTCGAAGTCTCCGGGGCTGCCCGACATCGAGTACAAGAGCAGGTACTGGGCCACTAGCTCTCTGTCGGCCGGCATCTCCCGGCTACCGTTGGGCAGGCCGTTCATGACGGCGTGCATTCGCGCCACGAGGTCGGCCAGCGAAAAGCTGTCGCCCACCAGCTCCATTTCTTCGAGCCCGTCCTGTACCGAGGCCATGGCCTTGAGCAGGGCCGGATCCTTGAGGCCCCCTTCGCTACCGCTGTCGATCAGTATGTCGGTGGTAGTTCCACCGGCAAAGTAGAGGTCGGCTACGTTGTTGGCGACTCTTACCCTGTGGCCGGGTGGAAACTGGCTCACCATGGAGCTGTCGGCCGTGACCAGGCGGATACCGAACACGCCCACGCTCGACAGCAGGGCGAACAGGGCCAGCGTGACCCAGGGGTTTCGATTCACGAGCACGGCCGATCCGGTGAGCTGTCGCACCAGCCACGACCCGCGGTCGAGCAAGCTGTTTCTCGAGCGGCCGCGGCCGGGCTGCAGCGGCAACACCATCAGCACGGCAGGCATCAGTACCAAGGTGAGCAACAGCGCTACCATTATTCCACCGGCCGCCGCCAGGCCGAACTCAAAAATCGGTATCAGCCTCGAGACCGACATGGCGCTGAAGCCAACCGCCGTGGTGATCGATGTCAGCAGTACCGGGGAAGCCATTTCCTGCATGGTCAGGCGGACGACGGCCTCTCGGTCGAGCGACGGGTTTTCGACCTGGGCATCGTAGTAGCGGCTGAGAAGGTGGATGGAATCGGCCACCGCTATGGGCACCAGGATCACCGGCAGGATGGTCGTGATCGGGTAGATGGGGTGGTCCAATGCCGCCAGCGCGCCCATGGTCCACAGCTCGGTTCCCAGTATGACTGCAAACGGCAGTAGCACCCCGCGTACGCTGCGAAAGGTCAGCCACAGCATTATGCCGATCAGGCCTATCACCGCGGGCAGCATGTTGCGCGTGTCGCTGCGCATGTTTTCATCGAAGATGCCTTCAATGATAGGTCTCCCCGCGAGGTGGAAGGTCTCGGGGCGGCCATCGGCAGACAACTTGTTGACGTAGGCTTCCAGTTTCCTGGAGGCGCCCTGTCGGTTAAGGTTCCCCGCCGCTGATCGCCTGACCATGATGGTGGCACCCTTGCCATCGGCAGACACCAACGACCCGCTGTAAACCGGGTCGGCGTCGAGCGCCCCGCGAAGTGCCAGCGACTGATCCCGGTTGGCGGGGATCTCGTCCATGAAGGGGAGCACGAGCAATCCGCTGTCACTGCCGACGATGTTGTTTACGGTGGCCAGCGACCTGAGGTCCGAGGGCAAGGAGGTTTCGAACTCGTCCTGCTGCTCGAGCCACTCGCCCATTTCGCGGATGAGAGCCAGCGAGGATGGATTGTAGATGCCGTCGCGGTGGTCACGGCGAAGGACCAGGATCATGAACAGGTCCTGCTCACCGAAGATATCTTCCATGCGGTCAAGCGCTTGGCCGACCGGGTCGTCCTTGCCCAGGTAGGAACGCGCGTCGCTGTCCGTTCTGATCGATGGCAACTGCCAGGCGAACCAGCCGGTAAGCAGCAAGGTGGCCAGCAGGATTGGCAGGGGGCGCGAGAGGACAAGGTTTGTGAAGCGGTGATACAGTGTTTTTTCTCTAGCTGAAAACGGTTTCTCAGAAACTGCGCCGTACGGTGAACAGCAGCATGTCGTTGCGATCAAAGCGGCCAAAGGTTCCACCAGTGCGCGCCATCGGGTTGTAGGCATGGCCGAAGAATGCGTCGTACTCGGCCGAGAACTTCCAGTTGTCCATGGGTTGGTAGTCGACCTTGGCCTGCAGCCAGGCGTCGTTGCCCCTGACATTGACCATCGTAAACAGCCACGGCTTGATCGTTTCGGCCATCCAGGCTCCCGAAAGGCGTAGCCCCACGTAGTCGGTCTCTCGCGGGTGGAGCAGCGCGGAGTGAGGGTCGATGATCTGTTCGTGCACCAGCTGCAGGCTTGCGTCGGCCTGTTCCCACCAGTCGAAGTCAGGCTTGGTGTCGAGCGCCAGCAGCACGCGGGCCACGTCCTGGCGGGCGCGGAAACCGCGGCCGGCGGTTTCGGGCGCGGCCAGCGGTGAGACCGAGAACATCCTGTTGTTTTCGAAGGCCGCGTCCAGCCGGTAGAGGAGGTTTCCTCTCGGGTGCACCACGTTGAAGGTCAGCAGGTCAAACTGTTCGTGGCGCGGGGTCGCCGTGCCCGAGAGAGGGTCCACTGCCAGCGAAGGACGGTCGTCCCAGCTCCTGAGGTAGCCGATCGACCAGTCGGCCGCCAGCGGGTGACGGCTGTAGCGCAGGCCAAACTCAGAGTTCGCGAAGCTCGCGGCTGGCCTCTCGGCTGGCAACAGCGCCAGCCCTCCCAGCGCGTCGGGGTCCACGAAGGACCAGGGCGAGCCAAGGTCGGGGAAGTCGGGGCTGGTGAAACGCCCGAGCCACAGCAGCTGCAGGTCGCTGCCATCATCGAAGTAGTAGTCCAGGGTTACTCCGTCCACGCCCAGCCGTATCTCGTCGAACTCGGGGACGATGAAGTTGGTGAGGTCAAAGGGCGAAACCTGGTCCGACACTATCGCGCCGTCGGCTTCTCCCCAGGCGATCTGCTGGCGACCCAGGCGAAGGTCTACCTTGTCAAAGCGCAGCCTGAGGTAAGCCTCGCGCAGGCGCGATTTTACCGTCGATTCGTCCTGGAAGGAGGCGTCGTCACGGTAGACGTCAGCCGCCAGCCGCAGCATGTGGCCGCCTCCGGTGTAACCTTCGAGTTCCATGTGCAGCGTTTGTCGATGGAACAACAGCTCGTCGGGGTCGTCGAGGCTGGGGGCCACTGATTCCTGCAAGTAGCCGAGGGTGCTGAAGTCCAGGTCGATGGGGGAAATTTTCTTTTTTGTCGCGGGTGCTGGCGTCGGGGTGGCCCGGGAGGGGGCGGCCTCGATGGTCGTGGCTGCAGGCAGCTGTTTGCCGGGAGCGGCGGGTGTCGCGCTCGTGGAGGCCTGCTCGAGCATGGCCTCCATGTCTGCAACGACCGCCGCACGCTGTCGCACCTGCCGGGCGGTAGCGGGGTCCTCGGCGATGGCTGTTACCGCGAGAGGCGGTGAGGTGACAGCTTTTTCCCGTATCACCACCGCGCCGTCGAGCAGGTCTACCACCAATCGGTCGGGCCTGTCGCCGTCGGGGGGCAGGGTAAAAACAGTCGGGCGCACTGGGGCCCTGAGATCAAAAACGATTCGAGCCTTGTCGGTTCGATTCTGCGAAGCCCTCATCCTGAGCACGCGGGTGTCGTTGGATACCAAGGCAGTCTCGATGCCACCGCCGTTTGTTATCCCGTATAGATCTACCCAGACCCTCGAGGGTCGGCCCAGCGAAGGGTCGGCGCGCAGTTGCCCCCATTTAAAGGAAACCGGGCCGTCAAGGTCTAATACCACCCGGGTTCGAGTCGCACTGGTAGACGATTTTACGCCGGTTACCACCGGGGAGGCGCCGGCGGTTGTCGCGGTCAGCGGCAGGGCGAGTGCACAGGACGCCACCAGCAACGCGGCGCGGGCCAATAGACCGGCAACTGTGGGTCGCCGTTTCACTGCCTGAGACTTCTCTGGCTGAACAGCGATGGCTTCACCTCGACGTCGAGCTCCAGCGTCGTCATGTCCAGCACGGTATTGTGGCCGGTGATGAGGTTGCTCATGATCATGCGGTGTCCGCGCGGGCGGGGGTCGCTGTCAGAGGTGGGGTGAATGTCTTCTACCAGCAGTCGCTTCGCCAAGCGCCCCTTTTTGTCCCAGTACTCGCCCTTGCGGCTGAGCATGTCGCTCTTGGCTATCCAGCTGACGGTCTTTGAGTAGCTGGTCTCACCGGCTTCCTTTTCATTGGCGGGCACCGCCTCCACTACCCAGCAGGGCTCGCCGGCAAAGGTCTCCGGCTCTGCGAAGCTGTAGTTCCAGTTTACGATGTCGATGTTTTCCATGTCCTCGTAGGTGAAGTCCGAGCCCATGAAGTAATCTTTCTTGTTCGACGAAAGGATGCGCTTTATTTTCTTGAGAGCGGGCAGGTACAGCCAGGTGTCGTCGTCGCGTTCGTCGTTGTAGTCGTAGCTCAGCAGGGTGGTGTTGCGCACGTCCGAGGGCTTGAGGAATCGCGAAAAACGGTGTTCCTCGACGTCACTCAGCTCCTTTGACCAGCCCTCGATAGTGCGCACGCGAGACTGACCGCGCTTGTTGGTAAGCGTCATCGTCATGACCTGGTGCTCGGTTTTTGAGCGCCTGGCCTCGTCCGAAGCCTTGGCTGTTTGTTTTGCCGTCATCTCGGCCGCTTCGGCTGGTGTCGCAGCAAAAATTGAGGCCGCTAACGTCGACGCTGCAAGTACTCCCAGCGTTCTTGTTGACATCCGTGTCTTCTTCATCCTGCTGTCTCCCTGTCTTTGCTGTGTCCTGGTGATTTGCGCGGTGAATTTTCTGCCCTGAGCATGGCGGCGGCGTAGCGCTGGGCATCGGCCAGGACCTGGGCAGCTGGATTGGCAGCAGGATCTTCGAGGTGGGCAAGGTAAAGGTTGGTGCTTACCGCTTCCAAGGCAGCCGCAGCGCGGGACGCGTCCTGGGGCGCGAACAAGCCGTCGCGTATGCCTTCGCTTATGACAGCGGATGTTTCGGCCATGCCCTGCTCAAAGGTCAGTCGGGCTTGTTCCGGAAAACTCGAGACCAGCGACATACGCGCTCCCGGATTGACGCTCAAGTGCACGTGGATGGTGTCGGCTTCCTGTTGAAAGAGCGCGAGTTTCTCGACTATCATTTTTTCCATGCGCTCGGCCGGGTTGCCGCCCGAGTCGCGGGCCTGCCTGAGGCGTTCGTAGAAATACTGCGTGCGGTTGATGATCAGGTCGCGGTACAGGGTTTCCTTGTTTTCGAAGAGATTGTAGAAGCCGCCCACCGAGACGTCGGCCTCACCGGCTATCGAGGCGATCGATGTTTCGGCGAAACCTTTGCTCGCAAACAGGGCTGTAGCCGCCTCCAGTACCCGCTGACGGGCATTCTCGCGGCGTTTCTGTACACGGCTCACAGCCGCACTTGCACTTATTGAACTGGTCTTCATTTGTGAACGGCAATTCAATCCCTTTGGTAATGCCCTGTCAATAGCCGACGCATACCTGCGAAAAGGCCTATAGCGTAAGGGTTCGCAGCGCGTTATTGCGTGGCAGAAAGAAAAACGGTGTTTTAGAGAAGCTGATTGGCTAACGCTTAATCATCGTCCTGCCCAGGGCAGGCTCAGCGCCCGTGCTGATCAGACATAGATACCACCGGAGAACTCGCGGTCCTGGCGCATCATGACATTCACGCAAGCCGGCTTACCACTGGCGTAGGCCCGCTCAAGGGCCGGTCGGATCTGGTCGGGTTCGGTCACAAGCTCGCCGTGGCCGCCCAGGGCCTCGACGACCTTGTCGTAGCGGGTGGCCGCCAGCTCGGTGGCCACCAGCCGATCCTCGCCGAACAGGCCGGCCTGGGGCCTGAGCATCTGCCCCCAGGCCTGGTCGTTGCCGATGATGCCGACGATGGGGAGTCCAAACCGCACGGCCGTGTCGAACTCGAAACCGTTCAGCCCGAAACTTCCGTCGCCGTAGACGATGAGCACGCGCTTGTCGGGATGGGCTAGCTGCGCGGCCAGCGCAAACGGCATGCCCACGCCCAGCGTGCCCAGCGGGCCCGGGTCCATCCACGCGCCGTTTTTGGGCACCTTTATGACCTTGGCCGCCTGCGCCACTATGTCGCCGCCGTCGCCGATCACTATGGTGTCGTCGTCCACGAAGTCGGCTATCTCGCGGCACAAGCGTTGCGGGTCGATCGGCACCTCGTCGGAGTTGAGCCGAGCGCGCATGGTTTCTTCGGCCTCGTCCTCTTTCGCGCGCCAGGTCTCCACGACGCCTGACCAGTCCATGCTGACATTGTCTTCCTGCATGACCTCGAGCATGGTCTGCAGGGTTAGCCCGAGGTTGCCCACCAGGCCAATGTCGGCCCGGCGGTTCTGGCCGATCTGCACGGCGTCGAGATCGAGTTGTATGATTTTTGCCGTGGCCGGGATCGAGGCGCCGAAGCGCATGCGGAAGTCCAGCAGCGAACCGGCCAGTACCACGCAGTCGGTCTGCTCGAGGTAGTCGCGACGCGTGCGGTTGAAGAACCAGGGAGAGTCGTGGTCGACCTGCCCGCGGCCCATGCCGTTGCAGAAGGCGGGCATCTTAACGGCGTCGAGAAAGCGGCCCAGCGACTCGCGGCCGTTGGACCACTTGACGCCAGTGCCGACCATTATCATGGGCTGCTTTGAAGCCGCCAGCATCGTTACGGCCTCGCGCACCGACTCTCGGGCCGGCCTGACCTGCGGCGTGGGCAGCGGCGCGGGGCAGTAGGCGGTGTCGAGGTCTACCGGTCCACCCAGTACGTCCATGGGGATTTCAATGTAAGCCGGGCCGGGGTTGCCCGACAACGCGTGGCGTATGGCTTCTTCCACGTACTCGCCCAGGCGGTCAGTGGCGTAGCATGCCTCGGCCCACTTGCTTATAGGTCGCATGACCGAGATGTGATCCATTTCCTGCAGCGAGCCCTTGCGCAGGTTGGCCAGCGGTCCCTGGCCGCCAAAAACAAGGATGGGCGAGTTGGCCCGCCAGGCGTTGGCCAGCCCGGTAACGCCGTCGGTGGCGCCGGGCCCCGCGGTGAGTATGGCCACGCCCACCTTGCCGGGGTTCAGTCGGGCCCAGGCGTCGGCCGCGTGGACGGCGGCCTGTTCGTGTCTCACGTCGACAACTTTTATCCCCTCGTCGAGGCAACCATCGTAGATCGCCATCACGTGTCCGCCCGAAAGCGTGAAGACCACTTCGACCCCCGCCTGTTTCAGCGCCTTCGCTACCAGTTTGCCACCGTGCATGTGTTCGTTTCCTCCAGGAGTCCCGCCGTCGGGGCGGGCAGCCGCATCTTATAGCCCACAACCGTGGTTGAGAGAAAGCGCTTACAGCGGGTTCTTGTCGCCGCCCCGTCGATGCAGTATGTCTTGGCTGGCGGGGCGAGGGAGGGCCGATAATGAATAAGCAGGGCAATTCCGAGGTACAGCAGGTGGCGCACTTTGAGCTTCGCAGCGGCGAGGGCTGGCGGGATCCCTTCCCCATGTACCGCGCGCTGCGAGAGCACGACCCTGTGCACCTGGTCGAGGAGGGCGACTACTGGGTGCTTTCGCGTTTTGCCGAGGTGTTCGGCGCAGTTACAGACGCGGCCACTTTCTCTTCGGCCAGCGGACTGACTGTCGATTACAGCGAGATGAAAGAGCTGGGCCTGGAGGCGCCCATCGTGATGATGGATCCTCCCGCCCACAACGCGGTGCGAAAGCTCGGCGTAAAACAGTTCACCCCGGCCAAGGTGAGGCTCATCGAGAAACTGGTGCGTGTCCTGGCCGTGGAGCGCATCGAAAAACTTCGCGAGATGGGCAGTGGTGACATCGTCGCCGAGCTGTTCAAGCCCATTCCCAGCCGGGTCGTGGGTCATTTTCTCGGGGTACCCGAGTCGGTGCGCGAACGCTTCGACGATTGGTCCGAGGCCATAGTGGCGGCCAACGCTGAGGGCGAGTTAGACCGGGCGAGGGACGCGGTGGGAGAAATGTTCCTGCTCTTCAGCGAGCTCATCGAGCGACGCCGCGCTGACCCGGGGGATGACCTGTTCTCTGCCCTGGTAACGGCCGAGGTCAACGGCGAGCCACTGTCGATGGCGGTCATACTGGGCTTTGGCTTCACGATGGTGGCCGGCGGCAACGACACCAGCACGGGCCTGATGGCGGGTGCCGCCGAGCTGCTCACCGCCAGCCCCGAGCAGCGGCGGGCGCTGGCGGCCGACCCCTCGGGTCTGCCGGCCGCGGTTGAGGAGTTCCTGCGCTTGACCAGCCCGGTGCAGGGCCTGGCTCGCACGACTACCCGTGACGTGCAGCTGTGTGGACGTACGATACCGGAGGGCAGGAAAGTGATGTTGCTCTACGCCTCGGCAAATCGAGATGAGCGCGAGTTCGGCGACGACGTCGACCACTGCGACCCCCGTCGGAGCGTCGCTCGTCACCTGGCGCTGGGTTACGGGCAGCACCACTGCATCGGTGCTGCTGCGGCCAGGCTCATGGGCAGGGTCGCCCTGGAAGAACTACTCGTGCGTTGCCCCGACTTCAGCGTTGACGCGGCCGCTGGCCGTTACGCCGAGGGCAACTACGTGCGCCGCTTCAAGACCCTGCCGTTCGAGGCCCGGGGCCTGGCCTAAAACCCGTTGCCGGGCGGGGGAAGTTCATGGCCAACCCGCAGCGCTATTGGCACAACCGCCGAGCGCGGCTAGTTTCTCCTGTCGGCCTTGCCGCTGGCCCCTCGAGGAGATCAAGATGAGCGAGAGAGTAATCCCGGCCTCCATGCAGTCGCACTATGACGGCTTTCACTTTGCGCCCGCGGTCAAGGATGGCGGCAGGCTCTACTGCTCGGGACAACTCGGGGTGGGCCCGGGCGACGTCTTATCGGCGGACCCCGGCGAACAGTTTGTCCAAGCCTTTGAAAACCTGGCCACGCTGCTCGCGGAGGCCGGCGTGGCAATGGCCGACCTGATCGAGATGACCACCTACCACGTTGACATGGCCGATCACCTGCCCGCGTTTATGCAGGCCAAGGATCGCTTCGTGGCCGAGCCTTACCCGGCGTGGACCGCGATCGGGGTCTCCGCACTGGCCTTTCCCGGTGCGCTGGTCGAAATTCGCGCCATCGCCCGTCTCGCCGAGTAGTCAAGACAGCCCGGGAACTGGAGAACTTACGTGAAGAAAGTACTGCGAACACGGCTCTGCGACATGCTGGGCATCGACTACCCGATACTGAGCGCCGGCATGGGTCCGAGTCTGATCGGTGAACGCACGGGTGCGCCTGTAGAACTGGTGGTGGCCGTCTCCGAGGCGGGCGGCCTTGGTGTTCTGGGCGGCGCTGGCTTTTCGGTAGACGGCTTGCGCCAGGCCATACGCAAAATCCACAAGCTCACCGACCGGCCGTTCGGCGTTGACCTGCTCCTGCCCGGGCAGATAGTGAGCGCGGGGGACAGGCCCGAAACCGAGGAAGACCAGCGCCCGCTGAACGAGGTAGTAAAGGCACTGCCCAAGGCCCATTACGATTGGTTGATGAAGATGAAGGAGGAGTTCGACCTCCCCGATACCAACACTACGATGACCGGCAACACCACGGTCACGCGCCCGCGGGCGGCCATAGCCGTGTGCCTGGAGGAAAACGTGCCGCTGTTCTGTTCGGGCCTCGGCGATCCCGGTTTCATGGTCGAGGACGCCCACGCTGCCGGGATGAAGGTGCTCGGCATCTCGGGCAACGCTAAAAACGCCGGCCGAATTGCTGCCTCGGGCGCGGACCTGGTGGTGGCCCAGGGCCACGAGGGCGGCGGGCATACCGGGCGAGTGGGTTCTTTTGCCTTGTGGCCGCAGGCTATCGACGCGGCTGCACCCACGCCGGTATTGGCTGCCGGTGGGGTGGGCGACGGCCGCGGGCTGGCGGCTGCGCTGGCCATGGGTTGCGTCGGGGTCTGGGTGGGCACACGATTTCTCGCATCCACCGAGGGCGGCGCGCTGGCCAACCAGAAGCAGGCTATAGTCGACGCCGGCGACGAGCAGACGCGGCGTGGCCATTTCTACACGGGCAAGACATCCCGGGCCACTTACAACGGCGTCCACGACCTGTGGGAAAAATCAGGGCTCGAGCCCTTGCCCTTTCCGGTGCAGGTGCTGCTCTCGTCGGCGCTCGTAGACATGTTCAACGCCGCTGGCAGGCAGGAATACATCGGTCCGTTCGCCGGCCAGGTCTGCGGACTCATAGA
>LWDU01039113.1_pt1 | contig 59209 bp, 56 predicted proteins | sample 727161 | NCBI WGS metagenome assembly LWDU01 (sample SAMN04566230, study PRJNA314399) | hydrothermal vent metagenome | isolation source: deep sea hydrothermal plume seawater | place: Mexico: Gulf of California, Guaymas Basin | collected 2004-07-11
AGTTGGTGGGTTTCGGCAAAGACATGCCCGGCTGCGTCCAGGGCAAAGGCGGCGGCGCTGGCGACGGCCTCGCTCCCCGAGGCGACAAACCCGGCTTCCCGGGTCAGCCAACGACTCGCCTCCACCTGGATCGCGCACTCGGCCAGGCGGTGCTGCACCGCCTGAAAGGAGGCGATGGTCTGGCCGAATTGGCGCCGCTGTTTCAGGTAGGCCACGGTTTCGGCCAACGCCGCGTCCATGCAACCCACGGTTTCCGCGGCCAGGCCCAAGCGCCAGGCATCCTCCAACCGGGCTCCCCGGCCCTGGCCCAGGGGCTCACCGCGCCCAACGCACTCGGCGGAAACCCGGCCCATGGGAAACCCAAAATTCGACGGCACCGCTGGACACTCCCCCGGCCGAAGGGTCACCCGCCTCGCCTGGTCACCGTCCAGAATCAGCAGGGTGTTCGCGTGGGAGGCATACCGGACCGGACCCGAATGACCGGCGCGCATCAGGGCCACAGGACCGGGCACCCCAGCGTCACAGACCGCGGGCACCGCCAGCAGTCGCGCCGCGCTCCCGGACACGGCGCCGTGCCGGGCCAGGGCCTCCACGAGGAGCACGGCCTCCAAGAGCCCCAGGTCGGTGGCGATCTCCCCGTAGCCCGCCGCCTCAAGGGCGGCGTCCAAAGCCGTGTCGTATCCGCCGTCCCGGCCCAGTTCAATCGCCCGGGCTGCGCCCGCATGGCGCTCCAGCAGGGCCTCAATGGCCTCCACCACCGCCCTCTGCTCGTCGTTCAAATCAAAATCCAAGCGACCTTCCCCTTAACGCGTCCCTATTCGTCCCGGCGTGTCCCTATTCCCGAGGCAGCCCGAGAAAGCGTGAAGCGATCAAATTCAGTTGAACCTCGCTGGCCCCCACGGCCACCCCCGCCGTCATGGCCAGGCGAAAATTCGCATCGGCGAAGGAGCCCGACTCCAGGGCCTCCGGGCCGATGATTTCCAGGGCCAGCACCCCGATGGCGTTGTCGGCCCGAGTTCCCAGCACCCGGGCGAGTTGGGTGTCCGCGGTGGGAGGACTCCCCTTGGCGCGCAGATCGATCACTTTGTAGGTAAGCACCCGGGCTGCCTCGCACAGGGCCCGGGCCTCGCCCAAGCGATCCACCACGATGGGGTCGTCCAACAGCCCGCGCTCCCGGGCCAGTTCGGCCAGGCGGTCGAGGGTCACCGCCGCCCGGGCATAGCGCGCGGCACCGACCCGCTCGAATTGCAGGGCGTGGCCCACCACTTCCCAGCCCTCGTTTTCCGGGCCCAAGCGCGTGGTCACGGGCACGTGGACATCGGTGAAAAACACCTCGTGGAAGTAGCGCTCGCCCACCACCGAAGGGATTTCGCGAATTTCGATGCCCGGCGTGTCCATGGGAACCAGCAGCACCGAAATCCCGCGGTGACGCCGGCTATCGGGATCCGTGCGCACCAGCAGCAGGATGAAATCCGCGTGATTGCAATAGGACGTCCAGATCTTGCTGCCATTGATGACGTACTCGTCCCCCACCCGAAGCGCTTCCGTGCGTAGGGCCGCCAGATCCGAGCCGGCCTCGGGCTCGGAGAATCCTTGACACCAGAGCACGTCCCCCGCCGAGATTCGCGGCAGGTGTTCGGCCTTCTGGGCTTCGCTGCCATAGCGCATGAGCGCGGGACCGATCCAGTTGACGTTCATGTACTGGGCGCCCCGGGGTTCGCCGATGGCCCACATTTCCTCCCCCACCATGGCGTGGCGCCAGGGTGACGCGTCGCGTCCGCCGTACTCGATGGGCCAGTGTTGGGTGAGCCAGCCCCGGGCGGCCATACGGCCGCAGAAAACTTTGGAGAAGGCCGCCTGGGCGTCGCCCCCCGGCCCGTGCTGGGCCATCTCCTCCCAGTCGCCGGGCAGTTCTTCGGCCAGGAAATCGCGAATTTCGGCGCGATGCTGGGCTTCGTCCTCGGTCCAGTCGAACTCCACGGGTTCCCCTCGGTCTGCAACTCCACTAGCGGGTGCCCGGAGTCGGGGTAGGCTCTGACGGAGTGTCAACTTAGCGCGCCCGGAGTGCTGGGGAAGATGCCCCCCCTCGCCGGACCAGGAGCTTCCAACCCCCGATGCCCTTTCCCGACTTTACGGCGACGGTCCCGGTTTTCATCCGCCGCCTGGCCCAGGCCCACGGCGACCGTGAGGTGATCGTCCTCGACGAGCGGCGCCTGTCCTACCGGGAGGCGGAGCAGGAGTCCGCCCGCTTGGCCGAAGGCCTGCTTGGCCGGGGCATCGGCAAGGGGACCCGGGTGGCGGTCCTGATGCCCAATGGCCCGGACTGGCTGGTGGCCTGGTTGGCCGTGACGCGTGTGGGAGCCATTCTGGTCCCCCTGAACACGTTCTTCCAAACCCGTGAACTCCGCTGGATTCTGGGCCATGCCGACGTGCACACCCTCCTTACGGTTTCCGAGTACCTGGGACACGACTACTTGGCACGTCTTGAGGGCGCTGCTCCGGGACTCGAAGAGTCTACCGCCGGCGCCCTGCGCCTGACTGCCCTACCCCACTTGCGACAAATTTTTGTCTGGGGAGGCTCCAATCGCGGTTGGGCGGAAAGCGACGCGGATTTGCGGGCGGGGGGAGAGGCGTTTGCCCAGGACGACTTCCTGAGCGCGGTGGAGGAATCCGTGAGCCCGGCCGATGCCATGGCGATCCTCTACAGCTCCGGGAGCACAGCCGATCCCAAGGGAGCGATCCACAGCCAGGGCACCGTTCTCCGCCACGCCTACAACTTGGCCAGCGGCCGAGATCTCGGCCCCACGGATCGTGTCTGGTCCCCCATGCCCTTCTTTTGGGTGGGGGGATTCGTTTTCTCCCTCATGGGCAACATGCACGTGGGCGCAACAACCCTGTGCGAGGAGACCTTCGAGCCGGGCACCACCCTGGCCTTTCTCGAGCGCGAGCGCATCACCGTGGCCCTGGGTTGGCCCCACTTTGGCAAAGCCCTGTCGGAGCACCCCGACTTTCAAAGCCGAGATCTCTCGAGCCTCCGCGCGGGCAACATCCCCGACCTCCTGCCCACGAGCCTGGTCCCCGAGGACCCGCTGCTGCGGCCCACGGCCCTGGGAATGACCGAGACCTGCGGGCCCCATACGTGGACCCGCCTGGAGGGGGCGTTGCCCGAGAGTCGCCGGGGTTCGTTTGGGAGCGCCATCGACGGCGTGAGCCACCGGGTGGTCGATCCCGAGACCGGAACCGAGTTGCCCCAAGGTGAGCTCGGAGAGATCAGTGTTCGCGGCTATTCCCTCATGCAGGGGCTCTACAAGGTCGAACGAGAAGCGGTCTTCGAGCCCGACGGTTTCTATCGAACGGGCGATGCGGGCTACTTCGACGCCGACGGAATTCTCTATTTCACCGGGCGCCTGGGGGAAATGATCAAGTCCGGTGGGGCCAACGTAACGCCCAGCGAGGTCGAGCAAGCGCTGGTGGCCCAGGCCGAAGTCAAGGAGGCCTACGTGGTGGGGCTCCCCGATGCCGACCGGGGGCAGACCGTGGAGGCCGCGGTGGTGCTCGAGATCGGCGAGTCCGTCACCGGAGAAGCACTCCGCGCGCGGATCAAGCAAGAGCTTTCCGCCTACAAGGTGCCCCGGCATATTGTGGTCTACGCCAGCGGAACCCTACCCTTCTCCGATACGGGCAAGATCGACAAGCGCGCGCTGGTGGAGGATCTCGAGGGCCGAATCGGCACCCCCTGACCGCCGAAGCCGGCTCAGTTCTTCTTCAGCAGTTTTTGAAAATCCGGCTTGCGCTTCTCCATGAAGGCTGTGATCGCTTCGACATTTTCCGGCGAACCCACTTGGGCCTTCATGCCGGCCTGCTCGACCTTCTCCGCCGCCCAGATCGCGTCGAGATGGGGAGCGCGCAGGGTTCGCTTGGTCGCTTGGAGCGATCCCACGGGCCACTGGGCGATCTCCCGGGCCTTGGCCCAGGTGGCCGCCAGAAGTTCGTCGTCGGGAAACGAACGGGCCGCAATGCCGCTGCTCACCGCGCGCTCGGCATCGATCCACTCGGCGGTGAAGAAGAGTTCGGCGGCGCGCTGGTAGCCGATGACGGCCTGGAGCATATAACTGCTCGCGGCTTCGGGGACCAGGCCGAGGCTCACGAAGGGCAGCCGAAGACGAAGACTTTCGCCGACGTACACAATGTCACAGTGAAAGAGACAGGTGGCGCCAAAGCCCACTCCCACCCCCTTGGCGGCCGCCAGCAGCGGCTTGTCGAAGGCGTAGAGTTCCTTCATGGCCAGGAAGAAGGGGTGCTCTTCGGGCGACCCGTCGCCGCCCCCCCCGCTGAGCATTTCGGTGAGATCCTGCCCCGCGGAGAAGTCCTGGCCGGCCCCGCTGAGCACTACCACGCCCACCGAGGGATCTTGTTTGGCCTGGGCAAGCGCATCGTGTAGACCGAGCCATTGCGCGGTGTTGAAGGCGTTCTTCTTTTTCGGGCGGTTCAGGGTCAAGCCCATCACGCCGTCTTCGACGGTGCAGAGAATGGAATCCATGGCGGCAGTATAGGCGGTCCACCCAATCCGACGAATCGGCGAGCGCTCCTCGCTTTCTTTACATCTTCCTCCTCGACGGACTTCACCACACCGAGCCCGAAGCGCGCATGGAGGCCGGCTCAGCTCTTGGCGATTTGCTCGTCGATGACGCGCTTGAACTCCGAGAAGGGCTTGGCCCCTGAGAGGAAGTAGCCGTTCACGAAGAAGCCGGGGGTCCCCGTCACCCCAAGCTTGGCGGCCTCGGCGGCGTCGGCATCCACCCGGGCCTTGACCGAGGCCGAAGCCATGTCCTTCTTGAACTGATCGACATCCATGCCGATTTGCCCCGCGTAGCGGAGATACGCCGCCTCGCTCAAGTCACGCTGGTTCTCAAAAATCAGGTCGTGCATTTCCCAGAACTTGCCCTGCCTATTCGCCGCCTCGGAAGCCGCGTGGGCCATGGGGGCACGGCTATGCATGCGCAGGGGCAGATGCTTGAAAACGATTCGCACCTTGTCCCCATAGGCCTTCTCAATCTGGTCCAGGGTGCCGGTGACCCGGCTACAGAATGGGCATTGGAAGTCGGAGAACTCCACCAGGGTGACCGGGGCGTTGGCCGCGCCGCCCTTGGCGGGCGAGCCCTTGGTGTTCACCGCGTAGGCCTTGGCGGGGTCGGGGCCTCGTCGGGGCGCGGCGGCGGGAGGAGCGGCCTGGGCAGCGGCGGGCGCCGCGTTGGCGAGGGTGCCGCCCAGGGCAGCAATGCCCTCGGTGGCCCGGTCCACGGAGCCCACGAGGATATACGCGCCTCCCAGAATGCTGAGTCCCAAAATGGTGGCGGCGACGATCAAGGCGTTTCCACTGTTCACGGCGGGTTCCTAACGTTGATGGGATGGCAGGGGGAGGGGAAGAAGGGGGGGTGGAAAAAGGGAGGGTGGAAGAAGGGGGAGGGGAAGAAGGGAGGGTGGAAGAAGGGAGGGACGGGATCGTCCAACCGTCTCACCCGGTTGATCAGACCTCTTCGTCATCGTTGATTTCCTTGAGGCGGATGGGATGTGGCGAGAACTCGGCCCCACCCTCCCAGCCCGGAATCGTGGCGGCCTGGACGAGCCAGGAATCCGCGATGGAAACCTCGACGGCGACGGCATTCTCGCCAAAACCCTCGGACAGGGCCTCCCATAAATCTCGGCCGCCGCTCTCCCACCACTCGGTGCCCGGGTTCTCGAAGTCAATGGCCAACCGGACCATCCGTCGCTGATTCAATGCGTGCTCCTTTTCGGGCTATTTCGGGCTCTGAGGCTAGCGTTTTTTGCCCAGGCCCGGCGGGGAGTCCCAGCCGTATTGCTTCAAATCCAGGCGGCCCCGGGCATCAAAGCAAATACCCTCGGCCTCGAGCATTTGGCGTTGAAGCGAATCGAGGCCCGCATCGGCGGGTAGGCTGACCTCGCCCCGAGCGTTCACCACCCGCTGCCAGGGAACGTCCGCATCCTCGTCCAGGGCGTGCAATGCATAACCCACTTGACGTGCATACCCCGAGAGCCCCGCCCGGCGGGCCACCTCGCCATAGGTGCTCACTCGACCGGCGGGAATGCGCCGAACCACGGCATAGATTCGAGTGTAGGTGTCGGACACGTTCAGCCTCCCGAAAGTCCGCAGTGACGGAGCAGCGCGGCCACCTCGGGATTTCGGCCCCGAAATGCCTTGAAGACCTCCATGGGCGATTGGCTTCCTCCGAGTGCCAGAACGGTTTCCCGAAAGCGCCGCCCGGTTTCGACCACGGCTGCAGGATTTTCCAATCCCGCTTCTTCGAAAGCCCCAAAGGCGTCCGCGGAGAGCACTTCGGCCCACTTATAGCTGTAGTAGCCCGCCGCGTATCCTCCACCGAAAATATGGCCGAAGCTGCACAGAAAGCGGTCCTCGTCCAGCAGGGGAAGCACGGTGTTGCGCTCGGCCACCCGACGCTGAACCGCGAAAGCGCCGCCGGGTTCGCCCGGGACATACTCGTGGTGCAGAGCCAGATCGGTCAGCGAAAAGTAGAGCTGGCGAAGCATGTCGCTCCCGGCTCGGTAGGTGCGTGCGGCCTTTAGTTTTTCGTAGAGGGATTCGGGCAGGGGTTCCCCCGTCTCGGTGTGGGCACTGATCTCCGCCAGGGTGGATCGCTCGTAGCACCAGTTCTCCATGAATTGGCTGGGCAGTTCCACCGCGTCCCACTCCACGTTGCGGATGCCCGAGGCCATCGCCTCGTCCACCCGGGTCAGCATGTGCTGGAGACCGTGGCCGAACTCGTGAAAGAGCGTCGTGACCTCTCCGAAGCCCATCAGCGAAGGTTGGCCATCCACCGGGGGCGCCTGGTTGCAGACCAGATAGGCCACGGGCTTACGGACGGGTTCTCCGTCGCCGGCCAGGCGGAGACTCCGGCCCACACATTCATCCATCCACGCCCCACCGCGCTTCTCCCCGGGACGCGAGTAGGGGTCAAGAAAGAAAGCGGCGATCTCTTGACCGGCCTCGTCCCGCACCTTGAAGTAACGAACGTCGGCGTTCCAGACTTCGGCCTCCCCGTCAGCGGCCTCGACGTGCACACCGAAAAGTCGCCGGGCCAGCACAAAGAGTCCGTCGAGCACTTTGGGCAAGGGGAAATACGGGCGCAGTTCTTCCTCGCTGTAGGCAAAGCGCTGCTCGCGTAGGCGCTCGGCCCAAAACGCGATGTCCCAGAGACAGAGCGCTTCGGGCGATCCGTTGTCCGCCGCAAATTCCTGGAGAGTGGCGAGGTCCTGGTGAGCCGCCTCGAACGAAGCCCCGCGCAGGGATTCGAGCAGGTCGACCACGGCGTCGACCCCCGGCGCCATCTTGCTCGCCAGACTGAGTTCGGCATAGGATGCGTAGCCGAGCAATTTCGCTTCCTCGGCCCGGAGCGCCAGGATCTCCTCGATCAGGGGTGAGTTGTCGAACTCTCCGGATCCCGCTCGGGAGAGATACGCGCGGTACACGGTCTCGCGCAAATCCCGCCGGACGGCATGCTCGAGAAAGGGGACGAGACAAGGCGCATCGAGGCCTAGCTTCCAGGGTCCGGCCTCTGGGCTGGCGCCCTCTTCCCCGCTTTCCCGGGCGCTCTGAGCGCAGAGTTCACGAAGCCGGAGCGGGGTCCCCGCCATTTCGGCAGGATCCCGCAGTGTCAGGCTCCAGGCTCGGGTCGCGTCGAGAACATGGTTGCTGAACTCGGTGGTGAGCCGGGCCAGATCCTCCTGAACCGCGTTGAACCGGGTTCGCTCGGCTTCGCCCAGACCCACCCCGCTATGCCGAGCATCTCGGAGCAGGCCCTCGACAATGCGCTTTTGGGTGGGCTCCAGCATCGACCAACCCTCCCCTTGGCGGAGGGATTTGAGGGCTTGATAAACCGGGCGACTCTGGCCCTGATCCAGGGCAAAGCGAACCACATCGGGTTGGACTCCCTCGAAGGCCGCGCGCAGTCCGTCGCTGTTCTGGACCCCCATCAGGTGGCCCACGATTCCCCAGGCAAACGCCAAGCGATCGCCGAGCGCCTCGAGGGGAACGACGACCCCTGCCCAGCTGGGCTCGGCGGTCTCCTCCAACTTTTCCAACGCCTCGCGAAGTTCGGCGATCAGCGCGCGGATGCCGGGTTCGACGTGAGCGCTTTCGACGCTTGAAAAGGACGGCAGGCCGGCGGGGGCCAGCAAGGGATTGTCGTAGCTCATGCAAGTTCCTCGAGTGGGGTGTCGCCCGGGATTCCTTGGCGCTCCCCTATCGAGAGCGCGACAACGACAGCGATGTTCAGGCCGAGCCCGATGACGCCCACGTGGACCCCGCCCCATTGGGGAGTTCCCATCAGGGTCAGCCCCACGGCGAATGCGGTCCCCACCAGCAGACCCGCCAGGGTGGCGAAAGCGGATTGTCGGACCCAGTGAATCCCCATAAGAAAGGCAGGGACGCACTGGATCAGTAGTTCCATCTTCAATTCAATCAAGCGCCAGAGCGTGAGATCGCGTTCCAGAGCGAGAGGAATAATCGCAATCAGAACCGCCGCGGCGAGCAATTTGCCCATGCGGGTCTGGGCGGCGGTTTCACCGGTCTGACCCAGCAGGTCCCGAACCAGCAGCGAACCCAACGAGAGGAGACACGAGTCGGCGGTGGACATGATGGCCGAGAGAGCGCCAATGAAAACCAGGATCGCTGCGGCCTGACCGAGGGTTCCTTGTTGGGCCCACTCCCGGAGCAAAACCGGCATCACCCCATCCGTTGCGGCCCCGGCCGCGAGGTCGAGGCGGGGAATCGCCGCGATCCCAATCAATGTCACAACCAGGGTAGTGAGCAGGGGCATAAAGGTCATCCATGCGAACGACTGGGACAGCGCGCGCCCGGTGCGAGCGGCGTAGATCCGCTGAATGGCCTGGGGGTAGATGACGCTGGCCAAACCCAAAAGAAGAATCGTGCTGAGCCAGTTCGCACACCCCATGGCGTCGGGCACAGCCACTGCCTCTGGGCGAACCCGAGCCACTTCAAGGGTGACCGCCTCCATACCCCCGGAGCCCGAGAGCAGCCAGCCCAGCAAGGTGATCAGGCCCACCGCCATCAGGATCCCCTGAGCGGCATCGGTCCAGGCCACCGCCCGCATTCCTCCCCGGGTTTCGTAAAACAGGATCATCGCTGCCAGGCCCACCACACCCCAGGAGTACGGAATCAGATCTCCGGTCACCAGACTGGCGACTTCCCCCATGGCCTTGAGTTGAGCCAGCAGAAAGTTGGCCAGGGCCAGAGCCATCAGCACCGCAACGGCCAAGATCAGAGCGCGGCCCCCGGGCTGCCCCCCGAAGCGGTCCCGGACAAAATCGCCGGGGGTTACGTAACCGCGCTGTATCGCCGCCGGCCTGAGGCGCGGAACCAGGATGTGAAAGACCACAATGATCGCCATCATGAAGCCCGTGGCCATGATGAAGCTAAAACCTACGCGGTAGGCCTTGCCCGGGTAGCCCAGCAAAGAGTTCCCCGAGTAGGCGGTGGCGTATAGAGTGAGGAAGAGAACGAACACACCGAGTTCCCGGCCACCCAGGAAATGGTCGCCGGGAGAAAGATTGCGCCGGGAGCGGTTGGCGATCTCACCCACGCAGAGCAGGATTCCCACGTACACGGCGAGGGCCAGCAGACCGACCTCGGAAAAATTCAAGGCGTGGATTCTCCCGGATCGGGAGTCGAGCGGACGGCCCCCCGAGCCCCCGTCCCCTTGGCGTCGGCGGTCAGCGCACGGGAAAGCGGCGCATCATCGTCGATCGGGGTTCGCATCCACACCACGGAATTCAGCACCGCAACCAGCGCGTAGCAAAGGATTGCCACCGCCACCCAATCGGGCAGCCCCAGGAGAAGGCGGAGTTCCTGGTCGTCCCCCCGGTACCAGGGAATGGAAATCGCGTAAAGAACCGCGATCAAGGCGAGCAGGACCGGGCGCAGACCGACCCTCCGAGTCCGCCCGGGTTTCCCGTTTCCCCTGGCTTCAGGCATGACTTTCACGCGGGGTCGGCATGCACGGATGTGTAGCATTCGTCCGCGGGTCGTGGAGCGGTGCCCCCGGAGATCAGGGCGCGGCTTCGATGCAACGCGCATCCTCGTTTCTTGGATTGTTGACCCACACGCTGACCCGGGTGGCTTCGAGCAAGCCAACGGGCGCGGGAACCATCAGCGCCTGCAAGGGCTCGATGTCCGACAGATCCGGGTCGAGCCAGGCCGCGTAGTCCTTGGCGTCGAGAAAGACGGGCATCCGGTGATGAACCGGGCGAACATCATCATTCGCCTCGGTGGTGAGCAGGGTGCAGGACTCAACGACTTCGCCGGTACCGGAATCGGTCCAGCTTTCCCAAAGTCCAGCAATCGCCAGGGTGCGGCCGGCCGGATTGCGAAAAAAATGCGGGATTTTGGTCGGCTTGCCTTTGGGCCGATTCCCGATCCGGGGATCCTCTTCGCTGGGGGACTGCCACTCGTAGAAGCCGTCCGCTGGAACAATGCAGCGCCGGGCACCCAGGGCTTTGCGAAACGAGGGCTTCTCGGCGGCGGTTTCGCTGCGAGCATTGATCATCCGGTAACCCACGGCGCGCTCCCGGGCCCAAGACGGAATCAGACCCCAATGCAGGCGGGCCAGCACGCGCCCGCCGCCGGACCCACCGCGAAGCGCCAGAACATCCTGACTTGGGGCGACGTTGTAGCGCGGGCCCAATTCGCAGTCGGGCGCTTCGGGCTCCGCGTCAAAGATCTCACCAAGTTCGTGGGCGGTTCGCGTCAGTACCATCCGGCCGCACATGCTTTTCCTCCCCTTGCTACAGTACCGCGACGGGTCGGGGGACGACAATCGCCCCGGCGAAGAACCCGACCCAAGATCCCGTCAGGTCGCAAAAGGAACCCCCAGGTGGAAGAACTCGACCCCACCCGCCCCGAAACGGGCCAAGCCCTGCGCGAGAGCGAAGCCCTCCCGCCCACCACTCTGGTGGCGCGCGGAATCCTCGGCGGCCTCTTGATGGGCCTGGCCAACCTCGTTCCCGGGATCAGTGGGGGCACCATGCTGCTGGCTGCGGGGGTTTATCCCAATTTCATCTCGGCCATCGCCGAAGTCACAACCCTTCGCTTCAAGACGCGCTCGCTGGTTGTCCTGGCGACCATCGCCGGGAGTGCCGGCTTGGCGATCCTGCTCGGTGCGGGCGCCATGAAGACCCTGGTCGTCGAAGAGCGCTGGATGATGTACAGCCTCTTCATTGGTTTGACCCTCGGCGGCATCCCGCTGGTGTGGCGCCTTGCGCGCCCGGGCAGCCCCGCGCTGTGGGCGGGAGCCGGTAGCGCCTTCGGGGTCATGGTCCTGATGGCCCTGGGTGACAGCGGGCCCTCGGGCGGAGAGGCGGATCCCCTGCTCCTAATGGTTTCTGGGCTCGCGGGGGCATCGGCCATGATTCTGCCCGGGGTCAGCGGGGGCTACCTTTTGCTCCTGCTGGGCCAGTATGAACCCATCCTCGGCGCCATCGATGGCCTCAAGCAGGCCCTGTTGTCCGGGGCCTTTGACCGCTCCGGGGCGACCGAGGCCGCCGTGGTTCTCGTGCCCGTGGGCATCGGGGTTGTCGTGGGTATCGTGGGCGTCGCGAACTTGATTCGCTGGCTCCTGGGTCGCTTTGAAAAGCCCACCCTGGGCATCTTGCTCGGACTCCTGCTCGGTTCCGTGGTGGGCCTCTATCCCTTTCAGGGATCCGTGGAACCCCAACCGGGGGATCTCCACAAGGGAAGCGTCCTGACAGAAACCGCCGCCCGCACCCTGGACCGGTCGGACTGGCCCACCGAACGCTTCACCCCAGAGCCTGGCCAAGCGGCGGTTTCCGTCGGGCTGATCCTGGTCGGCCTGGCCGCCACGGGGCTGGTGGATCGAATCGGCCGGCGAGGCAAGGGAACGCCCCCGGGCTGATTCCCCGTCGGGCTCTAGCGCCGCCGATCGCTCCTGGGCGGCGATTTGCTCGGCGCTCCTGGGGACCGCTTGCGGGCCCGGGGTGCGGGTTTGAGTTTTGCCGCGTAGGCCTTCAGGCTGCGAACCTCTTCAGCCCGGAGCGGTCGTGCCTTGCCCACCGGCAAGCGCCCCAACACGATGGGCCCCATGCGAATACGGGTCAGTTTCTTCACGGGCCTTCCCACAGCCAGCATCATGCGCCGAATCTGACGTTTGCGGCCTTCGATCAGGGTCAACACGAAGGTACTCGTGCCCGTGTCGGGATCGGCGCGAAGTTTGTTGAGCTTGGCAGGCGCCGTGCGGCCGTCCTCGAGATAGAGCCCCTTCTGGATCTTCTCCACCTGCTCCTGGTCCAGTGTGCCCTTCACTGTCACCCGGTAGTCCTTCTCGCTCTGATGCGACGGATGCAACAGAAGTTGAGTCAGTTCCCCGTCGTTGGTCAAGAGCAGCAGGCCCGAACTATCGCGATCGAGTCGCCCCACTGGATGAATGGGGCCGAGGCCCTCGGGCAGCAGGTGCATGACCGTCTTGCGTCCGTGGGGATCCGAGACAGTCGTCACCACCGATGTCGGTTTGTTCCGGATACGCTCGCCATCCACGGTGATCACATCGGTACCGAGTTCGGCCGAATCCCCGAGAACGGCAGCCCGACCATTCACCGAAACCCGCCCGGTCCGAATCAAATCCTCGGAGCCGCGCCGCGACGCAAGTCCCGCCGAGGCCAGGATCTTTTGAATCCGGATTTTAGTCGGGGCCGAGGCCTCCGGATCCACGACCGGGCGCTTCCGGGTATGTCGGGGCGATTGTCCGTGTGCCACCGGACTACTCGGGCGCGACGGGGGACGCACTTCCCCGTTGCGCCTGGGTGAGAGGTGCTGGGCGATTCCCGGTGTCCCTGGCGATTTCGGCGGGGGCATCGTCCGAAGCGAGAGCCAGCACATCGTCCGAAGCGGGCGTCTGCCCATCGTCCGAAGCCGATGCCTGCCCATCGTCCGGGAGCGGATTCTGGCCTGCGGCCCCAACAACCGGCTCGCCGCCCAGCCCCGCACCCTCCTCGGCCTCGCCTCTGTCTTCCGCCCCCGACCCGGGCTCAGCCGCTTGGACCCCATCGGGGGCCTCGACATCCGTCCCCTCGGCTGATTCAGTAGTCTCTTCGGCAGACTCGCTTTCCCCGGCCTCCTGGTCGGCCAAGACCACGCCCTGCTCCCGAGCAAGTTCCTCGAGTTCGCGCAGGGAGGGCAGTTCCTTGAGTGACTCCAAGCCGAAAACTTCGAGGAAGCGTTTACCGGTTCCGTAGATCAGCGGGCGCCCGGGGACTTCACGATGCCCGAGCAGCCGCAGCAGGCGACGATCCAGCAGGCTACGAAGAACCGCCCCGGAGTCGACGCCGCGAACGAGTTCGAGTTCGGCCCGGGTGAGGGGCTGCTTGTAGGCCACGATGGCGAGGCTCTCGAGGGCCGCCTGGGAGAGCCGCAGGGGCCGATCCTTTCGAAGTTGCTGGACATAACCGGAAAACTCCGCCCGGGTACGAACCTGGAAACCTCCGGCCACTTCCCAAATATCGAAGGCGCGACTCTGGGCCTCATACTCGGCGTTCAGTTCGTTGATTCGATCCTTGGCCACGGCCGGGGTCAACCCGGCCACAATCGCGACAAGCCGTTGCAGGGTGACGGGATCGGGGGATGCGAGGATCAGGGCCTCGATCACTCGGCGTTGTTGGGAAGCTTCCATCTCAAATCCTCACATGGTGTCCGTAATGCGATCGGCCCAATTGGGTCCGTCCTGGTCGTCTCGGACCGCGCGCAGTCGAATTTCGCCCTGGGGCGCGCCGGCGTCGTTGAGGCTCTGGAAGAGACGGAGTGCGGAGAGGCGAGCCAGTTCCAGCATGGCAAGAAAGGTGGCCACAACCATTGCCCGGCTCGGCCGAGTGGCATTCTCTCCTTGGAAAATCTGCATAAACTCCACAGTGTCCGCCGTGTCAAAGAGACTCATGATGAAACCCATCCGATCGCGAACCGTGATTTCCTCGCTCTCCACTTCGTGAAATTGATCGCCTGCCTGCGCGGACGCCAGGGCCGTACGAAAGGCTTCCAAAAGATCGAACAGGCCCACCTCGATCTCTCGGGTCGCCTCGGGAATGGATTCGGGGCCTGGCCCCTCGGCCCGATACACATCGCGTCCAAGCAGTCGGCGCCGAGAGAGGGTCTCGGCCGCCTCCTTGTACTGCTGGTACTCGAGCAAGCGGGCGATGAGATCGGCGCGGGGATCGATGCCTTCGGCGCTGTCCGCCAAGCTCTCCCGAGGCAGCAGCATGCGGGACTTGATCAGGGCCAGGGTCGCGGCCATCAGCAAGTACTCGCCTGCGATATCGATATTGAGTTCTTCCATCACCTCGATGTAGGCGAGATATTGCTCGCCGATCTGAGAGATGGGGATGTCGACGATCTCCACCTCGTTCTGCCGAATCAGGTGCAAGAGCAGGTCTAGAGGGCCCTCGAAGACCGGAAGCTTGACCGCATACGCGGGCACCCCCTCGGCCCCTTGCAGGGGCGAGTAAGAGCCGGGCTCGCTGTGGGCATCGCTCAGAGTCATACGAAGGGGACGCCAGGGGGGAGCCGGTTTCGGGATTGGGTCACGGGGACGGGCTTCGGCCTGAGTATGAGGGATTCCACCCACCTCGGCAACCGGCAGCCCCTCGGAAGCGCCCAACAGCCCCTATTTCTTCTTCCCATTGCGAGCCTCGCCCACCCCTCTTCTCCGAACCCACTCCACGGCCAGGCCCAACGCCTCCTCGCGGTTGGCGATGGCGCCGTCCAGATGCGCGGCACGAATCCGGCCAAGCACCTTGCCGACCGCCGGGCCCTCGAGCCCCAACTTGGCTAGATCGTCCCCGTTCAGCGGCGCCCGCCGAGTTCGGTCCTCCGCGGCCCAGCGCAAAATTCGGCGCCGGAGCAGGGGTTCGGAGCAAGCCACCAGCGCCTGAAGATTTTCTTCGTGAATACCGGTCAGCACAGCGTCTACCGCCCCCCTCCCCCGGGCCTTGCCCAAGCGGCGCAGGAGTCGGTCGCGTTCGGAGCCAAATCCCGCGATGCGGTCGGCGGCCTCGCCCCGCACGGCGAAACGCTGGAGAACACGACGCCTCAGGGCGGGCCGCAAAGGCGCGAGCCAGAGGGCCAGCCCCGGCACCCAGGGCCGGTACCGGTGGGCTCGCCACTCGGGTTCGGCGATACCTTTGCCCAGGCGCCGCATCGCCGCATTGGTCTCTTTGGGCCACTCGAGGCCCGGCTCCAGGGCCGAGAGAACGTGCCACTGAGCGAGTTGGCGGAGCGCGAGGCCCGGCTCCAACCCAAGGTGGACGTCGGCAAACATTTTTTCGAACTCCCGACGCAAGCGCTCGCCACTCACGCCCCCCATCGCCCCGTCGCGCAAGGCATCCCGCATGGCCGATCGCGTGGCGCGAGCGAGTTTGAAACCCAGCCGGGGAGCCAGGCGAGCCGCACGAAGAATTCGTGTCGGATCGTCGTGAAAGCTTCGGGGATGGAGAATTCGCAGGGTTCGGGACTCGAGATCGGCCAGACCGCTGCATACGTCCAGCACTTCCAGGGGGTCCTGCTCCGACTCGGAAGGCAGCGCGAGCGCCAAGGCATTCACCGAAAAATCCCGGCGCAATAAGTCCTCCTCGAGAGATCCGGGGCGCACCGTGGGCAGCGCCGCGGGCCGCGCGTAGGATTCCGCTCGTGCCCCCGCAAGATCAACCGCCCACTCCGCGGTTTCGATCCGGAGAGTGCCAAAGCGACCGAATTCCACCACGCGTGCCTCTGGGGGCGCGGCCGCCTGGGCGATACGCAAGGCATGCTTTCCGGGTACCGCCAGCAGGTCGACATCGCGAATGGGTCGCTCAAGCAGGATGTCACGAACCGAACCCCCCACCAGATAAACTGCGCCTCCGCTGGCCCTGGCTTCTTCGCCCAGGGATTGGACAAGGGGCAGGCACGCGGGAGGCAGGCTTCCCAGAGCTTGATTCAACGACAGGGAAGACCTCATCGCCCCCTCGGCTTTCCGCTTCCCCGGGGATGGCGCTCCTCGACGGTTTCGCGCAGACGCCCCCGGCTGACGTGGGTATAGATCTGGGTGGTCGAAAGATCCGAATGACCCAGCATGGCCTGGATCGAGCGCAAGTCGGCGCCCCCTTCGAGAAGATCCGTTGCAAAGGCATGCCGGAGCACGTGGGGTGACACCCGTTCCTGGGGAATTCCGGCCTCTCGGGCGAGTTTGCGCAGCATCAGAAAAAAATTCTGGCGGGTCATCGAGGATCGACGGCGACTGAGAAAAATAGCCCGATCCCGGTCCGGATGACCCCCCAGCAAGCGGGGCCGCCCTTCGCGCAGATACGCTTGGACAGCCGCCGATGCGGACTCCCCCACCGGCACCACCCTCTCCTTGTTTCCCTTGCCCACGACCCGCAGTAGGCCCGCCTGGATATCGAAGCCCGAAAGAGGGAGCCCGACCAGTTCGCTGACGCGAAGCCCCGACCCATAAAGCAGTTCAATCATGGCTCGATCGCGAAGACCGAGGGGTGTACTCGTATCCACCGCCGCGAGCAACGCTTCGGTTTCGTCCGTGCGAAGTACTTTCGGTAGGCCAAGCCCCTGCCGAGGCGTGGAAATGGCTTCCAAGGGATCCGACTCAAGCCAGTGATGCGCCGCCGCGAAGGCGATCATCCGCCGAAGGGCAGAGAGGGTTCGAGCCCGACTTCTGGCGACTAGGCCTTCTTCGGCCAATTGCTCGACAAATCCCAGAACGCAGTTCCGGGTCAGTTCCCGGGGTTCGGTGATACCGAGGGTCTCCACGTAGCGGATGAAGCGCATCAGGTCGCTCGCGTAGGCCTCGATGGTCTTCTTGGCCAGGCCCTGCTCGAGCCGAGCATAATTCAGGTAGCGATCGCGCAGACCATCCATGTCGACGGGGGCGCCGCCCCACGAAGTTGCCGCTGATTTCATTCTCGCGGCCTCCGACCCGAACCCGATTGATCGGCGTCGTCGTTGAGTTTCGCCGCCGCGAGAAGGTCCTCTTCGAGACGTTCAAGGGCGTCGGGATCGCGCAGTTTTCGCCCATCGGGACCCTTGAGGTAGAAGGTGTCAGTCACCTGGTCCTTGATGGTTGCGGCCTTGGAAATGTAGATCTCCAGCCCGTGCTCACCGAGGCAACGCGTTACGTCGTAGAGCAGCCCGATCCGATCGTCGGCAATGACATCCACCAGAGTATAAAAATCGCTTTCGGTGTTTGAGATCATCACGCGAGGGGGTTGGCGAGCGGGGAGCGTCGGACCGCCCAGAGGAAGCCGGCCCTGGCGCACCAGTCCCTCGAGCGAAATTTCACCCCCAAGGACACCGCACAGGCTCTGTTCAAACTCCCCCCAGGCCATCTCCCGCTCCTCGGGGCCCCCTGAAGGAGACGTCAACCGATAGATCTCCAGGGCCAGGCCCATTCGACTGGTGTAGACGTTGGAACCCAGAATGTTGAAGCGGTGCGCCGACAGTGTGCCCGCCACATTGGAATAGAGACCGTGGGCATCGGCCGTACAAAGAATGAACTCGGTGAAGCCGCCGCGCATCTCCCGAAAACCCGTGGTGGGCACACGCTTCTCCGCGTGCCGAAGAACCACCTTGGCGTGCCGGGCGATCTGCTTCGGGGTGTGTCCAATGAAATAGCGCCGGGGCATTTCCTCAAAAAATTCGTCCACCTTCTCCTGGCCAACCCCCTGCCGGGTCAACTCCTCCCGAGCACCCGCCCGGCGGACCTCTACCCGGGCCTCGATCAACTCCATGGCCTTGTCGGGATTGTCGGCCCCGGTCTCGAGCATCTCGGCCGCCCGCTCAAAGAGTTCCCGCAATAGCTGGCCCTTCCAGTCCGTCCATGCATCACGGGATGAGGCGCGGATATCGGCAAAGGTCGCGAGATAGAGGTTGCGTAGATTGACCCGATCCCCGCAGAGTTGCGCGAGTTCGAGAATCAGCCGCGAATCCGAGAGATCACGACTTTGGGCCAGATGAGACATCAGGAGGTGGTGCTCAACGACGAAGAGCACCCGCATGGTGCGCTCCTCGCTCAATCCCAGTCGTTCCAGGGAGCGGATGGCCCGGACTGCCCCCTTTTGCGAATGGTCTCCCCCGAAACCCTTTCCAATATCGTGCAACAGGCACCCGAGATAAAGTGCCGGTCGATCGTCCACCTCTTGCATCAACTCGGACAACTCGGGCATGGCCCGGGCATATTTTCCGCGCCAAAGACGCCGCAGTTCCTCGACTAGAAAGATGGAGTGCACGTCCACCGTATAGGTGTGATAGATCACGTGCTGCCAGCGGCATACGACGTGTTCCCACTCTGGGACAAAAGCCGCCAGCAGGCCCACGTCGTTCATCATCATCAGGGTTCGCATGACCCGGTTTCGGGCGTTGAGAATTCGCATGAAGCACGCCGAGAACGCCGAGTCGCCGCGCCTCTTTTCGTCCAAAAGTTCCAGATTCTCGCGAACAAAACGCTGAGCCATGCGCGAGAGGGGAACATCGTGATTCTGGGCCACCTCGAAGGCGAGGAGGATCCGAATCGGTCGCTCGCGCAAATGGGCAGAATGGGGGATCTCAAGCCGATTGTTAGCGAGGTTGAAGCCCTCTTCCACTTCGACTCGCTCCTGAACCTCGCCCCGCCCGCCCGCGGCCCGGGCCAAGCATTGGGCAATCACCAACTCCGAGTGGGCCTTGATCACTCGAGCGTGGATGTAGTAGTCGCGCATGAAGCGCTCGACAGGCAAATCCGGGTTGTCCGGAGTGAATCGCAATTCCACAAGCGACTCCTGAGCGGACCCGTTTTGGCTCTCACCCAAGGCAAAATCCGCCATGGCCCCGTAGCCGATGGCCTCGGCCACATGCTCCTGAACTTCGAAATTCATCTGGTCGTTGGCGCGACCCGCCCGCAGATGGAGTTCGTTCCGAACCCGCCAGATAAAGTCGAGGGCACTGCGGAACTCGGTCATCTCGCTCTCGGTGAGGAGACCGAAATGAAGAAGGTCATCCACGTTACGCAGGGAGGGTTGGGCTCCGCGCGCCACCCAGTAGGCAGCGTGATAGTCCCGCAAGGCGCCCGCGCCCTCCTTGACATTGGGCTGCAAAAGAAAAAGCGATTCACCGAAGGCCCGGTGTCTCTTTTCTAGCAATTCGACCTGCTCGCGAATGAAAACGACCACGTCATTGAGCAGTTCCCGGCGGATCGTGTCGGCGAATTCGTGGAAGAACTCTCCATCGCCACACAGGAACCGGGCGGTCAGAACCGTCGTCCGCACCGTGACGTCCTCGCGTCCCATGGCCAGGGTATCGGCGATGGTCCGAGTGGCACACCCCACGGTCAAACCCGCATCCCAGAGCCAATACTGCAGGCGTTCGGCAACGGTGGTGACGTAGGGGGTCAGCTCATCTCGATACAGGATCAGGAGATCCACATCCGAATGGATTGACATCTCCCGGCGGGCGAAGCCCCCCACCGCGACCACGGAAACCCCGGACTCGAGGTCGCCTCCCTGCTCGACGATAAGTTCTTCAACGAGTCCGAAGAGTCTCCGGATCAGTCGATCCGTGAGGTCGGAATTGGCCTCGTTTACCACTCGGCCGGACGCCGATTCCCGGTGTACTTCGGTGAGATAGCGCCGCGCGGCTTCCAGATAGGTCCGCACGGCCGCCGGCACTGCCCGTGCCAGGGGGAGGTCCGACGCGTTGAGGTCCGCCAGGCGGACATCGATGACCGGTCCGGTCACTAGAGACGGCTCCGCGAGTCTGGGCCACCCGGGGCCAGGCGGTGGGCTCGCTGGTCGCCCCGATTCCGATAGTGACCCAGGCCCGCGGCAATTTGCGCGGCCATGACGTCGAGATAGTGATCACTGCTCAGGAGTTTGGCGTCTTTGGGGTTCGTCAAAAAACCCGTCTCAACCAAGATGGCGGGCATGCTGGACATGAAGAGGACGTAAAACGGGCCCTTCTTGACCCCCAAGTCGGACACCTGACCATAGGTCTGGGAAAGGCCTTTGGTGAGATCCCGGTGAACGTAACTGGCCAAGGACTGCGAGAGCTTTGAAGCCTCGGCGACTCGCAGGCGCGAGAGGGTTTGTTGCAGGGCATCCACCTCGCTGGGGCGTACCCCGTTCTCCCGAGCCGCCACCTCGACGTTGTGACGCTCGTGCTCCTCGTCGAGGTAGTAAGTCTCAATCCCGCGGAGGTTTTTGTTTTCAGAGGCGTTGACGTGGATGGAAATAAAAACGTCGCCTCCTTCGGATTCGGCGAACGCGGTTCGGCCTTCCAAGTCAATGAAACGGTCATCGGTTCGAGTCATCACGACCTTGAAGGATCGGGCGCGAAGCCTCTTCGCCAGCAATTGCGCCAGCTTGAGGTTGATGTCCTTCTCATGCACGTCGCCGATGCCCACCGCGCCCGGATCCTTGCCTCCATGGCCCGGGTCAATGACTATGGTCTTGAGCCGGCGCGATTGCATGGAGAGCCGCGAACTCCCTGCCGGCCCGCCCCTAGAGGATTTTTCGGTCGGCTTTCTCTTCGCCTTGCCATAGACGTCGATCACGACCCGATCGGGGGAGCGAAGCGTGAACATCCGATGGGTGTCGTAGCTCTCCAGATCCACGACCAGGCGGCTGGTGTTTTGGGTGTTCTGTCCGAGTCGAACGCCGCGCAGGAGTCCATCGCCCACAGGCACCCCTTCGGCGTAACGGCGCCCCACCCAGATCCCGGGCAGGTCTATGTAAAGGCGCTCGGGACGATCCGCTCCCGGGTTGGCGGGAAGCCGAATCGTGGGATCCGATTCGAGCCCGATATCCCGGGTCAACTCAACCACCACCCGGGTGTAATCCGGATAGGACCAGGTGCGCACATCGCGAACGTCACCAAGCCCCGGCGGCCGATCCGCACCCAGCAGGGCCAAGGACACCAGCGCAAGAACGCCACGACCAGCCCTGCGGCCCAATGAGGAACGCGCCGCCATCAAAGGTCCTCCACCGCTTCCCGCCATTGACCGAGGGTCGCCAGCGCTTCCAAGGGGGTCGTATTATCGAGGTCAATCTTGGCCAACTCTTCCAGAACCTGGCGCTGCCGGATGTTTAGCCGGGTGTCCCCTCCGCCCAGGGCCAATGCCAACTGGGCGGGATCCGGGGAGGTCTTACTCGACGCCGTGGGATGGCTCTCCTCGGCGGCTTCGAGGTCACCCAGGACCTCATGTGCGCGTTGGATCACCACACCGGGCAGCCCCGCGAGCCGGGCGACCTGAATCCCGTAGGAACGGCTCGCCCCCCCTGGCACTAGCCGCCGGAGAAAGATCACCTCATCCTTCCACTCACGCACTTCAAAATGTGCGTTGGCGATATGGGGTCTCGCCTGGCCCAATTCGATCAACTCGTGGTAGTGAGTCGCGAAGAGCGTGCGCGCTTCAAGCCCCGGCGTATCGTGGAGATACTCGGCCACCGCCCAGGCAATGGAGAGGCCGTCGAAGGTGCTGGTTCCCCGGCCGATTTCGTCCAGAATAATCAGGCTCCGCCGGGACGCCAGTCGAAGGATCTCAGCGGTCTCCCGCATTTCGACCATGAAGGTGGACTCGCCTCGAGAAAGCCTATCCGATGCACCCACTCGGGTGAAAATGCGATCGACGACTCCGATCCGGGCCGAGTTCGCCGGAACGAAACTCCCTATCTGGGCGAGCAAAACAATCAGCGCGACCTGACGGAGGTATGTGCTCTTTCCCGACATGTTGGGCCCCGTGAGCAGCAGAATCCGTGTGGCCTCACAATCGAGTTCGGTGTCGTTGGGCACGAATCCATCGGAACTGCCCCGGCGCAACAACGCCTCGACAACGGGATGGCGGCCCCCTTGGATCGACAGCACCTCGCCATCGTCGACCTCGGGCTTGACCCATCCCTCCCGACGGGCCACCTCGGCGAGACTCATCAGGGCATCCAGATGGGCCACCGCCTCGGCCGCGTTCCGGATCGCATCCGCCGCCCTCACCACCGCCTCGCGCAGAGAATCAAAGATCTCGCGCTCCAGAGCAGCCGCGCGCTCGTTCGCCCCCATGACATTGCCTTCGACCTCGCGCAGGGCTTCGGTGGTGAATCGCTCGACGCTCGCGAGGGTCTGCTTGCGCTCGTAGTTCTCGGGGACTTTGGCGAGTTGGGACTTGGAAACCTCCAGCGAATAACCGTGAACCGGGTGATAACGGACCTTGAGAGTTCCGATCCCGGTTCGGTCGCGCTCGCTGGCCTCCAATCCGGCGATCCAGTCCCTCCCCTCCCTTGCCCCCTCGTGGATGCTGTCGAGATCCTGGTGGAAACCCCTCCGGATATAGCCGGTTTCCAGCGCGCCTCGCGATCCCCGGGCGATCACCGGCGGATCGTCAACCAGCGAGGTTTCGAGCAACTCGGAAAGCTTCGGCAGGGGCTGGGGAGCCACCACGCTCCCGGGCCGGGTCAAGAACCCGGCTTCGCCCTCCCCGAAAAGCGTCCCATCGCCGCCCTTGAGCGCCTGGACCACGTCGGGCAGGGCCAGCAGGGACATACGCAAGCTTCCCATATCCCTGGGCACGCACGTGGGCCGAGCGGCCTTAGCCAGAATTCGCTCGAGATCGCGCACCCCCGCCAGTGCATCGCCCAGTTGTTGCCGCTGGCGGTCGCTGGACGCCAACCACTCCACGGCGGCCTGGCGTTCACCAATCGCCTCGGGACGCTTGAGCGGATACGCGACCCAGCGCGCCAGTCTGCGAGCACCCAGGGGTGTGCGAGTGCGGTCCAGAGACCCGAGCAAGCTACCCTTGCGGCTTCCGTCCTCGCTATTTCCAAAGAGTTCGAGGTGCTCCCGAGTCGAGGCGTCGAGGATAACCGTGTCCCCCAGTGCGTAGTGGGCGAACCGGGGTGCGTGCGCCACCGCATAGGGCTGGTTCTCGGCCAGGTAGGCGAGCAGGGCCGAAGCGGCTCTGCGGGCCCCTTCGTCCCGACAACTCAGCAGACCCTCGGGCGCCACCGGGACCGCTTCCGGCCCGAAACTAGCTGCCGGGACCGGGGTCAAAACGCATTCGGGCAGCCGCTTGGCCAAATCCTGCTCCAACAACGTCAGGGTCCCGGGCTCGATGAGGAGTTCCCGGGGCGAAATCCTTTCGAGTTCCTCCAGTAAGGCGTGGGGCGTGGTGTCTGTGGAGGTTTCGTCCGGCGCCGAGGTACCGCGAAAGGCCCCGGTCGACGCATCCAGGACGGCCAGTCCCGCCGGTATTCCGCCTTCTCCAATGGACAGAGCGGCCACCGAGACTTCCTCGCTGCCCTCAATCCCCGCCGGATCGCCCACCAGTCCGGGGGTGATGACCTCGACAACGGCGCGCTTTACCAAACGACGGCCGCCAAGGGCCTTGGGGTCCTCGACCTGTTCGCAGATTGCCACCCGATGGCCGAGATCCGCCAATCGCTTGATGTATTGGTCGGCGCTGTGCACCGGAATACCGCACATGGGGACGGCGTTTTCTTTGCCCTTGTCTCGGGTCGTCAAGGCGATGTCAAGCAACGGAGCCGCTCGCTCGGCGTCGTCGAGGAACATCTCGTAGAAGTCCCCCATCCTGTAGAAAACGATCGCGTCGGGGTGGTCCGCCTTGATGCCCAAATACTGTCGCATCATCGGGGTTTCCAGAGCAGACGTCTTCACCGCCGCCCCTCCCCGCTCGCGAAAGCCATCGGTGTGCTGGAGTTCGAATTCAAGGAAACGATGACCTAGTCCCCCAACTCGCTCTCGTCGCCCGCCCCGGCCGAGTCCGAGACCGGACGCAGGCGTTTCAATTCCACTTCCATCCGCGCGTTTTCCTTGCGATATCGCCGAACCTCAAGACGTAGCCGAAGCAAGGAAAGAGTCAGCGGAGTCCAAACCGCCAGGGCACCAAGCGCGCCGGCTGCCAGGAGAACTTTCCAAAGGGCGAAGCCGGGCAGCCGCCCCGCCAGGTAGTCAATCTCGATCGGCTCCAGATTTTTCCCGGCGAAGGCCCATCCCCCCACGAGTAGCCCTAGGAAAAGCGCGATCATCCCCGCACGGCGTATCCATCTCATCGCCAGACCTTTCCCCTCTTTCCTGGAACTGGAACCGGAACCGGAACCGATGACACACCGCTTAATCGATCGATGCCGCGAGATCGTCAATCACATCCGGCGAGGCATCCACCTTCTCCTTCAGTTCCTTGCCCACCTTGAAGAAGGGGGTCCGCTTCGCGCTGATATGCACGGGTTCGCCGGTCTTGGGGTTGCGCCCCTCCCGAGCCTCGCGAATCTTCACCTGAAAGCTCCCGAAACCACGAATTTCGATCCTCTCCCCTTCGCGCAAGGCATCGATCATCGAATCAAAGATCGTGTTCACCACGACCTCCATATCCTTTTTCGAAATGTGGGGCGTCTGCTTGGCGACTTCCTCGATCAACCCGCTCTTGGTCATCTGATGATCCCCAGTTCATGCGCCGGCTCGACGCGAAATTTTCGCGTCGAGGCGGCGCATTCGTTTGAACGTGCCGGGCAGCCGCTCGAGTCAATCAAGCGCAGCCCGGCGCTCCTACTCGTCTGACGGAGTGCCCAGTTTCTCGGCCAAGAGATCACCCAGCGTTGTCGTTTGGGTTTGCGACTCCTGCTCGGCCAGTGTTTTCAACGCTCGGCGTTCTTCCTTGTTGGTCAGTGCCCGAATCGAAAGCGACACTTTTTGTTCTTCGGGTTCGACCTTCACCACCAGCGCGGTCACCTCCTGTCCGGGCTTGAAGACATCGGCGGGGTTCTCGATACGTTCCGCAGCCAATTCTGAGCTGTAGACCAGACCGTCGATGCCGTCTTCCAGTTGAACGAACACACCAAAGTCGGTGACACTCGTCACCGGCCCCGTGACTTCGCTCCCCACCCCGAACTTCTTGCTGATACCATCCCAGGGGTTCGGTTCGAGTTGCTTGATCCCCAACGAGAACTTTTCGTTCTCCTTGTCGATCTTAAGGACGACAGCATTCACTTCGGCCCCCTTCTCAAACTTCTCGCTGGGGTGCTTGATCTGCTCGGTCCAAGAGATATCCGATACGTGAACCAATCCATCAATGCCTTCGTCGAGTCCGATGAACACGCCAAAGTTGGTGATATTCCGAACAGTTCCGCTGACCCTCGTACCGACCGGGTACTGCTCTTCGATCAGCATCCAAGGGTTCTCCTCGGTTTGCTTCATGCCCAGGGAGATTTTGCGGTTCTTTTCGTCCACGTCGAGCACCACGGCCTCAACATCATCCCCCGCGGCTACAACCTTCGAAGGATGCTTGATCCGCTTGGTCCAGGACATCTCCGAGACGTGCACCAGTCCCTCGATGCCCGCTTCCAGTTCGATGAACGCGCCATAGTCCGTCAAGGAGACGACCCTACCCTCGAGTCTTTTGCCCAGGGGGTAGCGAAGCGCTGCATCGACCCAGGGATCGGGCTGGATCTGCTTGAGTCCCAGGGAAACACGCTCACTTTCGGGATCGAACTTGAGAATCTTGACCTTGATCTCATCGCCGACGTTGAACAACTCGCCGGGATGATTGATTCGCCCCCAGGACATGTCGGTAATATGGAGCAGGCCGTCGATGCCACCGAGGTCAATAAACGCTCCATAATCCGTCAGGTTCTTGATGACCCCATCCAGGATCTGATCGGTTGAAAGGGTGGCCAAAGTGGTTTCCCGCATCTGCCTGCGCTCGGTTTCGAGCAGCGCACGCCGGGAAAGCACGATATTGCCCCGTCGCTTGTTGAACTTGATAATCCGGAACTGGGCTCGATTTCCAATCATGCCATCGAGATTGCGAACCGGTCGGAGATCCACTTGGGAGCCAGGCAGAAAGGCCTTGACGCCAATGTCCACCGAGAGTCCACCCTTCACTCTCGCGACAATGGTGCCCTCTACTGACTCTTCACGCTCATAGGCCTGACTGATATCGTCCCAAACCTTGAGACGTTCGGCCTTTTCCTTGGAGAGGACGACACGTCCGTCCTCGTCCTCGGCATCCTCGACGAGAACTTCCACCTCGTCACCCACCGCGATCAGCATGGTTCCGTCTTCGTCCATAAATTCCCAAGAGGCGATCATCCCCTCGGATTTGAAGCCGACGTCCACGGTCACGTGGTCGTCATCAATGGCGAGCACCTTGCCCTTGGCAAGTTCCCCCTCTTTCACTGCTTCTGGACCTTTTGTAAAAAGCTCGGCGAAGGACATCTCCTCCGAGGCTGTAGTCGTGTTGGTTTCACTCATGAGTTGTTTTTGGATCTCCTAGGGTCGGCCGATTTCTGATCGGCCTGAATTTCCGGGTTTTCGTCCCCGGATCGGACGTCCCCACACCCGCGAGGGCTCGTCGGGGAAGACGCTCGTCGCGTCACCCCATCGAGCGCAGCCTGCGCCTGTGCCAGAAATGCTTCTTGAGAATCAATATCGCCGGCCTCGATGACCCGAGTGAGTTCGGCAAGCGAATCACCGAATGCGCGCAGGGGCGAAGCCAGCGCCTTTCGATTCGAGTTCAGAATTTCAGCCCACATGCCGGGATCGCTTCGAGCGATCCGGGTAAAATCGCGAAAACCACTTCCAGCCAATTCCCCGGCGGCCTCGGGGGCCTCCTCCAGCGCCCGGGCAAAGGCAAAGGCCAGCACGTGGGGCGCGTGGCTCACCCAGGCGACCTCTTCGTCGTGGGCGCCAGGATCGCGCACCACCACCCGGGCCCCCAAAGCCCGCCAGAAGTCGGCAACATCGTCCCTGGCCTCAACCGGAGTCGACCGCAAAGGCGAGATCACACAGCAGGAATCCTCAAAGAGATTGTCCACAGCGAATTCGACCCCGCGCTCGTGGCTTCCCGCCATGGGGTGCGCACCCACATAGTGGACTCCCTCGGGCAGTAGGCCCGGCAGTCGGTCCGCAAGGCTCCCCTTCACACTGCCCACATCAGTAATCCGCGCGTCGGGCGCCAGAGCAGGCACCGCTTGAGCGAGGATCGCCTCCATCGCACCCACGGGCGTGGCCAGCACGACCAAATCGGCTCCCGCCACTGCCTCCGAGATCCCCGCGATTTCATCAACCACGCCATTCGCGACCGCCCGCTCCAAGGGGGCTTGGCGACGACCGCTGCCCACCAGACACCGGGCTACACCGGCTCGCCGTGCGGCCAAGGCAACGGATCCCCCCAGCAGGCCCAGGCCCAGGATCGCGACTCGATTGAAGGTGCGGCTCATGACGCCCCCCCGGCGGCGGCGCCCCCGCCCTCCTCAATGGCCTGAAGGGCCTTGACCAGAGCCTGGTTTTCTTCGGCGGTCCCCACCGAGATGCGGATGTGATTGCTGAGCCCAAAGCCGGCCATTGGGCGGACGATCACCCCACGGCGCAGCAGCGCGTCATAGTACCCGGCGCCGGTTTCCACCAAAACAAAGTTGGCATCCGTGGGCCACACCCGATAACCGAGGTTCCCAAGCTCCCGACTGAGGTATTCGATTCCGGACGCGTTCATCTCCCGGGTTCTGCGCGCGTGCTCGTCGTCGTCCAGCGCCGCGAGCGCTGCCGCTTCCGCCAAGTTGTTGACATTGAACGGGTGCCGGGCCCGATCCAGATAACCGATCAGTTCTGGATCCGATATGCCGTAGCCCACTCGGAGTCCCGCCAGCCCATAAATTTTCGAAAACGTGCGCAGGACGATGGTCGCGGGTCGTTCGGCGATCAGCGCCAAGCTGTCGGGGAAATCCGTGCGGCGAACGAACTCAAAATAGGCCTCGTCGATCACCAACACCACGTCGCTGGGGATTCCGGAAACGAAATCGGCCAGGGCCCCGGCACCGAAACTCGTTCCGGTGGGGTTGTTGGGGTTGCAGAGCATCACCATCTTCGCGCCCTCCCCGACCGCCTTCGCCAGAGCGGGAAAATCGTGCTCCATCGCGTCGGTTAGGGGAACAAGGATCGGCTCAGCGCCCATTCCACGCGCCACCAGGGGGTACATGGCAAACGAGGGCCAGGGCATGACCACCCGGTCTCCGGGGGAAAGAAAGGTCTTCGCCAGGAGTTCCAGCACCTCGTCGGCGCCGGAGCCAAAGACGAACTGATCCGGAGCCAGGCCCATGCGGGCAGCCAAGCGCTCACGCAGGGCGAAGCAGCTGCCGTCGGGATACCGGTGCACCTCGCTCGTGCAGTTCCCAAGCGCTTCCAGCGCTCGCGGTGACGGGCCCAGGGGGTTCTCGTTGGAAGCGAGCTTGACCGAGCCCCGGATACCCAATTCGCGTTCGACTTCCTCGATGGGCTTTCCGGGCGAATAGGGCGTCAGATCGCGAATATGGGGATTCACCAGTCCTTCGATACTCATACGGACCTGCGCCTCCCCAGCAATCCCCGGGTCGATTCGGCTGCCCGGGGAAAAGATCCAAGGATTTTGGAGGAGTGCGCGTAGCTCGCGGCTTCATCGAGTGCCCGGCTGACGGCTTCGTTGGATTCGTGCCCTTCCATATCGATAAAAAAGACGTATTCCCAGGGTTTCCCCTTCATGGGCCTGGACTGAACCGCGGCCAGGTTGACTTCGTGCTTCGCAAAGGGCTTAAGCAGGCTATAGAGCGCCCCCGCCTTGTCTCGTCGAACCGTAAAAGCCGCCGAAGTCATGTCGTTTCCACTCGGCTCCGGAGTTTCCTTGCCCACCACCACGAAACGCGTGGTGTTGCCCCGCTGGTCCTCGATATCCTGGGCGACAAAGTTCAGCGAGTAGACATCCGCCGCCACGGCACTTCCGATCGCCGCAACCGAGGGGTCCGAAGCGGCGAGTTGAGCCGCCGCCGCGGTGCTCGGCGTGTCCCGGACCTCGGTCAGGGGCAGCCTAGCGGCCAACCAGTTCCGGCATTGCGCGACGGCCTGGGGAATCGAAGCCACGACCTGGACATCGTCCAAGTCGCCCGTTTGGGAGAGCAGATTTTGGGAGACCTCGATCATGACCTCTCCACAGATCACGACCTCGCTCTCCATCAGGGCATCCATGGTGGGATTGATGGCGCCCTCGATGCTGTTTTCCACGGGGATCACCCCGAAGTGCGCCTCCCCGCGCTCGGCTGCACTGAACACGTCGGCCATATGGGGCACGGGCATCAGATCCACCTGGGACCCGAATTGGGCCAGTGCGGCCTGGTGGCTGAAGGTCCCGTTCGGCCCGAGATAGGCCACCCGAAAACGCTCCTCGAGCGAGCGCGTCGCCGAGATGATCTCGCGGAAAACGTGAGAAATGCCAGCGTCGGGAAACGGGCCCGGGTTGTGGGCCTTGAGTTGCGTCACCAGATCCCGTTCGCGACTCGCCACGTAAACCGGACTGCGGCTTCCTCCCGCCTTGACGCGTCCCACGTCGCTGACCAACGTCGCCCGTTGATTCAACGCGCCGAGGATCTCAGCGTCCACGGTGTCGATGGCGGTCCGCAGGCGAGCGAGTTCCTTGGCTACCCCGGCGTCCTCGGTCTTTTTCGTTTTAGCTTCAGGCATTTCACCCGGACCGCGGTGCCCGCGGTCAGTTGCCCCACACCAGCTCATCGAGCTCCGACCGTCGGTCCAGCCCAACGACACGTTGGCCGTCGGCACGACAGCGAATTCGAGGACTCTCAGGGCGCGGACGCCCAGGAGTGGGAGACGAATATCCAGCCGATCAAAAATCGGCTAACCCCTTGAAATTCGACGGCAATATATCCGAGTGGTTCGGCCGCCGCAAACCCGGGGGCAGAAAATCGCATGGCCGACCGGGGAGTTATGGAAACAGTGCCCCGATAAGAGCCTCGCCCCGGTTCCACCGTCCAAATTCAGGGATCCGGGGGCCCAACCCTTGAGAATCACCCGCCCCCCGGGTCAGAGCAATTCCGAGCCCCCTATCCGTGCCCTATGGTTCGGCCCCATGAGCAAAGTTGTCGCCCTCTCGGGGGGAATCGGTTCGGGAAAAACCACGGTTCGGGAGATCCTGGACGAATTGGGCGCGGTGACCGTCTGCGCCGATGCCATCGTCCACGCTCTCCAAGTCCCCGGAACAGGCATCTTGGAGGAAATTGTCGAGGCGTTTGGTCCCCAGGTAATTGCCGCCTCCGGGGAGCTCGACCGACCCGCCCTGGCGGCAGTGGTTTTTGGGGACTCGGGTGCGCGAGCCCGCCTGGGAACCATCATGCACCCACCCGTCATCGCCGAAATGATGCGGCAAGCCCAGGCCGGGGTCCAAGCCCAGGCCCCTCTGGTGGTACTCGACATACCCCTCTATTTCGAAGGCCAGAAAGCGGAATCAGGCAGTGCGGTGGCCCGAAACTACGACGCATCGATCCTGGTTTGGGTCCCCCGGGAGACCCAAATTCTGCGCACGGTCTCCCGAGACAGCTGCACGCCCGACGAAGCCGAGCGCCGGGTGGCCGCCCAGATGCCCATCGACGAGAAACGGGGCTACGCGACCCATATTATCGACAACTCCGGATCCTTTGAAGCGACCCGGCGTCAGGTCAAGGCGGTGTTCGAGAAGCTTGCCGAACCCAGCTGACCCCCGGCCGAGACCTCTCCATCCAAAATTCCGCGCCCTGACCTCTGCGCTCTGACCTCCGCGCTCAAACCTCCGCGCTCTGGGACCCGACTTCTTCGGCCCCCGAGCCGTCTGAGGATCGGGGCAGTTCCCGCCGATATCCAGAAATCAGGATTCCTTGAGGGCTGCCTTCAGCGTTCGGGCGAGTTTCGTGATCGCGTCCACCGCCTCCTCCCGGGAGCCGGCGCCCTCGATGGCCCGGACGAACGCGCTGCCCACTACAACTCCATCGGCAACGCCCCGGAGTTCGGCGGCCTGAGCCGGGGTCGAAATGCCAAAGCCCACGCAGATCGGGATATCCCCAAAGCTCCGCGCCAACTCAACTCGCTCGGCGATGCCCTGAGCCAATTCATCTCGAAACCCCGTGACACCTTGAAGGGAGACGTAGTAGAGGAACCCGGCGGTTCGACTCACCAACGCCTCCATACGCTCGGGGGTGGACGTGGGGGCCGCTAAAAGGACCGCATCGATGCCCCGGGACCGGCATTCCTTGTAGAAGGGTTCGCCCTCTTCCATGGGAAGATCCGGAACGATGATGCCATCGAGGCCAACCGCTTCCGCTGCCTCGGCAAAGGGAACCGGGCCCATGGCGTGAATTGGATTGGCATAGCCCATTAAGAGAATCGGAAGCTCGATGCGGTCGCGAATGCGTCCCACCAGTTCCAGAATTCTTCGCAGGCTGGTCCCATTGGCCAGGGCACGCTCGCTCGAGCGCTGAATCGTCGGCCCCTCGGCGATCGGGTCCGAGAAGGGCACTCCAATTTCTAACAAGTCGGCGCCGGCATCGGCGAGACCGAGCAGCATCGCCTCGGTGGCATCCATATCCGGGTCGCCCGCGGTCACAAAGGCCACCAGCGCGGTCTCATTGCGTTTCCGAAGATCTTCAAATCGAGCAGCAATCCGACTCATCTCAGGACTCGCCCGCCTTGAGCAATTCGGCCACTTCGGACACATCCTTATCGCCTCGACCCGAGAGATTGATGATCACAATATTGTCCTTGGGAAGAGTGGGCGCCAATTTGCGCACGTGCGCAATGGCGTGGGCAGACTCGAGGGCGGGGATGATGCCCTCCATGCGCGACAGATAGACAAACGCATCGAGCGCCTCATCATCGGTGGCCACCGCGTATTCTGCCCGCCCGGAGTCACGCAGGTAGGCGTGCTCGGGGCCCACCCCGGGATAGTCCAAGCCCGCCGAAATCGAATGGGCCGGAAAGATCTGTCCATCGTCGTCGGCGAGCACGTAGGTCCGCTTGCCGTGAAAAATGGAAGGGACTCCCGCCGACAGAGTGGCGCCATGGCGTCCCGAATCCATGCCCTCGCCTCCGGGTTCCACTCCGATCAGGGCCACTCCCTCGTCCTCGACGAAGGGGTGAAAGAGTCCGATGGCATTCGATCCTCCACCGACACAGGCCACGAGAACATCGGGCAGTCGGCCCTCGACCTTCAGAATCTGCTGGCGAGCCTCCACGCCAATGACCCGCTGAAAATTCCTCACGAGCAGGGGATACGGATGCGGCCCCATGACCGAACCAATGCAGTAATAGGTGGTCTCTATATTCGTGACCCAATCGCGCATGGCCTCGTTGATGGCATCTTTCAGGGTGTTCGAGCCACTCGTCACGCTGTGCACCTTGGCGCCGAGCAGTTCCATGCGGAAGACGTTCAAGGCCTGACGGCGCACATCCTCGGCCCCCATGTAGACCTCGCATTCAAGGTCCAGCAGCGCACAGGCCGTCGCGGTCGCGCAGCCGTGCTGGCCCGCGCCGGTCTCCGCAATCACGCGAGGTTTTCCCATGCGCCGGGCCAGGAGCGCCTGACCGAGGACATTGTTGATTTTGTGGGCCCCCGTATGCGCAAGGTCCTCGCGCTTCAGGTAAATCTTCGCTCCGCCCAGATCCTCTGTCATTCGGGCGGCAAGGGTCAGCGGTGTCGGACGACCGGCGTAACTGGCCAAAAGATCGTCCAGTTCGTTTTGAAATTCCGGGGTCTTGAGCACCGAGTCCATGGCCTCGGTGAGTTCATCGAGGGCTGCAATCTGTTGCTCCGGGGCATAGCGACCGCCGAACTCCCCAAACTTGCCTCTCGCGTCGGGTTCGCTCTTCATTGCTCTCACGGCGATCCATTCTCGTCATCTTCGTGGCGTCGAACAGCGTCGACAAATGCCTTCATCAGCTGGGGATCTTTGCCAAAATCAGGGCCCTCGACCCCGGTGGCCACATCGACTCCCCAGGGAGAAAGGTCGCCGACCTCCCTGAGCGCTTGTTCCACATTTTCGGGATTCAAGCCCCCGGCGACGATCACGTCATAACCGTGGGCAATCAGATCCTCGGCCTCGCTCCAATCCCACGCCTGCCCCTGCCCTCCCCCTTGGTGGGGATGATCGAGAAGGAGAATCGCGCCGGGATAGGTCTCCGCGGCCTCCTGATCGGCACCGCGAATGGCCTTGATGGCGGGGAGATCAATGGCTTCGAGATCCTCCTCGGTTTCGTCCCCGTGGAACTGCACGCGCGTCACGTCCACCCGGCGCAAAACCGAATCAATCTGATCCCACGTGGCATCGCGAAAGAGCGCTACCCGCTCGACATCGCTGTCGGCCACCGCCTCGCAGATCGCCTCGGCCTGCTTCAAATCGAGACACCGCGGAGATTCAGGAACAAAGTTCAGTCCAATCAGGTCCGCACCCGCATCCACTGCGGCTATTCCCGCCTCGGGAGTTCGTATCCCGCAGACCTTGATGCGTATTTGCCCGCTCACTCTCGCCTCCGTAAATTTCTCAATGCCTCAGCGACGTCCGCTTGGCGCATTAGTGATTCTCCCACCAAAAATGCCCGGGCGCCCACTTTTTCCAGGCGCACGACATCGCTGGCGTCGTGAATTCCGCTCTCAGCGACCAGGACGAGACCCGGAGTCTGGGCAAGATGGCCGACCACTCGTTCAAAAACCCCGAGATCAACGCTGAATGTCCGTAAGTCGCGATTATTGACGCCCAAAAGCGTTGCCCCAGCACCCAGGGCCGTCTCGAGTTCCTCTTCGTCATGGACCTCCACCAAAACATCCAAGCCGAGCCCTGTCGCGTGGGCGTGAAGATCGGTCAATTGCGCCGAGGAAAGCGCAGCCACGATGAGCAATACCGCGTCGGCTCCGGCAACCCGGGCCTCGTCAATTTGGTAGGAATCGATCACGAAATCCTTGCGCAGCAGTGGCAGGTCGACCTCCGACCGGACCCGTGGGAGGTAGTCGAGATCCCCCCCGAAAAAGTGCGAATCGGTGAGCACCGAGAGCGCGGCGGCTCCGCCCTCGGCGTAGGCCCGAGCGAGAGTCACTGGATCGAAATCCGCCCGAATCAGTCCCTTACTGGGTGAGCGTCGCTTCAACTCGGCGATGACTGCGGGCGCCGGACTGGCCACCAGAGCCGCACCGAAACCGCGCACGGGCTCGGCCACCGCCTGCGCCCTCTGGCGGAGCCCCTCGGACGGCCGCTGGGCTTTTGCCGCCGCCACTTCGCCCCGCTTGCGCTCGAGTATTTCGTCCAGAATCGTCACGATGTCATGCCCGGGTCGCCGCGATCAGCGCCTCCAACTTCGCGCCGGCGGCCCCCGAATCAATGCTCTCGGCAGCACACTCGATCCCCTCGGCCAAGCCCGAAACCGCCCGCCCAGCCCACAAGGCGCCGGCCGCGTTGAGACACACAATATCGCGCCGGGGCCCGGGCTCTCCCGCCAGAAGCTGGCGAAGAATTTCGGCATTCTGCGGCGGATCGCCGCCGGCCAATTCCTCGGGCTTTGCCGTCCGTAAACCAAAATCCTCGGGTCGAATTTCAAGGGTCTTAACCCGCCCCCCCTCGGCCAGAGCCGCATGGGTAGGACCGGTGGTCGTAATCTCATCGAGTCCGTCGCTGCCGTGCACCACCAGGGCTCGGTCGGATCCCAAACGGCCCAGGGCATCCGCCAGGGGCTCTACCAGGGAACGCGAGAAAACGCCGACGATCTGGTGCGGCGCCCCTGCCGGATTCAAGAGGGGGCCCACGCAGTTCAACAGAGTCCGTACTCCGATCTCCGCGCGAACTGGGGCCACGTGGCGAAATGCCGGGTGCGCCGTGCGGGCAAAGAAAGGCGCAATCCCGATCTCGGCCAGGATTTCGCCGCATCGCTCGACCGAGAGATCGATCTTCACTCCGAGGGCTTCCAGGGTATCGAAGCTGCCCGTGCGGCCAGTCGCCGCCCGGTTGCCATGCTTGGCCACAGGAAGCCCCGCACCCGCCACCACGAAAGCCGACGTGGTCGAAATGCTGAAAGTGTCGAGCCCCGTGCCCCCGGTGCCGCAGGTATCCACGGTCCGGGGATCGGCGGTGGGGACGGTGTCCGCCGCTGCGCGGAGAGCTTGCGCCACCGCGACGATCTCTTCGACGGTCTCCCCCTTCATTCTCAGACCCACCAACAGCGCGGCCGTTTGGGCGGGGCTGGCCTCGCCGGCCATGATGGTTTCAAAAGCGGCCTGCAGAATCGGGGCGGAGACCGTCTGGCCGTCGACGGCCCGTGCGATCGCTTCCAGGAGACTCACGCGCTTCCGTCCCCGGCGCAGGTGCGGAGAAAATTTCCCAAGAGGGGCTTGCCCACCTCGGTGAGGATGGATTCGGGGTGGAACTGCACGCCCTCCACGGGAAGCTCCCTGTGGCGCACGCCCATAATCTCGCCGTCCTCGGTGCGCGCCGTCACCTCGAGAACATCCGGGCAGGTTTCGGGTTCGATCACCAGGGAGTGGTAACGGGTGGCCACAAAGGGATCCGGCAAACCCTCAAAGACGCCGTGGCCCTCGTGGTGCATCTGCGAGGTCTTTCCGTGCATGATTGACCGAGCCCGAACGATTCGGCCGCCGTACACCACGCCGATGGATTGATGCCCAAGGCAGACTCCAAAGACCGGAGTGCCCCGGGCGGCAAAAGCCTCCACCACCTGGATCGATACCCCTGCGTCCTGGGGCACGCCCGGGCCAGGAGAAATCACGACGCCATCGGGACGCCGCTCGAGTAGAGCGTCCAGGGATTCTGAATCGTTGCGGATCACTTCGACGTCGGCGCCGATCTCACCCAGATATTGGACGAGGTTGTATGTGAAGGAATCGTAGTTGTCGATCATCAGTAGACGCATCAATCCACCCCTTCTCGGGCCAGATCAATGGCTTGGAGCACCGCACGAGCCTTGTCCAGGGTTTCTTGAAATTCGAGTTCGGGGCGCGAATCGGCGACCACACCCGCGCCCGCCTGAAGCGTGACTTTACCCTGGTGGGCGACCAGACTGCGGATGGTGATGGCCATGTCCATATTTCCCGAATAATCGACATAGCCCGCACAGCCGCCCAATGGACCTCTCCGTGTCGTCTCGAGTTCGTCGATAATCTCCATGGCACGAACCTTCGGAGCACCGGACAACGTCCCGCACGGAAAGGTCGCTCTCAGCACGTCGAGCCAGTCCAGCCCATCCCGCAGCTTGGCGCGAACATTCGAAACGATATGCATAACGTGGGAATAGCGTTCGACCACCGCGTATTCACTGACCTCGACCGTCCCAATATCGGCCACTCGGCCCACGTCGTTTCGCCCCAAATCCACCAGCATCAGGTGCTCCGCGCGTTCCTTGGGGTCGGCAAGCAGTTCTTCTTCCAAGGCGAGATCGGCCTCCTCGGTTTCGCCTCGGGCCCGCGTCCCTGCAAGGGGTCGTACGTCCACACGATCGCCCTCGAGGCGAACCAGGATTTCAGGAGACGAGCCCACGAGAACCGCGTCGCCCTCCATGCGAATAAAAAACAGATAGGGACTCGGATTGATGGCGCGCAGGTGGCGATAGATCAGAAATGCATCGGCTTGCTGGGGCATCTGGAATTGCTGCGCCAGGACGACTTGAAAAATGTCCCCCGCTTCAATGTATTCCTTGGCTCGATTGACGATGTCGTGGAAGCTCTCCTCGCTCATACCCCGATTGACTTCCATGGGCTGCTTCACCGGGGCCGTAGGGACATCGGCTTTAAGATCTCCCCGCAACCGCTTGACGACCTCGTCGATGGCTTTGGCCTCGATGCGCCGAGCGTCTTCGGGGTTGTCCCCTGGACGCAGGTGAACGTGCCGCACGATCAGCGCGGTGTGTCGAATATTGTCGTAGACCACAACGGTCTCGGGAAAGACGAACCACAGATCCGGCAATCCGATGCGATCGGGATTGGTCTGGGGAATGTCTTCGACGAAACGAATCCACTCGTAGCCGATCATGCCCACGGCTCCCCCAACGAAACGGGGCAGGTCCATCTCGTCGGGGTGGACCACCTGGAACTCGGCCAGCCGAGCCCTAAGGAATTCGAGCGGATCGCCCTGAACGGTCTCCCTGTGGGTCTGCCCTCCCTCGGTCCACTCCACGTCCCCGCCCCGGGCACGAAAGATCGCCCGAGCTCCGGTCCCGATAAAGCTGAAGCGCGCCCACTTCTCGCCACCCTCCACGGACTCGAGTAGGAAACTCGTTTCGCCGTCGTCCAGACGCCGAAAAATTGACAGCGGCGTATCCAGATCCGCCATCACCTCCCGTGCCAACGGGATCAGGTTGCCCTGGGTGGCCAGTTCGTCAAATCGTTCTGGAGAGGGGCGGAACACGGTTGCCTCGGGCCCGAGGGCCGAACGGGAGTAGTGGAAGAGGTGAAAGTAGACGAAGAGGTCGAAGTGCTCGAAAACAGGGGCGATTCTACGGCTCCCCAAGACAATGGGCAAGCGGCAAGGCTCCTCTTCTCAGCCACGGATTGCCAAGCTTCGGGCGAGGGGCCGGATTCGCAGCAGACCAAGCACCGGGCAACGGGAACCGGGTTTTCCCCTCGACTCAGCCGGCGGCTTTGGCAGCGCGCTGATCGGCCAGGAATTGTTCGAGGGTTTCGCGTTCGATCACCCCCTCGTGGCGGGCCTGAAGCCGACCCTTGGGACCGATGACAAAGAGTGCGGGAAAGCCCACAGCGCCGAGTTCACGCGAAAGGGGATCCCCCCCCACGAGGTTCGGATAGAGAACGCCGTGCTCATTCACCCAGTCCCGAATTTCATCCACCCCGACCTGATCCACCGAAACGCCGTACAGCACCACATCGCCTTCATCCCGATGGGCCTCGTGGAAGGCGTTCAAAACCGGCACCTGGAGCGCACAGGGCGGGCACCAAGTGGCCCAGAGATCCAGGATCACAATCTTCCCGGCCAAGTCCTCGAGGCTCACCACTACGCCCCCCTCAAGCTGGGGAAGAATGAAGTCCGGAGCTGGGTGAGCCGGAGCCGCGTGTGCCGACGAATGCTCTTCCTCGGCCCAACAGCCGAGAAAAAAAACTGTCAGTACTAGACAAAACCACCCGGCGCGTCTCGTTGAGATTTCCCTTGGCGCGATGGGGCACACAGCCTCGCTCATTGCAGGGCCCCTTCGGCACGGGCGACGAAATCGGCCAGAAAGCTGAATTGGCTGTTCAGACGACTGAACTGATTCGTCGTCATGAGCACACCCACAGCCATCAAGATGGCGCCCGAAACGATTTCGAGTCGACGGAAGTGATGCTTCATTCGGGAGAACGCGCGAAAAAAGAACTCGATGCTCCAGCCCGCGGCCAAGAAGGGAATCCCCAGACCTGCGGAGTAGATGGCCAGCAGCGCCGTGCCCTCGAGGACGGTGTCGCGGCTACCCGCCATGGCGAGAACCGTGCTCAGGATGGGCCCGATGCAGGGGGACCAGCCCATTGCAAAGCCCCCGCCCACCAGATACACGGACCACAGGCTGCGTTCCTTGACGTCCACTTGCACGCGACTGTCCCGGTAGAGGAAGCGAATCGGCACCAACCCGGTCATGTGAAGACCAAAGAGAATGATCAGGACTCCAACGATCTGCATGGCCCCAATTTCGAGTCCAAAAACATCGACGTGCCAGCTTCGAACGGTATGCCCGAGGGTGACGGCGCCGACCCCCATCAGAATGAAGACCGTCGAGAAACCTGCGATAAAACCCAGGCAGGAGCGAAGCACCCGGCTCCGCAGCGCCGCATCCCCCACGCCCTTTTCCATCTCCTCTACGGAGACACCGGATATCAGCGAAAGATAGGCGGGCATGAGCGGCATCACGCATGGCGAGAAGACCGAAATAAGCCCAGCTGCAAAAGCCAGGGGAATATTGGATACGAATTCACTCATAACGCAAAATCGATTGCTGCCTCTCGGTAAAACATACGCAAATACCGGAATGCCACGAACCGGTCACATGTTTCGCTATCGGCACGGGCGCGGCGAAAATCGAGCGGCAATACCGGAGCAAGCGCAAGGGGCGGCCCCCCTCCATCGACGCTTCGGGGCGAGCCGACTACCAGCCGCTACCAGCCATAAACGCTCTCGTCGCTCACAGGCGGCGCGGCCACATTCGGGGTTTCCGTCTCCCGCGACGCCCGATACTCGGGCATTCGGCCGATAAACTCTACCTCTTCCTCCCCGCGCAGAGCGGCCGGGGTAATCACGTAGGTCCCCCGAACGGCCCGGGTGAGAACGGTTGTGGCCACCTCGGAATCGCCTGCAGAAAAAACCCAGGCGCAGCCAGCCACTACGGTCCCCGCCAAGGAATACACCACTTTAACCGGCCCATAGACGACGCTCGCCAGGGCAGCCGCCACGCCGAGGCCTCCTTCGTTGGCCGCGTCAGTCACTTCGGCGGCGGTACCGATCATCGGTGCTCCGAGAACCACTACGGCGGCCAAGCCACCGCACAAAAAACGCTTTGCCGGCGCCAAAGTCTTCCCCAAAAAAAGCTTCGCAGTCGAACCCATCATACAACCTCCCATTATTGGCGGATAATCCGCCAAGCTTCCCCCAGACCCCAGTTTCCCTCTTTAGGGGCCCATCGGCAAGTGCACCGGCGACCGGAGAGCGCATTGCCCACCATTCAGAAAGTATTTCGAGTGTCGAGCAAAATCGTTACGGGGCCGTCGTTCACCAGGGATACGGCCATCTGTGCCTGGAACCGTCCCGTCACTACCGGACATCCCAGTCGGCGTGCCTCTTCGGCCACGCGGCCCACCAGAGGCGCCGCGTGCTCGGGCCGGGCGGCTTCCCCGTAGAAGGGTCGGCGCCCGTTGCGGCAATCCCCAAAGAGCGTGAACTGAGACACAACGGCCAAGCTTCCACCCACGTCGAGCAGCGAGTGGTTCATGCGCATCTCGTCGTCATTAAAAACACGAAGTTGCACAATCTTACGGGCGAGTTTCACGGCGTCCTCATCGGTATCGTCCCCAGCCACGGCGACTAGGGCCAGGAGACCGGCGCCCATCTCGGCAACCCGCTCCGGACCGACGTCGACGGCGGCTTCGCTGACCCGCTGCAATACGGCACGCATGGACTCGGGACCTCTCTTTTCTCGATGAAGGCCCGAATCTCCGCGCCTGGGCCGGCCGCCGAAGTAGGGCGCGATTGCGTCCTCAATTCGCTCGGCGCGGCCGGAGGACATGATACCCTAGGGTCAATGACTCACCCCTACTTCGATGCGCCGACCCCCGTCATCCTTGGACACCGGGGCGCGGCCGGGCCCGTTCCCGAGAATACACTGGTGGCCTTCGACCGGGGCCTGAAGGACGGCGCGCACATGATCGAATGCGACGTTCATGTCAGCCGAGATGGCGTTCCCGTGGTGATCCACGATTCCGACCTGAACCGCACCACCGATGGTCGCGGACTCGTGGGGGCAATGAAGTTTTCCGAACTTCAGACCCTCGATGCGGGCTACCACTTCGTGTGCCCCGAAACCGGCAAGACCGACTACCGAAACCAGGGAATTCGCATTCCGAGCCTGCGCCAGACGTTCACCGACTTTCCCCAAACTGCCTTCAACATGGAAATCAAGGCCGCGGATCGCGATCTCGTGGGCTCCGTCCTTTCACTGATTGCCGAGTTTGAGCGGGCGGACCGAACCCTGGTGGTCGCGGGGGACGACGCCATCCAGGCACAGATTCGCCAGACCATTGCCGGCACGGGCATCCGACCGGCCCTGGGGGCGAGCCTCGGGGATATCGTCGAGATTGTTCGGGCGGCCCAGGACGGCCAGCCGAATTCCAGCGACAGCATGGCGATCCAGATCCCTTTTCACTTTGGGGCCGAGCGCCTGGTCACCCCGGGATTGATCGATTATTGCCACGCGCACGGGGTTCAGGTGCACGTCTGGACCATCAATTCCCCTGAACACATGACGGAACTCCTCGATCTCGGCGTCGACGGTCTGATAACGGACTGGCCTAGGCGACTGGCGGAGCTCCTCGCGCAAAGACCGTGACCTCGAACTCTCCGGCACCCGCACTCGCACCGGTTTCGGCGCATCTTTTCGCTTATCGCGAGGCGCTGATCGCCAGCGCTTGCTTGGGTCCGGTGGCGGATCTCGCCTGTGGGCGTGGCCGGCATGCGGTGGCGGCAGCGGGCTGGGGACTACCCGTGGTGGCAGTCGACCGAAACCCCGACTTTCTGGGCGAACTCCAAAATCGGGCCCGAACCTCCGCGCTGTCCGTGACCTGTGTCCGGGCGGATCTCGAAGCGGCTGGCTCCGTCCTGCCCCTGGCGCCCGGGTCCTGCGGCGCCGTCCTCGTCTTTCGCTTCCTTTTTCGCCCGCTGGCGTCGGGAATCGTCAACCTCCTCGCCCCGGGCGGGCTTCTCCTTTACGAAACGTTTACCCGGGTCCAGGCCGAGCGCCCAAGTGGCCCCAGCAACCCCGCGTACATGCTCGCCGAGGGAGAATTATCCTCACTCTTCCCGGGCCTGCGCACCCTGGCCTATGCGGAGGACCCGGAGAACGGATGCGCCCGGCTGGCGGCGCGAAAACCCGGTTAATCGTTACAGGCGCGCGAGAGCCCAACGCGCGTGTTCGGCCAGCATCGTGTCCTCGCCCGCTGCGAATCCCTCGACCAACGCGACGAGACCCGAATCGCCGCTATTGCCCGCGGCCACCAGGGCATTCCGCATGAGTCCCCGGTAGCGCGATCGCCGAAGGGCGCTGCCCCGAGTCGCCGCGCGCCACGCCTCCTCGTCCAGCGACAGGACCCAGCGCAGTTCGGCCCGGACCCACCGGGGATCCGGAGCCAAACGGCCCCGCAAACCCATGGGGTCCGGCAGATCGCCCGCTTCCCGCCGGCGATTCCAGGGGCACACGTCCTGGCAAATATCGCAGCCGAAGGCCCAGTCCCCGTGCTCGCCGCGCAGGAGCGGATCAATCCCTTCTCGGGACTCAATCGTGTTATATGAAATGCATTTCCGGGCATCCAGCACGTAGGGCTCCTCAAACGCATTCGTGGGACAAGCGTCGAGGCAGGCACGACACGTCCCGCAATGGTCGGCCTCGGGAACGTCGTGAACCAAGTCAAGACTACAGAGCACCACGCCCAGTAGCATTCGCGAGCCCAATTCCCGATCGATCAGACAAGTATTTTTCCCCTGCCAGCCCAACCCGGCCCGAGCCGCAAAAACGCGCTCGAGCACCGGGCCGGTATCGACGTAGCAGCGGGTTTCCACTGGGCCGGGGACGAGTGCCTCCAACCCGGTGGCCAGGGCACGAAGGGGCTCGAGCATGACATCGTGGTAGTCCTCCTTGCCCACGTAGCTGGCAATCCGAATCGGACTCGAACTCGTCTCCTCCCCGGTCGCTTCGGGGAGCTCGGCGGGCGGATCGTGGGCAAGACCCACGACGATGACACTTTGAATCCCCGGCATCAGTCGAGACGGATCCTCGCGCTCGTCGACTCGACGCTCGATATACCCCATGGCCGCGGCGTGCCCCCGGCGTACCCACTCGCGCACGAAACGGGTTTCGGCGCTGGGCGCCGCCGAGCAGATCCCCGCACGATCGAACCCCAGGGCCAGGGCCAGGGATTTGATGCGGTCCGAGAGTGCACGGGGTGGCGGATCCGCCGGGCTGGCATCCGAACTCACAACGCGTCCCCGTGGCTTGCCCGCCGCCAATTCCATTCCATGCTCGCTCCCCTATTCCCTCGTCTTGGCCCGGCAGCTTACCCCGCTCCCGGGCGCGAACGCCGGGGTCGAAAAAATTTCATCCAACCCGCGCCCATCGCCAAGATCAGGCTCTGAGCGAGTCGGCCTGTTAGACTCAACCCCGGACTCGATGGATCCGGGCCGACGCCCACACCTGAGAAAGCACAGACCTTGCAAGACCAACTTCTCTTTATAATCGCAGCGCCGCGTTCGGGATCGACCCTGCTCAACCGCATGCTGGGCGCGCATTCGAGCATCCACGCCCCCGCGGAGCCCCACATCCTGACCCCGATGGCGCACCTGGGATACTACGAACGCGTGAGCCAGGCGCCCTATGACCCCATCATCAGCCAGCTGGGCATCCGGGAACTTGTGCCCAACCTCCCCGAGGGCGAGGCCACCTATCTCGACGCCCTTCGCAGTTACAGCGACGCCCTCTACAGCGGTCTGCTTGCCGGCTCCAAAGGCCGATACCTGCTGGACAAGACACCGGCCTATGGCCTGGTGCTCGACTTCATCGCGCGCCTCTATCCCGACGCGCGTTACGTCGTCTTGACCCGGCATCCGATGGCAATCTGGTCCTCGGTGATCGACTCCTTTTACGATGGTGATCACGCCATGGCGCACGGACACAATCCCATTCTCGAACGTTACGTTCCGGCTCTCGGGCGCTTTCTGCGGGATCCTCCTAGGCGAATGCTGGCCATGCGCTACGAGGAACTCGTCGCCGAACCCGAGACCCACATGCGGGATTTCTGCGCCCTGGCCGATCTGGAATTTGAGCCCGGCATGGTGGACTACGGAAAATCGAGTCCCCAGTCATCGGCCTCACGCGGCTTGGGGGATCCCATGACGGTGGCCGGCCAAAGTCGACCGGTGACCGACTCCCTGGGGAAGTGGGCCGGACAGCTGGCGGGTCGGCCCGAGCGAGTAGAACAGTGCCGGCAGATTCTGTCACGACTCGATGACCAAGACCTCGAGACCTGGGGATTTGCTCGTCGAACCTTGGCCGCCGAACTCGACGCCATCGACCCAAACGCCCAGCCCACCCAAGGCCCCAAGCTGACCCGCCATGTTCTCGAAAGGCGCCTCTCCATGGCAGCCCGACGGCGCGTGGGCGACAACCGTCTCGGTCGCTGGGTTCGCAAAGTACGGGATATCTGCGACCTTCTTCTGCGATGACCTTCCTGCGATGACCTTGAGTACGGACCTTGAGTACGATGACCCTGAGTAGAATGAACCCCTGATCGGAAAACGATATTCGCCATGAAAAATTTTTGGAGCCACCTTCGCGCCGCCATCCGGCGCTACTTCATTGCGGGCCTCCTGGCCTTCGCGCCGATTGGCATCACCCTGTGGGCGATTGTCTGGATCATCCAGAAACTCGACAACCTTTTGCTCCCCCAGGTCATCGCGGCACTGGGACCGCAACTCGATGAACCCGCCGACTTGCCGCCCCTGGTGGGAGCGATCTTCACTTTCGTAGTGATCCTCCTAGCCGGGGTCGTGGTCCGGCACCTCTTCGGAAGCGAACTCCTGCGCGTGGGTGAGCGGCTCCTGAACCGCGTCCCCGTCGCGCGGAGCATCTATTACGGTGTCAAACAACTCTTCGAAGCAATCTTTTCGAGTCCCACTTCACCGCAAAGTTTCAGCCGCGTTGTCTTGGTCGAATATCCCCGGCGCGGCATATGGGGTATCGCATTCGTAACGGGAGCCGTTCGGGGACCGGTCGCCCGGGCCTTCGATGACGAATCCATGCTCAACTGCTTCATCCCCACGACGCCGAACCCGACCTCGGGCTTCTATCTACTGGTGCCCGAGAGTGAAACACGGGAGGTGGATCTCAGCGTCGAAGACGGCTTCAAGGTCATCATGTCCGCAGGGATCGTCACCCCCCCCGAGCGCTCCACCCAGGCCTCGCTTCCTGGCATCGAGAGCTGATCCTCAGGCCGGCGGGAATCGCGGTCGCTTTCAGGTCACCGGCGGCGTCCCTACTGGGGCGTGTCGGGGGGAGACTCGTACTCGACAGTGACGATTTCGTAGTCGATCCCCCCCTTGGGCCGGCGTACCGTCACTTCATCGCCCACGCTCTTGCCCAGCAACCCCTGGCCCACCGGTGAGTCCATGCTGATGAGCCCATTTCCCGGGTCCGATTCGTCCGGGCCCACGACGCGGTAACGGACCCGGTCCCCGGATTCCTCTTCAAGGGTGACCCAGGCGCCAAAAAAGATCCGGTCCCCCTCTCTCCCGGGGTCCGGGGGAACAACTTGAAGCGCCTCCATTCGTTTCTCCAGGAAACGCAGCCGGCTGTCTATCTCGCGCAGGCGCTTCTTTCCGTAGATATAGTCGGCGTTCTCCGAGCGATCACCCAGGGCGGCCGCCACGGAAACCTGATGGGTCACGCGAGGGCGCTCGTCTTTCCACAACTCATGGTGCTCGACCCGCAGGCGTTCATATCCCTCGGGCGTGATGTAGTTACTCCCGCGCCCCTCTGACTGTTGTTTGGCTGCCACCTCCCAACCATCGCCCCGAGACCGGGCCGGGTCAAGGAAGATTCACACGCCAAGGACGCCCCCTCGCGAAACGAACTTGTTATTGTCCAGCCATGGCCGAAGAGCAAAATCAGAAAACTCCCAAGGGGCCCACGGAGCCCGGCCCGCCGCCGACTCCTTTCGACCACCCTCTCTTCCTTCCCATCCTGCTCGTCGCTGGGGTGATCTGGTTCGGCTACGACGGCTGGATCAATGCCGACCCCGACATGGTCGAGCACCAGACCTTCAACCGATACGGTTTCGGACTGCTCTTGGTGCTGAGCGGTTGGTTCGGCTACAAGGGCTGGGGAGAATGGCAGGAGGACCGAGCCGAAGCCGCCGCCCTCACTTCCGAGTCTCCCGAAGAGGGCTCGAACCCCCGGGATTGAGACCGTCGCCATTCAGAGCCCCGGAGTTCATCTGCCCGCCAGGCCACCGAGTTCGGGTGGGCCCCGGGACCCGACCAATGCACGGGGGCCATGGTCCAGTCCTCACTGTTGTAAATTTCCTGGGCCGATCTGTTAGCCTGCCTCCCCGGATGGAACTCGGCCCCCTGACCCGGGAAGACGCCCTCGCGGTCGATGGAAGAAGGGAAGGATCGCGATGTTGATGGACCGTTTCAGACTCGATGGCAAGGTCGCCCTGGTGACCGGCGCAGGGCGCGGAATCGGTCAGGGCTGCGCCCTGGCGTTTGCCGAGGTCGGCGCGAACATCGTCTGCGCGGCGCGCACTCCCGACCAAATCGGCGAGACCGCCGACCAGGCGCGGGCCCTGGGCGTCGAAGCCCTTGCCGTGCCCTGCGACGTTAGCGATACGAGCCAACTCGAAAACGCGGTGGCGAAAACCCTGGAGAGGTTTGGGCGCATCGATATTCTGGTCAACAACGCCGGAGGGTCGCCGCCCCGCCCGGCCCTGGACACCAGCGAAGAAATGTTCAACCGCGCGTTCCAGTTCAATGTCACCACGGCCCTGAACCTCACCCGCATGGTGGTGCCCCATATGCTTGAAGGCGACGGCGGCTCGGTGGTCAACATCTCATCGGCCGCGGGCCGGCTGGCCCAGCCGGGTTTTGCCGCCTACGGGACGGCCAAGGCCGCTCTCTCGGCCCTCTCTCGGCTCCTGGGCCAGGAATTCGCCCCCCGAGTCCGGGTCAACGCCATTGCGGTGGGCTCCATCGCAACCTCGGCGCTGCTCCCCTTCCTCGACGCCGACACGCGTTCAAAGATGGAGGCCCTGACCCCCATGGCGCGCATGGGCGAAGTGGACGATATCGCCTTGGCCGCGCTCTACCTGGCTTCACCCGCTTCGAGTTGGGTCACGGGGAAAATCTTCGAGGTGGATGGGGGCACCGAGTCCACCAACTGGCCGTTTGAACAGCCCGCGGTCTAACGGGACGCACACACGCCATGTCCACTGCCGCGTATCGCACTGCGCCGACGAGTTCCCATCGAACGCCCGGCGGAATTCCCTATATCGTGGCCAACGAGGCTGCCGAGCGCTTTAGCTACTACGGTATGCGCGCGATCCTAGTCGTGTTCATGACCCGCTACCTGGTGGACAGCAGCGGCGCCCCGGATGTCATGACCGACGTCCAGGCAAAGTCCTGGTACCACCTTTTTTCCTCCGCCGTCTACTTCACGCCACTGCTCGGCGCCCTGCTCTCGGACATCTACCTCGGCAAATACCGAACCATTCTCATCCTGTCGGGCGTGTATTGCCTGGGCCACCTTGTTCTGGCCCTCGACGACACGCGCGTGGGTCTCGCCGCCGGGCTCGGCCTGATTGCCGTGGGCTCCGGGGGTATCAAGCCCTGTGTCTCCGCCCATGTGGGCGACCAGTTTGGAGCCAGCAACGGGCACCTCCTGGGCCGGGTCTTTGGCTATTTCTACTTCGCCATCAACCTCGGCGCCTTTGCTTCGACCCTGCTCACTCCGATTCTGCTCGAATACTCCGGCCCCCATCTCGCCTTCGGACTCCCGGGCGGGCTCATGTTCCTGGCAACCGTTGTCTTCTGGGCCGGGCGGAAAGAATTCATTCATGTGCCCCCCGCCGGCCGGGCATTCACCCAACAACTCTTCAGCGCCGAGGGCCTGTCCGCCGTGGGGCGACTGGGGATCATCTTTGCCTTCGTCGCCATGTTCTGGGCCCTCTTCGACCAGACGGGATCGGCCTGGGTACTCCAGGCCCAAGCCATGGACCGCAATTTCATGGGAATGGAATGGCTCCCCTCCCAGGTCCAAGCGATCAACCCCGTGCTGATCCTGATCCTGATTCCCGTCTTCAACGCCTGGATCTATCCTCGGGTGGCCCGTTGGGCCGAGCCCACGCCATTGCGCAAGATTGCCTGCGGTTTTTTCATCACTGTTCTCGCCTACTTGCTCAGCGCACAAATCGAAGCCTGGATTGCGGCGGGAGAGACCCCGAGCATTGCGTGGCAGTTGGCCGCCTACCTGATCCTGACCACCGCGGAAGTCCTAATCTCCATCACGTGCCTCGAGTTCGCGTACACCCAGGCGCCCCGAGCTCTCAAGTCCATGGTGATGGCCCTCTTTCTGCTTTCCGTTTCCCTTGGAAATTTATTTACCGCGGCGGTGAATTTCCTGATCCAGGATGCTCAAGGCCAAACGCGCCTGATCGGTCCGGACTACTACCTTTTCTTTGCCGGGGCCATGTTTCTCACCGCCCTTGCCTTCGTGCCGGTTTCCATGCGCTATCCAGAGCAAACCTATCTCCAAGAGGAGACCGGAGACCCACCGAACGGAGCCCCAACGACTTCTCATGCACACTGACCCCGTCGGCGAAAAGCGACCTCTAGGCATCATCATCAACCCGTCTTCCGGCCGGGATGCCCGCCGACTTTTCGCCCGGGCCAGCCCCTCCAGCAACGAGAGCAAGCGCAATCAGGTGGAGCGATTGATTGTCGGTGCAGCGGCGGCGGGGGTCGAGCAGATCATCCTGGTTCACGACGCCTTCCGAATCGCCGACGGCGCGGCCCAGGCTCTGGGCGTAGACGTCGAGATTCGCTTGGAGGATATCGGCGTGCGTTGTAACGCTTCGGATACGGTGGACGCCGTCACGCTCATGCGCGAGGCGGGTTGCGGGGCACTGGCCGTGCTCGGAGGGGACGGCACCAGTCGCATCGTGGCCCGCACTTGGCCCGAAGCGACGATCCTTCCGCTTTCCACGGGGACCAACAACGTGTTCCCAGTCATGCTCGAAGCCACGGTCGCCGGAGCCGCCGCTGGGCTCGTGGCCGCGGGCCGAGTTTCCCGGGGCGCCGCCGCCCGGCCAGCCAAGGTGATTCGGATCGAAGTGGACGGTGAGGAGGACGACCTGGCGCTCATCGACGCCGTCAAGATGGTGGATGACAGTACCGGAAACCTCCTGCCCTTCGACCCGGAATGCATGCGCTCCCTGGTACTCTCCCGAGCACTCCCGGATGCCGTGGGCATGTCACCGGTGGGCGGCCTGCTCGAGCCCTGCACGGCGGACGAGGATTTCGGAGTCCTGGTTGAATGCGTGGCTCCCGGAGCCGGGCGGCACCGACTCCTGGCGCCCATTTCACCCGGACTCTTTCGCTCGGTGGAGATCGCCAGCCATCGCCGATTGGCCTTGGGCGAGCGAGTGCCGCTGGAAGGCCCCGGACTCATCGCCTGCGATGGCGACCGCGAGCGCACCCTTGCCCCCGGCCAGAAAGCTTGGCTGCGGGTGGAGCGCGACGGACCGTCGGTGATCCACCCGGGCCGCACCCTTGCCGAGGCCGCCCGGACCGGTGCCTACCTCGACGGGGAGCACTGGCACGACCAGCGCGATGGCGCTTCCTTCGATTGCTGTTGAATCCTGAGTCCGCTCCTCATACCTTTGTGCCCTGAGCCAAACTCTAGTTTCGAGAAAGGTCAACCGATGGGGACATCATGTTGAGCCAATTGCGATGGATCCTGGGGGTGGCTATCGGCGTCGCCGTGATCGTGGCGGTCTGGTTGGAGCCCGATGTAAGGGACCCCAGTGGGGAGCCCGCCGTGCCGCGCAGCACCCAGAGCGGATTGGCCAATGCGCCGGATTCAGGTTCCCTTCTCCCCTTGCCCGCCTCGCCCGCCTCAGCCGACTCACCCAAATCCTCGGCCACCACTGGGACCGCCTCCTCCTCGGTGGAGTGGCAGAATCGTTTGCGGGCATATTGGGCCGATGTCGACAGGATTCTCGCCCAGCGCCGAGGAAACACGAAGGACCACGACCAAATCCGGGAGGCCCTGCTCACGCGGCATTTCAGCGTGGATGAGCGCCCCGCTGTTCGCGCCCTGGACGCGACCCGGACACCCTGATCTCAAGAGCTTGGTCTCAAGAGCCTGGTCTCAAGAGCTTGGTCTCGAGAACCTGATCGCTATACACGGATTGCTTTGTAGATTGCTTCATGGATTGCGTTATCCCGGGCAACCGTCAGAATTGGGCTATGTCGACTTCTGAGTCAGAGGCCATTGGCACCGCAATCGAAGCGGCAAGAGATCTCGTCAACGACTCGGATCGGGTGGTCGTCCTCACTGGCGCCGGGGTTTCCACTGATTCGGGCATTCCCGACTTTCGCGGTCCTCGGGGCGTCTGGACCCGCAATCCTGAAGCCGAGAAAATGGCGACCCTCTCGCACTACATGGCCGATCCCGAGGTCCGCCGCCGCTCCTGGCAGATGAAGCTCGCGCAATCACAAGCGGCCGCTTCCCCGAATCCGGGGCATCGAGCGCTGGTCGGTCTGGAGCGCAAAGAAAAACTCCACACCCTGATCACCCAAAATGTGGACGGTCTCCATCAGGACGCGGGCAGCGACCCCGAAAAGGTGATCGAGATCCACGGAACCCTGCGCGAGGTGGTCTGCATGCAGTGCTCCGAACGGGCCCCCATGGAACGCGCCCTCGCGCGGGTTCGGGCGGGGGAGACCGACCCACCCTGTCGCTCCTGCAGCGGCATCCTCAAGTCGGCCACGATTTCCTTCGGCCAGGGACTCGTGCTCGACGATCTCGAGCGATGCGAAGAAGCCGCCCGAGCCTGCGATCTTCTCCTTGCGGTGGGCACTACTCTAGGCGTTTACCCCGTGGCAAGCGTCGTGCCCGTGGCACGGGAATCCGGGGCGCGCGTGATTATTCTGAACGCGGAACCCACAGAAATGGACGCTTTGGCCCACCTGATTCTGCGAGGATCCATCAGCGAGATTCTGCCGAAGATTCTCTAGCCGTGCCTCCCTCCACTAGAACCGGTCCGCTCGCGTCAAGGCATCGGCGCCTCCATCCACGTACCAGATCGAGCCGTGCACGAAGCCACCATGGGGCCCCATCAGGAAGGCCACGACCTCGGCGATTTCTTCCGGCCGTCCCCAACGCCCCACTGGGACCTTGAATTCCCGGATCGCGTCGCCGATGCCCGGAGTGTCAAGGCCGCCCTGAAGCAGCGGCGTTTGGATGGGCCCGGGGGCGATGGCATTGATCCGGACCCCGGCATCCCCCCATGCCAGGGAACGACGACGCACATCGGTCCCCACGGCGTTCTTGCTGAGCATGTACACCAATTGCCCCGTGCACTCATCATCGGCAATCCGGCGGGCCTCGGGCTCATCCCGGGCCAGCATGGCTTTAACCAGGGGAAGTGTCCCCGCGTCGGGAACCAGTTGAGCACTGTTAGAGCACATCACCACAGCCGACGGGTCCTCGCCCTTTTGAAGAGCGGGAAAAAAGCCGTCGAGCAAATCGGCCACGCCAAAGAAATTGACCGAAGCCACCATGGCGTTGTTTCCGATATGTCCGCCCAGCCCGGCGCAAAGCACGGTGCCGTCGAGCCGCCCCCCGCACGCCTCAAACGTCTCGGCGATCGCCTGCTCTCGGCCCTCGGCGGTGGAGAGATCCGCTGCAATCTCCACGTCACGAAGGTCGATCCCGATCACGCGATGGCCGTCGGCCTCGAATCGTTTTCGGGTGGCCGCACCAATCCCTGTTGCACAGCCGCTGATGGCGAATGTTCCCATGGCTGGATCTCCTCAAGTGTGGGGTAGAAGCATTTTGGCTCTTCGCCCGGGTCCCCCGGCTTCGGCGCCGAAACGCCCGGGGAAAACACACGCCCGCTTGGAACTACACGCGAGCCTTTGACCCTGGACTCAGGGATGTAACCCACTCTCGGGCCCCTGCCCAGCCTCGGACAAACCGAGGCCCTGCCCGGCGCGGCAAGCGACTCACCGCTAAGCTTGCGGCCCTCGACGACATGTTCCGAAATTCGCACCGGCACTTCATGCCGGATTCAACTGGGCCCGCTTTTCCCATGCCTCTTCCGCTCATCGATCTCACGTCTACCGAAGGCCTCGCGGCTTGGTCGGTTCGCCTGCGGGGCCTCCGCGCCACTGCCTCCCTGGCCGGCCCTGAGGCAGAAACCGTCGCCGAGTTGGTCGAGGACGTTCGCCGACGCGGGGACGACGCGGTGGTGGACGCCATGCGGCGCTGGACCGACCCCGATTTCTCCGCCGATCGAATTCGCGTGGACAGCGACGAGATGGACCGCGCCGAGGCCTCACTCGACCCCGCTCTGCGGACTGTCTTGGAGGACGCCATTGCCAACGTCCGGACCTACCAGGCGCATATTCGACCCTCGGATCCGCCGCGAATTGAGTTGGCCGGAGCCGAACTGGGCCTGCGTTTCGAGCCCGTAGCCAGTGCGGGCCTCACAGTTCCGGGCGGCGTGGCCGTTCTCATCTCGACCCTCGTGATGCTGGCGGTGCCCGCTCTGGCCGCGGGCGTGGATCCCAAATGCTTGAGGGTCGTCAACCCGCCGCCGACCCGGCGGCCGGGTGCCACCCCGGGCGATTTAGCCCCGGAACTGTTGGCCTGTTGCCGGATGCTCGGCATCGAGACCCTCTACCGAATTGGGGGTGCTCAGGCGGTAGCCGCCCTCGCCTTCGGCACCGAACGCGTCCAGTCGGTGGAAATGATCGCGGGGCCGGGCAATATTTTTGTTCAACTGGCCAAGCAAACCGTCGCGGGCGCGTGTGGGACCGACGGCGGTTTCTACGGGCCAAGTGAGATCGTCACCGTGGCCGACACCACCGCGGATCCCCGTTGGGTGGCCGCTGACCTGATCGCCCAGGCCGAGCACGATCCTGGAAAATGCTTTCTGATTGCGTGGTCCCGGGAAGTACTCGAGGCCATCTCCGCCGAGGTCGATCTCCAGTTGGCCGAGCGCGGTCGGGTAGAGGCCATTGAGACTGCGCTGGCACGCGAATCCGCCGGACTCCTCGTCGAGGGGCCCGACCAGGCGGCTGCATTGGCCGACACCATCGCGGCCGAGCACGTCAACCTCGCAGTCACGGACCCCGAGGCTTGGCTGGGCCGCTTGCGCAACGGGGGCGAGTTCTTTCTCGGGCATCAGACCCCAGTGGCCGCCGGCGATTACTACGCGGGCCCCAGCCACTGCCTGCCCACGGGCACCACTGCACGTTTTGCCAGCGGCATCAGTGTCTACACCTTTCTCAAGCGAAGTGGCATCGTGCACTATCGGAACGGAATGCCCGACAAGGCCATTGATGCCATCGCCCGGTTGGCCGAACTCGAGGGACTGGATGCCCATGCCGCGTCGGCACGCATCCGGCGAAAGCGTTCCTAGTCCTCGCTTCTCGTTCTTTCAGAATGTTGCGGCCACGACCCGGAACTCTATGCCGTAATCCTGAAGGCTCTTCTCTCCGGCCTCGGTCACGGAGAGCAGTCGATAGCCATAGATCAATTCAAAACGGAGCCGGGGCGAGGGCGACCACACAGCCTCCACGCCAACGCTCGCGAGGTTGACCGGGCTCCCCGGGTCTTCGCGGGGTTCGCTCCACGAGCGCCCACTATCCACGAAGGGGCCAACTCGCAGAAGCGTGCGACCCGACGGAGCGCGAAGAACCGGGATCCTTGCCTCAAGTCCGAGAGAATATCCGTTGTCTCGAACCTCCTGGTTTTCTCGGTACCCCCGCACGCTGAACCGCCCGCCCACCGAAAAACGCTCGAAGGGAAGCAGCGGATCCAGTGCCAGTTGGACATTGGCACGCAGGAACAATTCCACCCCACTGCCTTCCAGGCGCCGCAGCCACTGGGCCTGACCCAGCCAGGACACAAAGTCGGCTCGGTCGGAGGAAGCTGCAGAGGTGGCCCCCAGTACATTCAGTCCAAAGTTCCAGGTGGAGCGAAAGCCAAAAGCGTCGTTGCCCGTCTGAGCCGAGATGCTCTGGGAAAAGCGCAGAACAAAATCGCGTAGCTGACCGTCGGCCCCGGCAGCCTCGGAAAACGTCTCCCGCCATTCGGCCCGCAGGCCCGCGTCAATTTGGTAGTTGCTCCCTTGCCAGACGGGCTGAGAAACCGTGAGCGCCGCCGCCAAATAGCGCGTCCGAATATCAAGCGGTTCGAGGCTAGGCTCCACGATGCTCGCCTCGCTGTAGCGGAAATCGCCTCCCAGCCCAGTCCCCCAGTCCCCCACCGGAATCTCGTAGTCGAGTTGAAGGTCGGTCAAGCCCTCGGACAGGCCCGCCATCATGCCAAAACGGTCGCCCCATCCCGCCACGGGGTTGAGAACGCCGACCCCGAGGTAGCCCCCCATTTCTCCGATGGTCGGGTTGAAGAGGTTGCCCACGTCGACGCTGGCAGTCAGCCGCGGAGCTTCCCGCACCTCGGCGAAGAGAATGGCCTTGTCCCGAGACACGCCCGGGCGGACGGTGGCCCGAATCGAGCGAATGCCCGGCTCAGCGCGAAGGACCTGAATCCTTCCCTCGAGATCGAAGGCATTCAAGGGTCGGCCTGGGGGACCTCCCAGGCGCTCGCGCAGGTACTCCGCCGAGTACCCACGGTTCCCCGTGACCACCACGTCCGACAACTGCCCCTCCACGATTCTCACTCTGAGAACCCCGCCCACGAAATCCTGATCGGGCAAGGTGGCCCAGCTGTTCGCGTAGCCCGCATTCACGTAGGCCCGGGTCAGGGCGTCCTGGAGAGATTGCAGATCCTGGCTCCCCAAGGAGCGTCCGATATAGGGTCGGCTGAGTTCGGCCAGAGTCTCCGGGGGAAGAACCGTGTTGCCCTCGACTTCAATCCGGGTCACCTGGATGCGAAGCCTGGTCCCCGGACTCGGGGCGAGCGGGGCGGCGGGCAGCACCACCGGGTCGGCCTCTTGGGACGCGGGGGGTTCGGGGAGGACCAGCGGGCGACTGCCCGGGAAGTCTGGGAAATTTGGCGATTCCTGGGCCCGGGCCGAAGCCCCGGCCCCGGCCAGGACCAAGCCCAGCAGAAGGCTCCGGCCCAGCGCCCGGCCGGCGCGGAGCCGGGGCTCACGCGCAGCCGCAAGCGTCGCCATCAGGCCCGGCCCTTCGCGGATTCCACAGCTGAGTCCCTCCCTCGCCACCACCGGGATGCCAACGGATCAAAAAATTCCCCGAGGAGAGTATGCCCCAACGGATCCCGGATTGGCCCACGGCCCAGGGCATTCGGTCCGGTCCCGACGACCCTCCCGGGGGTTCGTTGCCGATTACGCCACACCCTCTACGCTCCCGCCTTCACCCTTAATACCCTTCCCACCCCAACCACCCTTCCCACACGGCGCCCCAAGGAGACGAACGATGGAGATACGAAAATTCGAGACCCTCGAGGTCAGCGTCGACGGCGAGCGAGGCTGCCTCACCCTGACACGGCCGAAAAGGCTCAACCCCTTGGGCTCCGATGCCCTGCAGGAGATTGCCGAGGCCGCCCGCTATCTCGACACCCATGCCGACCTCAAGGTCGTGGTGGTCTCGGGCCAGGGACGCGCTTTCTCGGCGGGGGCCGATGTCAGCCGGTTCGGTCAGCCCGATGCGGAGGGGGTCTCGGACCCGCGGCGTGACGCAGACACAGGCCGCGTGATGGCGGACGCCATGGAGAACATGCACGCCGTCACAATCGCTCGGATCCAGGGACATTGTGTCGGGGGCGGACTCGTTCTGGCCTCGGCCTGCGACCTGCGCATCGCTGCGGAAGATGTGCGCTTCGCGATTCCCGAGATCGACCTCGGAATCCCCCTGGCCTGGGGGGGCATTCCCCGGCTCGTCCGCGAGATCGGTCCGGCCCTGACCAAGGAGTTGGTGATGACGTGTCGGCCCTTCAGCGCCGAGGAGGCCCGGATGGCCGGGTTCGTGAACCGCGTGGTCAAGCCATCGAACCTGGACGAAGCCGTCGAGAAACTCGCGGCGGAACTCGCCGCCAAGCCGAAACTCGCGCTTCTCTCGACCAAGCGTCACACCAACGCGGTCACCAGCGAGATGCTCGGGATCAGCCGAACTTGGTCCGATGCCGACGGACTCCTGGCTGGTCTGCGCGATCCCGAAGGCCGAGCCTCCGCGGCGCGCTATCTGGAGGGCCTGCGGGCACGACGCGACGCGCGCCCCTGAGTCCGCGCCCGGTTAGTGCCCTGGGTCGGGAATCATGCGAACAACCGGCGCGCGCTTGGGCGTACCCGCTGGTCGTTGGCAGGCCCGGGCCGCATAATGCGTCGAGATCGCCCGGCGGCATCCATCGCTGCGGTTGCGCCCGCTGCCGTGAATCAACAGGGGATGAATCAGCAGAGTATCTCCGGGCTGCATTTCAATGTGCACGCGCGCATCGCGGTCCACCCCTTCCACCGCGTGGAATCCGCGGTTCACGAATTCCCATCCGGGTTTTCCATGCTCCCGCAGGCCCTCACGGTGACTACCGGGAATCACCGCCAGGCACCCGTTCTCACGGTTCACCGTGGAGATAGCTGTCCATGTCCCCAAGATCCCGTCCACTGGGCGCAAGGCGAAATAGCGCAGATCCTGGTGCAGGGGATGCCGACCGTCGACCTCGGGGGGCTTGTTGAACACGTTGGTGGAGATGGTCTGCAGTTCGGGGCCCAGCAAGGTGCGCACCGAGGCGAGCAGACCTGAATCGAGCGCATAGGCGAAAAGTTTCGGGTCGTTCTCAAAGCTCAGGATCTTGTTCACCGCACGGACCGGGTCCGTCGGCACCACCGCGCCCTTGGCGACCATCACATCCTGCATCACGATCAGGTTCTCAGGTTTTTTCGCCGAACCCGACGCGATCTCGAGAAAGCGTGTCTCGAACTCGGCCACGGCCCCGGCGCTAAACAGGCGCGGAATGCGGACGTACCCCGATTCCCAGTAGGACGCGCACTGGGCAGGGGTCAGGCCCGGTGAGTCAGGCAACGGCATGACCATAGCCAAGCGCAGGCACCGGCCGGCGTCCAGCCGAACCCCTTGAGTACGGAGCCCGACTGGCTATTTTTTCGCCCGAGGGTACCCTGCCCGCCCGGTCCAGGGATCGATCTGACCACCCGCCGCACTCCGAGGGAGAAACAAAGTCATGAGCCGAGTACTGATTACGGGTTCCAATTCGGGGATTGGGCGATCGACGGCAATCCTGCTCGCCGCCCAGGGCTACGAGGTGTTTGCTGGCATGCGAGACGTCGGCAAGGCCACAAAACTGTTGGAGGGCGCCGCCGCTGCCGGGGCCAAACTCCAACCCATCGCCCTCGACGTCAACGACGACGCTTCGGTGCGCGACGCCGTCGCCGGAATCGAATCCGACGCAGGGCCGGTGGATATCCTGATCAACAACGCAGGCATCGCCCATAATGCGGCGATCGAGGACGTGGACATCGAGGCGGGCAAGGGCGTCTTCGAAACCAATTTCTGGGGCATCATCCGCTGCACCCAGGCGGTCCTGCCCAACATGCGTGCCCAGGGTTCGGGCCATGTGGTCAACATCAGTTCCGTCGCCGGGCGAATCGCCGCCATCGGTCAGGTCGTCTACTCGGCTTCGAAGTGGGCCGTGGAGGCCATGAGCGAGAACCTGGCCCAGGAGGGGGCTGCTTTTGGAATCCGGGTTTCAATCATCGAGCCCGGCGTGACCCGCACCGCGATCCTTCCAAAGAACATGGGGCACCCCGAGCCCACCGCCTACGCCGATACCTACCGGAGAATGCTGCAATTTTATGCTCGGGGAATCATGGCCAATACCCCGGCCGAAGAAGTCGCCCGGGTGATTCACGGCGCACTGGAGGATTCGGATCCCAAGCTGCGTTACCCCTGTGCATGGGGGGGAGTCGAACTCTGCGAAGGCCGGAGCGCGATCAGCGACGCGGCCTGGACCGAGCTCGGCGCCTGCAAGACCGACGAAGAGTATTTCGCCGCCTTCGAGGCGTGTTTCGGCCTGGACATTCGAACCCCGGCCCCCTGACACGGTTTCTCTGGGCACGGTTTCTATGGGCACGGCTTGTATGGGCACGGCTCCTTCGGGCCCAAAGCCCGGACGCGGGCCAGAGTCAGTGCGCCCCGTCCGCTCGGGGGACGGGCTCGTCTTGGAGCCACGCACGGAGCATGGCATTCACGATCTCGGGCTCGTCCTGCTGAACCCAATGGGACGCGTTGGGGAGATAGCGCTGGGTCAGGTTCCGGACAAAGGGCTCGGTTCCTTCGCTCGTCGCCCGGCTGAGCGCACGATCCTGCTCCCCCCAAAGGAAGAGCGTGGGCACCTCCAGCACCGGGTACCCCAGGGCGTGCTGACGCCTCTGCCCCCTCCCCCGCAAGAAGGCGCGGTAGTAGTTGATCATGCCGGTGAGGGCCCCGGGGCGAAGAGCGGACTGCCGGTAAAGGTGAAGAATTTCTTCGGGGAAGCGCTCGGGGTGGCAAGCCATTCCCACGAAGCCCTGCCCCACCACACCAGCTCCCCGGGCTCCGATTAGTTTCTCTGGCAAAACAGGAAGTTGAAAGAAAAAGGCATACCAGGACTTCAAGAGTTGCCGGGGCTGCCGAAAGACCGGCGCCGCCGCCCCGGGATGCGGCAGATTCATCACGACCAGCCGGGTCAGTGGACGAATCTTTCGCAGGGCAAAGTACCAGGCAATGATTCCGCCCCAGTCGTGGGCCACCAGGAGCACCTCTTTCGCACCCGACGCGTCGATTAGCCCGGCGACGTCATCCATCAGCGTCTCGATGGCGTAATCGGCGACGGCTGCCGGCTTGTCGGTCTCCCCGTAGCCCCGTAAATCGGGAGCCCAGACCCGCCAGCCCAGTTCGGCCAACAGCGGCATCTGATGGCGCCACGAGATCCAGTACTCGGGAAAGCCATGCAGACAAAGCGCCAGTCGATCACCGGCACCACACTCGGCCACATGAAAGTTCAGACCATTGGCCCGGACTTTGAGATGGGTCAGTCCATCAATTTCGAGACTCGTGTCTTTCAAATGGCCTCCCATCGCCCACCCCGTGCCCGGGCCAAGAACTTCGTCGCGCCCCGGTCAACGTCGACTCAGCAGAACACTGCCAATGGAGTAGCCCGCGCCAAAGGAACACAGCACGCCGAAGGCGCCCGGAGCAAGGTCCTCTTTGAACTTATGAAAAGCGATCACCGAGCCCGCGCTACTGGTATTCGCATACTCGTCCAGAATCACCGGCGCCTCGGCCTCGGTGGCCTCCCGGCCGAGCACCTTCTTGGAAATCAGCAGGTTCATCCCCAAGTTGGCTTGGTGGAGCCACATCCGATCGAGATCCTGCGCGCTTCGCCCCTCGTCCGCCAAATGGCTTTCGATGTGTTGGGCCACCATGGGGCAGACTTCCTTGAACACTTTTCGGCCCCGCTGTCGAAAGACCAGTTCGTGGGCGTCGCGCGGCGCGTCCTCCGAACGATTCATGAAGCCGAAATCATTGCGAATGTTGTTCGAGTAGAGCGTCCGCAACCGGGTCCCCAACACCTGCCACCCCGGTCGCGGTGAGTCCTCGTCGTCGGCCTCGACGATCACGGCCGTGCAAGCATCACCAAAGATGAAGTGGTAGTCACGCAACTCAAAATTATTGTGAGCTGATGTGATCTCCGGACTCACTACGACCACGCAACGTGCCGACCCGCAGCGCACCGCGTCCACGGCCGCCTGAAGCCCGAATGTCGCGGACGAGCAGGCCACGTTCATGTCGTAGGCCCAGCCTCCGGCACCCAACGCGCTCTGAATTTCCACGGCGACCGCCG